>JAEIGA010014968.1_pt1 | contig 11807 bp, 5 predicted proteins | sample 9270691 | NCBI WGS metagenome assembly JAEIGA01 (sample SAMN17057246, study PRJNA624740) | gut metagenome | biome: biome; isolation source: fecal sample | host: Bos grunniens | place: China: Xizang | collected 2019
AGACCCATTTGTTGCCAATCTTGGTGAGGTTGGCCATCTCGAAGAACTCCCCACATTCTGATTTAGAACTACCTACAAAGCATTCGCCTTTATGGGTCCAGCCGCTACCATTCCATTCGAAGAGTATCGTACAACCAATACCATTCTTGCTAGATCCGACCATCAGGTATGCCTTGTTGTTGCAGCGGAAATAGTATGGGTCGCGGAAGTCGGCAGAATAGCCCCCTGGTACTCCCGTGATGGCGTGGGTGGAGAGTTTCTCGAAGTGGAGGAACTCCTTGTCGGTTGGACGGGCAAATCGCATCGAAGCGCGGCCGTTGTCCACACCTGTATAGACTAGCCATGTCTCGCCTTTGGTGACGTCAGGGTCATTGATCACAGCGCCACTCCAGCAGCCTTTGATATCGTATCCCTTGTCAGGATAGAGGGCGATGGTCTCCTCTTTCCAGTCGCAGAGGTTGGTAGAAGTAATATGTCCCCAGTGCAAACGTGACATATAGGGACCATTGCCATTCTTTTGGAAGAAAACATGGTATTTGCCATTCTCGTAGGCAATACCGTGGGTCTCGTTGGACCAGTTGGCAGATGGCATACCATGGAAGTGTGGACGCATGATATTGTTTTGGTAATATTCAAACGGTACGCTCAAGTCCACTTCTTTGCCTGCCAAAGTACCTGCTTCTTGCGCTACTTGGTCGGCTGTCCACGTGTAGGTGTCAATAGCAATCTCGTCTAAAATGCCGTTGAATGTGTTGATATGGCATCCCCATTGTTGTTTAGACTCGCGTGGTTTGCCCACCATCATGGTGGCGTTGCCCATGGCGACTTGACCTGTATAAGGGACATAGCCTACTCGCTTGCCATTGAGGTAGAAGCAAATCTTATCGCTGCTGATGGTACCTACGAGGTGGTTCCATACACCGTGTGGCAACTTGGTGGAGGTGTTGACGGTCATGCGTTGACCATTGGTCAGATATACATCAAAGCGCAAGTCTCCTTGCGAACTGAGACGAAAGGCCATACCAGTATGCTTGGTCTCGTCCATATTACCTGCGATGACAGAGAGCAGATTCTCTGCATGATCCAATTGCATCATTGGATAGGTCTGCGCAGCGCACCAGAGCGAGAAAGTAAGGGTGTTGGTATTGAGTTGTTGCAATTGCTCATTGTTGAGCGTGATATTCATAAAGGTGGAGTAGCCATCGGTGCGGATAGCGTTGCCTTTAGCACCTGGCACAGAGATAGGGTCAGTAGCGGTACATGGTACGCGAATAGATTGTTTAGAAACCGCCTCGGTGGTATATTTGCCATTGAGCTCCATATTCATATAGAATGCTCTATCGCCAGATGTGGGTGGAATATCCACATCAGGTTCTTCTGTTTTTGGTTCCTCGCCTATTAGAATAGATAGTGCATTGGCGCTGAGTTGGCGCACGTTGGCAATCATGTCGTTGTTGCTTCCCCATTGGTAAGCTGCAAAACCGCAAGAGATAATCTTGCCTTTAAACTCACCATGAGGGTTGAATATGATCAAACCGGGAGAACAAGCGTCTAACACTTGTCCCCACACAGCTAAGACTTTGCAATTCCAGTCAGACTCGAAGTCCGTTAAACGTAGAGGATTTAGGTTGTCGTAATGGGTATAGCCCTCTGTTGCAGCCATTTGACCGCCAGTAGTAGGGTCTTTACGGAACATGTCCACCCACATATTGTTGTTGTTAGTACGAGTAACTGCACCCACCAATGGATAGGCAGTAAACTCATAGCTGATTCCGTTGCTCTCATCAAAGCGCGTTTGTGTAAAGCAGTTGGTGAAGATAGGATGGTTGGAATTATCAATCTCACCGCCCATATCTCGATGTAAGCATAGGTGTGGATTGATGTGCCATACATCGTGACCTTCTACATAGGATTTGCTCTCCCAAGTAGGAGCATATCCGATGCGTCCCATCTGATAGATGATCTGATTGGCTTGTTTGGTGACAAAGAGGTTGCCACCATTTTGTACGTATTTTTTGAGTGCAGCCACGACATCGTTGTTGATGCCAGTAGCAGAAAGATTGCTCAGTCCTACTCGATCCACATTCACCCAAATGGCTTTGAGCTGATTAAGGTCGGCTGTTGTAATCTCAGCGAGTGAGAGGAATTTGCCTTTGCCCGTTTGGATATAGTTCTGCTCAAACCAGTCGGCAGCATGATATTCGGGCTTTTGTGCTACGCCCTCGATGGTTTCTTGAGGAAAAGCAGACTTGTCGTTGAGGGTCATCAGATAACCCACAGTGACTTCCGCGTGGATGCATAGTGCATACACGAGCAATGCGAAAAGAGATAGGAGATGTTTCATGATGATGTAAAAATACACTCAGCCAGCGCTGGGCGCTGACTGAGTGAGTAGATAAAGTGATTAATAAATAACTTTCTTGCCATCTACGATATAGATAGTACCGCGAACCATGTTTTCGCGTGCTACCTTTTGACCGAGCAAGTTGTAAACACCCTTAACAATAGAAGAGGATTGTACATTTTCCACGGAAGTGCTAGGACCATCTTCAACTACGTTGAGAATATCTAATGCGTTAGCAGTTAGCTTCTTTACGTTGTCAAGATAGTTGTTGCTAGTACCCCATTGGTAAGCCGCAAAACCGCAAGAGATGATTTGACCCTTGAAGTTGCCTTCTGGGTTGAATACAATCAGACCAGGCGCACAAGCGTCCATAACGTGTCCCCAAACACCGAGTACCTCGCAGTTCCAATCTTGTTCGAAGTCAGTCAGACGGAGTGGGTTGCCATTATCGTAGTGAGTGGTACCTGCGAGATCTGCCATTAGACCACCTGTAGTAGGGTCTTTGCGGAACATGTCTATCCACATATTGTTGTTATCAGTACGAGATACAGCACCTACCATAAGGTATTTTTTGTACTTGTATCCATCTACCTCGTGCTCCTCAAAGTTTACATCTTTGTAGATAGGGTGAGCTGATTGATCAATGCGATTGTCAGCACCAAGATTTCCTAAAATCAGCGAGTTGATCACCCAATTGTCACCACCTTTTTGATAGCCACCGGCAGCCCAACCTGGAGCATAGCCCATACGACCCATTTGGAAGATGACTTGGTTAGCTTGTTTGGTGACGAAGAGGTTACCGCCATTTTCTACAAACTTCTTCAGGCCAGCTACTACGTTTGCATCAACACCAGCAGCCCCGATATTCTCTAGACCTACGCGGTCCACATTTACCCAAATCACTTTGAGGGCAGAAAGATCTGCAGTGGCAGCCTCATTAAGAGAAACAAAGCGACCTGTACCATTATTAACATAGGTGGTTTCAAACCAAGCAGCAGCATTGTACTCTGGTTTCTCATCTACGCCTTCAAATGCCTCAGCAGGAAAAGCCTCTTTATTATCCATTGTCATTAGATAACCGATGGTAGCCTCAGCATGTGCGCCAAGTACCATTGCTAAGAGAGCTACGATAGCAAATAACTTTTTCATAATTGTTTATTTTTACAAAATTAATATACAATCTTCTTTCCATCAACGATATAGATACTACCGCGAACCATGTTTTCGCGCTCTACCTTTTGACCAAGCAAGTTGTAAATACCCTTCACTACCTTGTTGGTATTGATGTTCTCAACAGCAGTATTGTCTGGAGCCAAGATGGTCAATGCGTTAGCAGTCAGTTGTTGTACGTTAGAGATGAAGTTGTTGCTGGTCCCCCATTGGTAAGCCGCAAAACCGCAAGAGATGATTTGACCCTTGAACTCGCCTTCTGGGTTGAAGACAATAAGACCAGGAGCGCATGCATCCAATACGTGTCCCCATACTGAGAGCACTTGGCAGTTCCAGTCAGTCTCAAAATCGGTCAAACGCAATGCGTTGTCATTTTGATAGTGAGTTGTACCTTCGAGTGCTTCCATTTGGCCACCAGTCACAGGATCTTTGCGGAACATGTCAGTCCACATATTGTTGTTATCCGTACGAGAAACTGCACCTACGAGTGGGAATACCTCGAAAGGTACTTGGGTAGCAGCTGTGTCACCTTCATAAGTAAAGTCAAATGTACGAGTCTCTGTAGTCAAACCTTCGTAGATAGGGTGCTTAGAGCGATCAATCGCACCGCCCATAGGAGGCCACAAGCAAAGATTTGGGTTGATTTGCCATACATCGCCACCTATGTTGTAGCCACCAGCAGCCCAACCTGGAGCATAGCCCATACGGCCCATTTGATAGACAATCATATTAGCTTGTTTGGTTACGAAGAGGTTACCACCGTTCTTCACATACTCTTTCAAGCCAGCTACTACGTCAGCATCAATACCAGTAGCCTCAAGGTCAGCCAAATCCATACGATCTACGTTCACCCAAATAGCTTTGAGAGATTGGAGTGCTTCCCATCCACCCATAGCTACTTCTGGAAGAGTTACAAATCGACCTTTACCCGTGTTGATGTAATTGGTTTCGAACCAAGTAGCAGCATTGTACTCTGGTTTCTCATCTACGCCTTCGAATGTCTCAGCAGGGAACGCATCCTTGTTGACCATTGTCATCAGATAGCCGATAGTAGCCTCTGCGTGTGCGCCCAATACCATGGTAACAAGCGCCATCAAAAAGAAAAATTTCTTCATAATTGTGTTGATTTAAAAGTTAATAAAAAAGATTGATTGTTTATTCTTCAATCTGGTATAAACCATTTGAATTGTTTACTTCAGCATAAGGAGTTGGCAAGAAGATTTCGTCCGCTGTCATTTCAGCTTCAGCATAGTACTCGCGGAATTTTGCTTCGTATGCAAAATAGTTGTTCATTACATCTACCACGTTGCCCCAACGTACAAGGTCAAACCAGCGATGTCCCTCCATAGCCAATTCAAGACGACGCTCCATGCGCACGGCTTTGCGTGCAAAATCTTGTGTCCATTTGCAGTTTGCGTCGGTGTATGATTCGACTTTGTAGTTTGCCTTTATGGTATCAATATCCACTGGGGTATAGTTGGCATCCACGCTGCGTTTAGCTTTCTCGCGCACTTGGTTGATAAGGTCACGTGCTACGAGCAAGTCTGCTGGTGCTGATTCGATGATGGCTTCTGCCTTTAGAAGCAGAATGTCTGCATAACGAATCAACTTAAAATCCAAAGCACTAGCGCCCCAAGGGAATCCTTGTACCATATCAGGAGAAGATGGGTCGATGAGGCCTTTTTTTCCAGAATACTCGCCATAAGTATCTTTAAGACGGCACCAAGCTGCGGTGTACTCATGTCCGCGGAAAGGCATGCCGATACGACCTACAGTGAAGTCCAAACGAGGATCGATATTCCCCTTGTAAGTAGCAGAGACGCGGTCTGCAGGTTGCTTCGACTCATCCAAGTATGGCAAGCCGGTAGTATCAGTGCGGAATGCATCTACCAAGTTTTGTGAAGCAAGGAAAAAATCATCACCCGTACCGAATAGGTTGCCAGCCGAATAGGTGGTATTGAGCAGGTTGCACCAGTTGATGTGTGCATTGTTGTCTGCGGTAGAGAATTGGATGGATAGGATGGCTTCTTTCTTGTTATCGAAAGCGATCTTTGACATATCCAAGAAGTTGGTATATAGTTCGTATTTCTTGCTATTGATCACGATATCGGTCCATTGTAGTACCTCACTCCATGAGCTGGTTTGCGCAGATACTTTCGCGTGGATAGCAGCAGGTACATACTTATTGAAGCGTCCTTCTGAAACACCCTGTTCAGGGAGCATGGTGTATGCTTCTTGGCAGTCCTTCTTGATAAATTCCCAAATCTCATCGCGTGTGTATCTGTCAATACGCACGGTATTAGGATCATCTACCTCCGTGAAATAAGGGATACGCTCGAAGATACGAATCAAATCGAAATAGTACCATGCGCGCAAGGTCTTCAACTCTCCCAAATATACCAATTTAGCATCTTCAGAGATATTGGACTCATAGATAGCCTTCATCGCGTTGTGCACACGGGCGATGGCGAAATAGTTGTTTTGCCACTTATTAAAGTTGCTTATGTTGTCGCTGGTGAGGTTGCTAATCTCTAGTTGATGGATATTACCCTCCATACTTACGTCTCCTCCACCTTTGAGTGCATCGTCAGAGCGCACGTCAAAAATCCAGTTGGTGCTTGGTCCAGCAAAGGCCTCGTTGTTGCCAAAGTAGTGCGCTTCAAGTCCTGCATAAGCTGCAGCCAATAAACCTTCGATAGCCTCCTCGTTGAGTTGGTCTGCAGTAAACTGACCATAAGGTTTTTTATCAAGCATATCTTCGCATGCAGCAAAAATGCTAACGGCCGCAATACATACTATATAAATATACTTTTTCATATTCTAAAGTGTTTTATTTCGTTATTGAGTTTTAGATTATATGCTGTGATTAGAATGCTAAGTTTACACCCATACTGAAGTTGCGTGAGCGTGGATATGGTCCGTTGTCTACGCGTGCTCCGTATGCACCAAGAGGCAATTCTGGATCAAGACCAGTATATTTGGTGGCGGTGAATACGTTCTCCACTTGGAAGAATACGTTCAAGTTCTGTGCATGGATAGCCTTGGTCACTACCTTTGGGAAGTCGTAGCCTAGCTTGATATATTTGAGTTTGCAATAAGAACCATCTTCTACGTAATAGGTGGACATGCGCATCTCGTTGTTGTTGTCCACTGTGGTCACCATAGGAACTGTTGTGTTGGTATTTTCAGGTGTCCAAGCATTTAAGATATTCACACCACGGTTAGTAACCGAAGAACCACCGTAGCTCATGAAGTCCAACTGACGCTTTGTGGTATTATAGATGTCAAATCCTACTTCGCTATTGAAGAACATGCTGAGTGTGATGCCCTTGTACTTGAGATCGATGTTTAGACCCATAGACACAAGAGGATTAGGATTACCAATAATCATTTGGTCCTTCTCGTCGATCACATTATCTTCCTCAGGGTTGAGGTTCTTATAACGGAAGCGACCAATACCTTTGCCTTGTTGCTCAGCGTGGGCATCTACCTCTTCTTGCGTTTGGAAGATACCATCTACTACATAACCATAATATACACCCATTGCTTCACCCTCGATAAGACGGATGTCGCCTCCGATAGTCTTGACAAAGTTGTTGAGTTTTGTCACCTTGTTGCGGTAGTGTGCAATATTGAAGTTAGCCGCCCAACTAAATCCGTTATAGTCTGGACTATTGTAGTCAAGGCTAACCTCAACACCCATGTTGTCCATATTACCCGTGTTTTGCCAATAAGCAGCATTTTCACCAGCAACAGAGAGTACTGGTGGTACGGTGAGCATATCCTTTGTTTGCTTCAAATACCAGTCAGCGCTGATGTTCAAGTCGTTGTTGAATAAACCCAAATCTAAACCTACGTTAAGTTGAGTAGTCGTTTCCCATTTAAGTTCTTTGGTGCCAGTAGAAGCCACGATAATACCTGCTATGGTCTCGGTGTTGGTAGAATACAGGTCATAAGCTGCATTACCCGTAGTGTACGCGTATGTACTATATGCAGAATAGAGGTCACTAATAGCCGCATTACCGTTTTGTCCCCAACCCAAACGCAATTTACCGTTGGTCAACCATTTATTTTCTGGATAGAAGCTCTCTTCTGTAAAGCGCCAAGCAGCTGAGAACGCAGGGAAGATGCCTGAGTTGTTTTCAGAGTATAGTCGTGAGGTAGCATCACGACGAAGAGTTGCCGAGAAGAGGTAACGGTCGGCATAGTTGTAATCAGCTTTTGCAAAGATAGAGAACAATGACCATTCAGATATACCTCCTCCCACTGCAGGCTCTTTCTCTCCAGTGCCTAATACCATATAGTATTTGTCTTCAAACGCATATTGTCGTTTGCTTGCATCGAAACCATCGTATTTGTACCAAATGGCTTCAGTACCTACTAAGGCATTTACATGGTGCTTACCAAATACATTGCCATAGCGCAGCGTGTTGCTCCAAGTGTACGTGTCGCCCTGACCAAAGGAACGAGCCATGCTATTTACATCAGAAGGTTCAATTTTGCGACCATAGGATGTGTTGTTGAATTGTACGTGTTCCACACCAATGTTGGTTTTGAGATACAATCCTTCGAGCCAAGGATTCACTTCTAGGAATGCGTTACCGAAGATACGCCAACTCTCGCTCTTGTTGTCGCGGCCATTGTATAATTCGTGTACTGGGTTGGCGAAGTCCGAGTTCATCAATTGGAGCGGACTTGTATATGTACCATCCTCCCAAGTAACTGGCAATGCAGGATGTTGGCGCATTGCACCATATGGGATACCGCGATCGTTTTGAGTAGCAAAACCATTGTCTGACCAACGGGCAATCATCAGGTTCTCACCTACTTTCACATATTTACCAATGTTAAACTCAGAGTTAACACGTGTTGAGAAGCGTTGATAATAGGTGTAATCCATCAAACCATCTTGATTAATATAGTTTCCAGAGAAATATACTTTGGATTTCTCAGAAGAATATGCTACAGAAGCGTTGGTGTTATGTGTCCATGCCGTATGGTAAACGGCGCGTTGCCAATCGGTATCTGCGGCTTTCAATGTTTTTTCTTTGTCCAAAAATTCTACGAGCTGTGGTGTTTCTCCAAAACCGTAGAACTTGTGATAAGGAGTCATGTTGGCATTTTTCATGGCATCCCAATATACATTACCCCATTGTTCAGCGTTAAGCACCTCGTGTATTTTTGCAACGGTTTGTGCAGTAGCAGAATAGCCCACATTCACTGAGATACGGTCTTCCTGTGCTTGTTTGGTAGTGATGATAATGACACCATTGGCTGCACGCGAACCATAGATACTAGCGCTAGATGCGTCTTTCAATACCTGAATTGAAGCAATATCTGCAGGGTTGAGCGAGTTAAGATTCTCGGTAGTAGGTATTCCATCGATGACTACGAGTGGGTCGTTACCATTAATAGTACTCATACCACGTACACGAATAGTACTTCCGCCTGCACCTGGAGCAGGGTCAGTGGTGATTTGTACACCTGGCAAACGTCCTTGCATAGAGGTCAAAGCACTTGCACTAGCTTCACTCGAAGGCTTGCTCATATCCATTACGGCTACAGCACCAGTCAAGTCCGCTTTGCGTTGAGTGGTATAACCTGTAACGATTACCTCCTCAAGCATCTCGTTATCTTCACTCATTTGCACCGACATAATCGCTTTAGCTGGCAAAACAAGCTCTTTGTAACCTACGTAAGTAAAACGTAACATCTCACCTTGATCTACGGTTAGCATAAACTTGCCGTCATAATCCGTCACTGTACCGAAAGCCTCGTTGCCTTCTACAATCACAGTAGCGCCAATGATAGGCTCGCCAGAAGCATCTACTACGATACCATTCACCTCTATGCTTTGTGCGAAGATGGTGGATGAGAAAATACCTAAAAAAGTTAGGAAAAGTAATAATTTGTGTTTCATATTGTTGAATTTTGGTATTTGTTTAATGCGGAAAATTATATTTTCAGTCGCAAAGATACACCAAAATTCAAATATATTAATATAACAAAAATACCAATGAATATAATAAATGTTGCATCATTGGTACTTTTGCTATGATTTGAGAGATATGTTTTATCTCGTATGTTTTATAACATATTTTTTTTGTTTGGCTATGTCCCGTGCTGTTCTACGCTCGGATTAATACCAAAAAACTCTTTATAGCACTTGGTGAAATAGCTGGCAGAAGTGAATCCAACCTCGTATGCCACTTCTTGGATGGTGGCATCGGTTTTACGCAGAATCTGTTGAGCTTTTCTGAGTCTCACGTGTCGGATAAGCTCAATTGGGGATATGCCTGTGAGTGCTTTGGTCTTGCGGAAGAGTTGTGTACGGCTTACTCCGAGTAGTTCGCTTAGCATTTCCACATTGAGTTGGCTATTGTTGAGATGTTTTTCAATTTGTTCTTGCAAGTGCTGCATAAAGAGTTCATCTTGTGACTGCTGTGCCTTTGTTTGTTCTAGTTCGGCAGTAATTGCCTCTAATTGCTCTTGTTGTTTAGCTACCACTCGTGCGTGTTCTGCACGTTCTGCGCGTATGCGCCTACGATAGCGGTATTCCCACCAAAGGCCAATCAATAAGCAGAGTACCAAGACGAGGCACCCAACTGTGGTGTAGAGGAGAATGCGTTGCATCTTGGACATATCCCATAACAATGTGATACGCTGTTGCAGTGCTTTGATGCTAGCAATATTGTGTTCTATCTCGCGGGACATAAGGTGCATAGTTTCTGCAGTGTTGCGATCTACTAACATGATGGGTAGAACAGTATCCCGCAGGAAGGGTTCGCCTTGTAAAATCTTAGCGGCTGATTGTATGACTAAATCTCCTCGGCTGGCGTAGGTGACGGATGCGTTGATTTTACCTTGCAAGATGGCTTCAACCCCATTGCCATCACCTGTCATGGCATCGGTGCCTAATATGGTGATGGGGGAAGCATTCACCTTATAAATTTCGCGCGCGTACGCGAGCTTCTCTGCCACTTCAGCAGCAGCCATAGCCATAATGTCGTTTTGTGCCACGATGGCATTTGTTTGAGGATAGAGGCGAAGGAGTGAGTCAGCAACAACTCGAGCGGGAGCTGCTAACCAATTGGCATTGCCCGAGCCCAGCAAACGGATATTGCTTTGATCTTTTAGTCCGTCAATGAGTCCTTTGTGACGCCATACGCATGGGGTGGAGCCTTGTAGTCCCATAATCTCAACGACGTATAATGGTTGTTTGGCGGTGGAGTTATTGCGCGTGGCTTGTTGGATTAACCAACTAGCCATATGTTGCCCCACGGCATAGTTGTCTCCACCGATGAAGGCCGTGTATTTTTCGCCAGTCACTTGTCGGTCTGCAATGATGACAGGAATCCCCGCATCGTACGCACGGCTTACGGCTGGCTTGACCTCTTCTGCCTCGTTGGGACATATGATGAGCAAATCCACTTGCTCTGCTATAAATGAATCTATCTGCAGGCATTGCAGTTGGCTATTATCGTTCGCTTGGCGAATAGAAAGCTGCAAATTAGGATGGAAAATTAGCTCTTGCTTCATCTCCTCATTCATCTTTTTGCGCCATGCATCGTCGGAACACTGACTGACCCCAACGCGATAAATAGCATTAGGTTTGTGTTGGCAACATCCCACTAAAAGTAAGAAATATAGAATAGATAAGGGGTATAATACAAGGAATCTAATGTTGTTTTTCATATGATAAAAGGGTTTTACGTGGCAAAGGTACAGTATTTTTTTTAATTTAGCAAATAATCTTGTGTCTTTCTGCCCAATTAGTACGAAGATTAGCAAGAATATATCCAAACATGTAGCAAAAAACCGAACGTATGTGTGATACAGAAAGCCGAGGAAGCTAGAGGGGGTAGTAGTTGATCTGTTGGAAATAATCGAGTAGCACTTTCCCCATTACAGGACTTTTGTAGATATGTGATCCGTGGTCTTCGCCAGGAATAAAGAGGGCTTTACCTTGTGGAATATGCTCTGCTATGGCACGGGTGTGCGCGCTATCTATAAGGTCATGTTCGCCTGCGACGATGAGTGCGTGGCAAGGTATGGTCTGCATCTCGCAGAATGTCATCTGTGGTTCGTAGAGCATCATGCGCGTAAGTGCGGGTACTGAGTCTTGTAGTTTGAGTTGGGAGAACTCCGCCCACAAGTCGGGTGTTAGTCCCTCGGGGAAGATATTGGCGCCACTGGTGATGATAGCGTAGGCTGTGCCAGGATGCAAGACTTCGAGTTGGAGGGCGATATTGCCGCCATCGCTCCATCCGAAGATAGCAGGATGACCGAGATG
>JAEIGA010014969.1_pt1 | contig 11807 bp, 21 predicted proteins | sample 9270691 | NCBI WGS metagenome assembly JAEIGA01 (sample SAMN17057246, study PRJNA624740) | gut metagenome | biome: biome; isolation source: fecal sample | host: Bos grunniens | place: China: Xizang | collected 2019
GAATAATCCGGTTAACAAATTCATTTGCATAACTCCTTTTATTTCTTGCTCTCGTCTACAAACAAGAGCAGAATGTCGTTAATTGCTGGTACAGCGATTGCAATTGCACCGATGTATGCACCGAAGTTTTCCGGCTGGAAAAATCCTACGCATGCTGTTGCGGCCATACCTGCGCACTGTACAAGTGTCGAAATCAAGCCATACAATTTCTTGCTCATTCTCTGTTCCTCCCTTTATTCAAGTTCTGATAAATCGGTAATCCCGTATCTCAAATAAGCGTATGTCGTGTTCATTTCTGGCACGGCCGCTATCTTGTGTACTTCTTCTTCTGTTGGGTGACTAATCGGGAGCCCGGTCATCCAGGTGCTAACTTTGATTCCCGCTTTGCTTGCGAGCTGATTCCACGATAAATTTGCCTCTTTGCGCTTTGTGTTAATGCGCTTGTAGACGTTATTCCATGACGCACTGTTTGCCATAGTCTGTCCTCCTGTCTTTATAGTTATTTTTATTTGAACCTGTCGAAAACCGAACCGGTGGCAATTTCAAAGACCGTTTTCTGCTTTGGTGCCTGGTCCATTACTACGGCGTATTCACCACCGCGCCCTGCTGGTAAAAGCGCCAGGTGGTTTACGTCTGTTATCTCTTTCATGATGATGTCGTAATCTTCGCCGGCCGGTGTCTTTCCCTTCTGCCATTCAAACTCTGCAATGTAGCCCGGGGAAAGCTGTATTTCTCCGTTCTCGTATGCCTGGAGTGCTTCGTCGTCGTAAAGAACGCATGTGCTCTTGATTCCGACTTCGTTTGTCTCTGCGATGTAATCTACTTCTGGGTGCTCTCCGGTCCATCCGATTGCTATTTCTCTGAAGTTCTGGCCGTCTACCGGAACGCGTGGATGATGGTGTGTCATTGGAAGGTTTGCGAACTTTGCGCATGCTACCGCTAAAACCGGCGCGGGTCTGTAGACTTTATAAAGGCGTTTTTCTTCTACCCATTCTGGCGCTCCCTGCTTTGGCATTGGGATTCTCAATGTCGGGATTTCCTCGAGTGCGTAATCATAAAGGCCGCTTACGGCTATGCGTATGTTTTTCAATTCTGCCATACCTTTATAGTCATTTTTATTTGGACCTCTAAAATAAAAGCCCGCAAATCTTGCGACCTGCGGACGGAGTAAAAATGGAGTAAAAAATGACGAGTTGCTTCTCAAAAGAAAACCGCTACCGGCTAGGAAGCTGTAGCCGGGGCGGGGTAGTCTTTGTCCGGGCTATCACGGATTTTCTACCATCCTGGTTGTTATGTCTCCCCATGTTTCCCACTGTTGCACAAGGTGCTCGTAGTAATTTAATAGGTCGGCTATCTCTTTGAGGTTTGTCGGCTCTTTGAGCTCTGCTCGCTGTGGCTTCGGCGGGAGTATGATCTCCCTCTGTGGCGCGGGCTTACTTACGCACGCGGTTGTTGTTAGTGTGAACAAGACCGGCAATAATATTAAGAACTTCTTCATCGTTTTCTGCCTCTTCTATCTGCTGTGCGACTTCCTTTTTGTCGTTGCTAATCTTTGCGATTTCTTTTGTGTATTGAACGAGCTCCTGGTTGATCTTCTTCTGGCCTTCGAGTTCGTCCGTTAGTCGTTTGATTTCTGCTTTGCTGCTCTTTCGGTCCTTTATTGCCACATACGCTACAAATCCTGTGATCACTAAAAGCGCAGCACAAACAAGCCACGGAGTTATTCCAATCATTCAGCACCGCCTTTACTCTCTACCCAATTGTCCCGGCAGATATTGAAATCAATAGTTCCAAGGCCTACGCCGTATGCAAAGGCTATGGACTTCCAAATCTCGCCGACGTCTGCATCTGGTAGCTTTCCGCACCATTTCAAAACGCAGAGGGCAAAGCCTGCGGCGATTAAAAGGATTTTCACTAAAAGTGAAACGCTTTTCATTTTCATTTCGTGCCTCCCGAGAAATGTAAAATACGAGCCTGTGTCGGCTTTCCTTTTGTTACACAATTTGAAGACTTCAAACTGTTGAACTTAATTTTTCCCTTTTCAACGCCTACCCAATGTGAGCGGCCGCTGTAGTCGTATCGGACCGGTGTACGGTCCTTTATCTTTGCTATGCTGGTGATTTCTACTTTGTCTACGGCGCAGCTTCTGCCGGTAAGGTGTCGGGCCATCTTGTCCCAATAAACTGTACAATCTGCGTCTATAACTCCGGCGTCCAGGCATTTTGATATGATGATGATTGCCTCTGCGTCGTCCGGTTCTATTCCCATGCACCACATAAACGTAAAAGCACAGCATGCGTATTGCATAATGGCTTTGAGTTTGATCTGTGGAAACTGTTTATATAATTCTTCTGCGAGTGTTTGAGGGTTTGTCATTTGTGGCCTCCCTCTTCAATGTCTAGCTTTGTTTCAATGCGAACTATGGACTTTTGTATTTCCGTTAATGTCATCATTACGGCGTCCATGCTCTTATCATTGGCCTTGCGCTCTTCTTCAATCTTCTGCTGCATTTCCGCATGGTCCTTACAGAATTTATCTGTCTTTTCTTTTACTGTCGCTTCAAGTTGTCTTACCTTCGACCACATATCTGCGACCTTCCAAACAAGAGCCAGGACAGGCAATAAGAAAATAACTGTCTGTATTGTGTCCTTCAAAAAATCTCCACTCATTTGCTGCTTCCCCTTACTTTTATAGTTTGTTTATCTCGATGAGGCACCTTGCGTTGCCTTTGTCGTAATGGTTGTAAATTGTCAGAATGCGCACGATCTGCCATCGGTCGTCTGCGAGCACCTTTGCGTCCTGGAGCAGGTCCATAATTGAGGCGGTCTGGTTGTCGCTGTCTCGGCGCACCTGGTCGCCATGGTAAAAGGTGAGCGTCACGGCTACCGGGTAGTCGATTCCGTCCGGGTGTCCGGCACCATACGGCCATTCGTCTTTTTGTAATCTGGAAACCTGGCCGGTAATCTGGAGCATTGCGTCTGTGTGCCATTTCTGGTGCCTTGCGCTCGGTATCAGCTTTCCGCTCCGAGTCCATATCTTTGAGTTCTTCTTTCCTGGTGTCTCTCCTAAAATCTGAAACCTTAGCATGCTTCCTCCTAATCAGCCCATTCTACGGGAACCAGGCCGCACCGGCAGTTATAATCATCCACTTCCCGCGGCAGGTTGTTTATGTCGAATACCTGGCCGTTGAGGGCCTTGTGGCTCTTGCGGACGCGAACGTCTCCGACGGTTACCCATTTCACTTTTGTTACGCCTGCGCTTCTGAAAGTTGAAAGGGTGCAGGCTTTGTTGAACCTCTGCATCTGATCCCTGGCAAATAACCGCGCCAGGTGGTCGCTGCTTGTGTATCCTTCTTTGACTAATTCGTCTAAGTCGAGTGTGTCGCTCTTGCCGGTTGCGTAGTCTATAATTCTTTGCAAAATCCTACGCTTAATTAACATTTCTTCCCCTTTAATTCTGTTTATTGAATTATCGAGGTAAAGTTTGCGAACCGCCGCCATGTTGTCATTAAAGAACTGTTGTTTGTCGATTGCGAACGATTGGAGTATCTGCGCTGTCTTGCCGTCTGCGTCTGAAAACAAACGCTTGAGGTAGTCGGCCTGTTCTTCCTGGAATACGTCGTCGACCTTCTTTACAAAGTATTCGCTTTCCTCCGGTTCTTCCTCTTCGAGCCATTCGTGTTCGAGTGTGTTTGCTACCGTGTTGAGGTTTATGCGGCTTATGGCCTTTTCGTTTTCTTCCTGCTGTTTTTTAAATTCCTTTCCCATGTCTTCAAAGAACTTTAAAAGGCTGTCGAGGCTGTCGTCTTCTGGCGCGGCGTCTATTGTTATGTTGCTGGTCCTGCATTGTGCGCGAAGGTCCCGGAGTAGTCTTCTTGTCAGTGTTCTGTATCTGCTTTTGAGAAGGCTTGCGAGCTTGTCCTCGATTGCGAACAACGGGCGCGGGATTCCCTGGCGTTTCATGCGCAGAAAGCCGGCCTTTGTGCCTTTTGAGTAAATGTAGCCATTTCTTCGGAAAGGGTAGTTATTTGCCATATTTCAAGTATTCGTATGTTGTGTTGAGCACCGGTGCGAATCTCTTCAGCTCTTCGTCGGTCGGTTTGCATGTTGGGATACCGGTCATCCAGGTACCGAGTCTTATGTGTGCTGTCTTGGCGATTTCGTCCCAGGTGAGGCCTGCTTCTTTTTTCTTTTCAAAGATTCGCTTGAGCATTTCTGTCATTTGTGTGCCTTCCTTATGTTGATTGCCTGGTGTTGTGGATCGTATTGAATTTCGATTTCTTCTTTGCCGTCCACTGTTATTTTCAATTCGGACAATCCCTCCGAGCAGAGGTCCTGCAATCTGTTTGTGAGCTCTGAAAGTTTGTATGTCATGCGTCCTCCATTGTGTCGATGTATTTCTGCGCTACCGCGCCAATCTGCACAGCCTCGATTGCGAGTTCCTGGGCATGGTCCTGTAAGTAATGGAGGTTGTCTCGAATGTACTTGATGTCGTTTTCTTTTTTTTCTGCCTTGCGGACAAAGTTCCAGAGAACGCGCTGTATTGTAACGATTTTTACAAGTGCTTCGTTTGCTTCTTCGCACTCTTCACTAAGCACCGCCCACGCCTCATGTTCGCTGTGGTAGGTATCTCCCCATTTTTCTTTTGCGCTTTCTGTCTCTGCAGCGATTGCGCCTTTAATAAAGTTTTTTGTCTTTTCTGCTTCCATAACCTTATAGTCATTTAGTTAAAAAAGAACTCCCGCCCATGATGAGGGGATGAGCGGGAGCGGAGAAAGTATGTATTCTGACATTTGCTGTCAACTCTATAGTTCTTTATGCGATTCCTTCATCGGGCTGCTGCATCATATTAAAGCCGTTCATTCCCTGGTCCATGTCGCGTCCTGCGTTCATGCTTTCCCATAGGTTCTCGTCCATTCCTTCGGCTTCTCCGGCTGTGAGTTCTGCCATTACGTCCTCGTCAAGTTCTGCGCTTGGAACGAATGACTTTGCTACGTCGATTGCGGTTTTGAGTGGTGAGCCCATTGCTGTAAGTTGTCCTGCTATTGTTGTGAAAGCCTGGCCGAGCTGTGCTTTGTCCATCTCTGAAAGTACAAAGCCGTTATCCGGTTTAATGCGCACCTTCTTTGCAAATGCAGCCTGTTTGCTGTCTGCTCCAAAACAAGAGCAAACAAGAAGCTCAATACAATTCTTGAAGCTTGGCGCTACGTTGTTGAAAAGCAGGCGGATCATTTCGCTCTGCTTGAGTGTTACGTCGTCTCTGTTGTCGCTTGCGAGTCCTGTTGCTTTCTCTTCAAAGAGGATTGATTCTGCCACGCCGGAACTTGCACAAAGTCCGAGGGCTGCTTCTTTGATAAGGTCCCGATATCCGCTGTATGTTCTCTCGAGTATCTTGATCTCGCCGACGCTGTTGATTGCTCTTGGGTGGAGCATTGACCATTTGCGCATCTGAGCTTCGTTCTCTGCAAAGAAATCTTTTGCGAAGTCCGGGCCGTTCTCGACGATGAGTCCGTCTGCTGGTATTGCGTGGTACATGAGTGAGCTCTGCTGTGCCATAATCGGCAGCGACATCTTCATAATCTGGTATGCTTCAAAGTCTTTTATCCAGCCTTCGAAGTCTGATGTCGCCCATCCCATCTGTTGAATGGCTCCCCAGAAAGGCAGTTTTTGTGGACGCACCATTGCCATGCGCTGTGTGTTTACGCGAACGCCTCCAAGTGGAATAAAAAGGCTTTTTGCGTAGAGGTAGTCCTGTGCTGTGATGTTGTAGTCTGGAACGAATACGCAATTCCAACGGTCCGCGTTTATCCAATACTTGATAAAGTTCTTCTCGTTGCCGACCTGCTTCTTTACTTCTTCGAGGCTTTTCTGAAATGAAATCGGATTGTCTTTGTTTACTACCGGGTAGCAGATTGAGCCTCCAAAAATAAGCGCCTGTGTTACGGCCTGTGCGTATGCTTCACTAAATCCGCACTCGTTTGCGTAGTCCTCGAGCCTCTGGATGTCCTCCGGGGCCATGTCTGCGCATTCAAAGTGCACGCCGTCCAAAGAAAGACAGCCAGCCTTCTTGTTGATAATCCGCGCCGGTATTCCTCCACCTGCATAGTATGCGGTCGCTTCGTTTGGAAGAATGGAAACCGGCACAAAGCTCTGTACGTTCATTCCCGGGTCTATTGCCGTTCCGATTCCGCTCTCTGGGTCCGCGTATTCGCCGTCCTGGACTATGCCTGGTGTCCGTGCAAGCTTGCGCTGTGCTATTGCTTCCTGGCGTGCTTCGACCTGTTTCCGCATAAGTTCGGGAAGTTGGGAGAGCATTTTCTGCCTCATTTCTGTGGCCGTCTGCACGTCTCCGTTTGCTGCTCTTGCGTCCTGTACGAAACCGACGAGCTCGTCGCGGATTGATTCGAGGTCCGAGTTGTCGAGAGTGATTTCTCCGTATCCGTCATCAGTCTCTGCCTTGTCGGTTGTTTCGTGATTTGCCAAGATTTCGAATATCTTTTTATGGTGAGTGTTCTTCTCTGTTTTTGTTAATTTCTTAAAGGTTGCCATGCCTTTATAGTCATTTTTATGCAGTTTTGCCTGCGATGTTTAAGTAGCCGTTTTCTTTGACTTCCTCGCGGCTTAATTCCTTCAAGTGCATAAAGTCCGGGTCACTTCTGACAATTCTATAAATGACGTATTCGAGCGAGTCGCAGAAATGGTCCGGGCTGTGTTCGCCTTTACCTTTCTCCGGCTGTCCCATGTCGTTGTATGCGCGGACCTTCAGCGCTTCTGCGAGTTCGTTTGTCTCTCTGAATGCTGGATCATCTTTTTCGTAATCGAAGACGTAAAGGAGACCCATCTTAAACAATTTGTTTATATAAAACACGCGATCTAAAATGCGCGGATTGCTGGAACCTATGCGGCATTGTATTCTGTTGTCGATTATTTCTTGTTTGTAGCCTTTGATGATTTCCTTGCCGGCCGTGTCCGGGTACCATTGCATTGTGTTCTCTGGGTAACTATTGCGCATGATTGCCGGTGCTCCGCCGACCTCTTTGAAACTCCAACCGCGAACAATGTACAGCTTCTTGTCTTTTTTAATTACGGCCGCTCCCTTTGAGAAACCGGAGTTTAAGTCCTGGCCGACCATTACGATCATGTCGCGCGTAATCGGGAAAGGTTTCACTCTGTGCTTTACGTCGTCGTATGAACTGTAAACGCGACCGCTTAAAAGGTTTACAAATCGTCCCTCAAGATATGCGAGGCGCTCTTGCTCGTCGTAGATCGCGTAAAGGTTTTTAACGTACTGTGGGTCCAGGCTTGTGTTGTTCTTTGTAAGTCCTCGCACCAAAACGTAAGGCAAGCCGTCGTTTTTCAGCTTGTTTACGATTTTATAAAGTCCGCGGTATCCGTGCACCGTTGAAAAGTACATAATAAACGGCTTCCTTCCGTTTGGAAGAGTGAGACGCGTTCGTTCGCTCAGCGCTTTGTGCGCCTCGATTGCTTTCTGTTCCGGGAGTTCGTCTACCTCGTCGCATAAACAGATGTTTATGTTTGGTCCGTAGATGTCTGTCGGTTGTCCTGTGGCAATCAAAAGAAATCGGATAGTTCCTATGGTGATGATGTTGTCCTGCTGGTTGAAATCAAAACGCGAGCCGCTCTTTTTGCAGAGCTTCTCTAAGTCGAGGATAACTGTCTTTTTAAGAAGCGTAATCGTAGTGGAACAGAGTCCAATTGTCACGTCGAAGCCCTGGTAATATTTGCATAGAACAATGATCATAAAAACAATCGAGAAACTCTTCCCGCAACCGTAACCACCGCAAAGGAAAAAGTACGAAATGTCTTTGAATGCAAACGGAGCCGATACAATCTGTTTCTGATGTATAAACGGCTCTATTGGTCTTTCCGGGGCTATGGTCTGCGCTTTTGTCAGCGCGTTAGTTTTCTGGGCCTTCTGCATTGCTTACCTCGACCATTGGCGAGTCTAGGAGGTCCTTTGCTGATTCCGGCTCTCCGTTGAGGTTGATGTTCAATGGGTCCGGGTTTTTGTTGAGGATTTCCTGGGTTTCAACGTATCCGCGTTCCTGGCCCTTCATTTTAAGGTACCATTTGCTTGTTGCTAGATCGTGGTCCTCCATAATGGCCTTGTTTATGTTTTGCTCTGCAAAGTCGAGTATCATTTCTTTCTCGGCCTTCAGTGCTTCTTCTGTCTCCGGCCATTTGTGGACGTACTTCATTGCTGTTTCCCAGTTCCAATGCTCGCCGGTGATTGCCATGAGCTTGCGCTGTATCTTTGTAATGAGGCCTTGGGTGTTTTCAATTGCTTCGAGCACTTGTTCCTTGGTTACTTTCTTCGCCATTTTTACTCCTTCACGTTATTCCGATTTTTTGTTGGCCCATTCCGTCCCGAACCTGTCGATGATTGTTTTGAAGTCTTCCAAGTCATGTTTACGAACCGTGTAGATTTCGTCTCCGTCGGCTCCTGGTTCAATGCCTACGTGCAAGAGTTCGTGGAACATTACTATTCTGATCTGCGTTTCTGAAAGTCCGACAAGGTTCGGCTGAAAGAGCGTAATTGTGAAATCATAAGCAATGGCCCACTTGTTCTTTGCCTGGACCTTTTCACATTCCCCGAGTACGAGTTTGTCTTTGTCTGCCTTCTTGGCGTTGTCGCTTTCAAGGTATGCAATGCGGACGCGGCTGTCTTTTATGTATCTCAGTTCCGGCTCTGCGTTTATGAGTTCTTCTGCTATTGCCTGGTAGTTTTCGTTCTGTACTCTGTGTTCCATTTTGTTCTTCCTTTGGGTAACAGACACATTAAAGGTTATCTGTGTCTTAGTCTATTGGAGTTCTGCGCGATTTTCGTCTACTACCTTCTTGAACTTTTCCCACTTTTCGTCCGAGCATTTCAAAGCGCAGAATAATGAAAATGCGAAACCTGCGGCAAATGCGAGCAGGCTTGATATAATACATGCTGCCATTATTTCAGTCCTCCTTTTCCAACTTCCTTGTTGTTCTCCATGGCCCATGCGGTCCAGCGCTTTCTTATGACGTCTGCATATTTAGGATCATATTCAACCACGCGGGCTACGCGGTTTGTCTTTGCGCAGGCGATGATTGTCGTTCCGCTTCCTCCGAATGGGTCGAGGACGATGTCTTCTTCCTTGCTGCTGTTCTTGATGAGGCGTTCAAACAAGCGCACCGGTTTCATTGTCGGGTGTTCTGCATTCCGCGCCGGTTTGTCTTCGTATATGATTGATGTCTTGATTTCGTTGTCTACGCGCTTAAGTTCTGCCAGGAGTTGGTCTTTGTTCATGTTCTTCCAATCGCTCCGGGTCTCGTCAAAAACTGTGGAAAGGTCGCGCCTTCCTTCCCAATAGTGACCGCTTCCTTCCTTCCAGCCGTAGAGGCATGGTTCGTGTCGCCATTGGTAGTCCTGGCGTCCAAGAACGAGGCTGTTCTTTACCCAGATTATGCATTGGCGGACTAAGCCGCCGCTCTGCTTTACGGCGCTTCGGAAGTTATAGCCTTCACTGTCTGCGTGCCATATGTAATAAACGCCGCCGTTCTTTAATACTTTGAACATTGCGGTAAATGCTGAAATGAGGAAGTTTAAAAAGGATGTATCTTCCATGTGGTCGTTCTTGATCTTCTTTCCGTCGCTTCCTTCGTAGTCTACATTGTATGGCGGGTCCGTAACGATGAGGTCCGCTTTCTCTCCAGCCATGAGCTTTTCGATGTCTTCTGCCTTGGTGCTGTCTCCAACAATCAAGCGGTGAGGTCCGAGCTCGTATACCATTCCCGGCTTTGAGTCCGGCTCTGCTTCATAGTCTACTTCCGGCGTCTCGTCGTCGTTAATTGTTTCCTGGTCTTCTGTGTTTGGTGACAGGTCGAGGATTCCTTCCGGGAGTGCTAAGTCTGCGAGGTCGATTTGTAAGTCTCCGAGAAACTCGCGGACGCTATCTGCTGTCATGTGGCCGTACTGGCTGTTGAGTTTAAGAAGGAGCTCCTTTGCGTCTGCTTCGTCTTTGCATGAAACGTAAACAACCGGGAGCGGTGGGAGCTTTTCTCCGCTTGCTACAAAGCGCTGCAATGCTCCGAGCCTTCCATGGCCATCGAGACAATAATTAATCTTTCCTTTTTTCCAAATAAAGAAAGGAAAACTAAAACCGTGTTTTTTAATTGAACGTACGATCTTCTCGTAGTCTGTGTCGTCGCGTGTTTTGAGGTTTCCCTGGAATTCTGTTATCTCAGAAATAGGCAGGGTATCTTCTGTCTTGCATTTAATTTTAATCATGTTTGCTTCCTTGTTCTTATAGTCATTTTTGTCGTGCGTTCTCCGGTATCATCTGCGCAAATATGGCCATGAGCACCTGCTTTACGATTGCGTTTCCTGCCTGCTTGTAGAGTTGTGTGTTGCTGTTTACTTCCTGCGCTTTGTCAAAGTCTGCATCGGTGTATCCCATAAGGCGCCAGCATTCTCTTGGTGTAAGCTTTCGGATTCTGTAGATTGTTTCGACGTATCTTATGTTCTCGTTGCTTCCTGCCGTGAGCGTTGGTGCTACATCTCCGCCTTCCTGTACTCGGCCACGCCGTGTGGCCGAACCTGGGAAACTCGCGTCATAACATCCGCCGACTTTTACGCTGATTGTTCCTTCTTTTGTTGCCTGTTTGATTTTTAATTCTTCCATAACGTATTTATAACTCCCTTCTGGTAAGTTCGCCGGTTGAGCGAGTGCGATGTCGCCTTTATAAACTCTGTCCTGCTGGTGATATTGTTTTCCCCATTGCTTATCATTAAGCCCACCGACGCACCGAGTTTCTTCGATGACCTTCGGTTGTATTCCGCCTCCGCCGCAGGTCGGAATTGTCGGGCATAACTGATTCTTGTCGTATACGCGGTTCGCGCTTTCAAAAGTGTGATCGAGTGTGTTATCCATTTGCCCGAGCACCACCACTTGACAATCCTGCGCATACGGCGGACGCTTGTCTTGTCTTGTCTTGTCTTGTCTTGTCTTGTCTTGTCTTGTCTTGTCTTGTCTTGTTAGTTATCTCTGTCATTTCACTACCACCTTAAAGGGTTCTTTCCACAGTCCTGCGTATTCTGCAGGGCATAATCCGTCTGTTCCGTACACCGTATTGCTTTGGTGCTTTCCGGTGCCTCGTTCTATAAATCCTAGTTGTCTGACCATTCGATTACTCCGTTCATTTTTACGAAGTTGGCAGGTCCCTTGTAATCTCTCGCCAGGAGCGTTGACGCTATATCCGTCCATTCGTGCTTGGGTTTGTACTCGGGATTGCTGGTTGCAAAGTTCAGCAGATGTATGGTTGACTTGTTCGTCTTCATACGGCACGCTGTTCTGTTCTGTTCTGTTCTGTTCTGTTCTGTTCTGTTCTGTTCTGTTCTGTTCTGTTCTGTTCTGTTCTGTTCTGTTCTGTTCTGTTCTGTTCTGTTGGGAGCTCTCCGCGTTCGATAAGCTCGGCGATCAGTTTGTCTGCTTTCTCGCTCTTGATGTAGTACTTTTCGTCGACCTGGTCTTCGAGGTAGTCTCGCATGACCTTCTCGAGCTTTACCGGCTCGGGGAATTCATAATCTATAAACTCTGGGGATAAAATCGAAACGCAGAAACATCTGTCACGGTTCTGTGGGATTCCGTAGTCTTTTGCGTTTAAGTCCTGGTAAAAGTTGAAGTATCCACGGCTGCGTAAAAAAGCGAGCCATGCTTCAAAGTCCGCTTTGTTCTGCTCCGCGTGAACCTGCGGGACATTTTCCATGAGGAGCACCTGGGGGAGCTCGTCTGCTTTCAGTTCTTTTAAGATTCGCTC
>JAEIGA010014970.1_pt1 | contig 11807 bp, 8 predicted proteins | sample 9270691 | NCBI WGS metagenome assembly JAEIGA01 (sample SAMN17057246, study PRJNA624740) | gut metagenome | biome: biome; isolation source: fecal sample | host: Bos grunniens | place: China: Xizang | collected 2019
ATTAAACCCAGTAGGAGAATTAAAAGATAAAAATAATTTATCAGGTCGTTGTGGAATTATATCAACTGTTAAAACGAAGATATCAAAGTTTATAGTTGAAACAACCCCGAATATTAAGCAATCTCTTAAAACATCTTTTAAAGAAGAAATATTAAAAGAAAAATTCCATATCAATCAACAAATTCATGAGGGATTTTGGTCATATCTTGATAGAAATAATGATACCAAATATGCAATTGTTGGAGGAAGATATCGTATAGCTTTAGTTAAAGATAATAATGATTACTTGCTGATATATTTGTCTGGTGCTCAAACAAACCAAATAAATTGGGCAGAAGGAATGATTAAAGGTCGATTAAAACCGACTATTTTTCAGAATCATTATGATTTAATATGGTATGATTCTATGTTTGATATTATTGATGCCGATGCTTATGCAACGATTGTTGACTCAATCTTAACACTTGAATTTCCCCTTTATAAAACACAAATTCGCTTTTATAAAGAATTGTAATAAATTGTATAATATCATAAAAAGAATTTTTAACTTTATTATTGTTTCTATAGTATTTGTTTTAGAAGCTTTATCCTAGTTATAAATCAGGCGAAATTGTAGTTTCTAAAATTGAGCAGTGCGTTGATGAAAATGGTAAAACACAATATCGCATAACTTATTCTGATAATTCTGATGATGAGAATTTGGATGCGTTTATTTGGCAAACAATCTTCATGACTATACTAAACGATTAAGCCAACTTATTTTTATTTCTTAATAGTCGGTGAATACTTGCCGATAATTCTTGCTGAAATATAGTTCCCTTTTGGGCGTTTTTAAGATCGTTTTTTCGTTGTTCGAAAAATAAAAGCCATGCTAACTATGAGTTAGCATGGCTTTTTCTATTAGATTCAGTTTGTCAATTATTTGATAAATTTCACTGTTTTAGTATTACCTTCTGTAGTTACTTGTGCGAAGTATACACCATCTGCTAGATTTGCTACTGAGATAATTGCGTTGTTTGAAGAAGGTTTATTACTTAATACTACAGCGCCAGCTGCATTGTAAATATTAACTAATGCAATGTTATTTGCTGCGCTGATGTTGAGAACTGTACCATTGCATGCAACTTTAATAGGAGCTTCCTCTACAATGCCTTCTACGCCAACTACTGGTATTTCAATATCTTCAGGTTTAGCTGTTTGAGTGGCATCACTCCATTGGCTAAACTCAAGGTTATTGAAGTTAACTGCTCCGCTCCATGCTTGGAATGGAGTTTCTTCATCGTCAATGTCGGTCCATTCATGTTTCATAAAGAAACTATCGAAACGCCATGTTGAGATAGTTGTAGATTCACCAGTGAAGTGTGCGAATGGCTCGTTTTTAATATCCCATTTAATTAGATTCCAACCACGGAAATTAATGGTGGTTTGAGGGTCTTGATGTTTGAGCTCTGAGTTGTTAATACGCAACATCGCAGAAATCGCATTGTTAGAACCATCACCATATAACCAGAATGTCAAGATACCATCAGAGATATTACGGTTAGCATTAACGCCTGATTGTGTAGGAGTATATTCGCGAATTTGCCATACTTCATTAGCAAAATATTCATCAAATGAGTATGTCATCAATGCAGAACCAGCAGTGTTCTTATTTGGAGCAAGAGTGCTACTAGTAGTTGAGTTGCCCTCGTCTGTAAGACCTGAAGTTGAACCAGAACCATTAGGAGCCCAGAATCCATCAGCACTTGTCAATGGGAACAATACTGTTGATGAAGTTTTAGTGCGATATTCTGAAAGGAAACGGAAATTGAATTCTTCTGTTTCGTTGCCTGACATATCAGGAAGTCCTGCTTTGACAGATACTAAGAAACATTTGTCGGCAGGAATAGTGTCGTTTGTATAGAAATGTACAACAGATTTACCTGCAACTACAGCGTGAGTAGTAGTACCTTCATATACTTTGCCATCGCTATCTTTCAATGTAATACATTCGGCATGTTTATCAGAGTTCCAAATGATTTCTTCATCGTATTCGATGCGAATAGGAGGCATTTGAGCGAACTCAGCAGTAGCATCAGCTGCTGGATATGTTGTAGTTACTTGTGGAGCAACAACGTCTGGTTCTGCAATAGTAATTGAGAGAACATAGTTGCCACCTTCTACACCATCACCATCACCATCAAAAAATTGATTAGTTTGAGAGTTCTTTGCAATTGAACCGTCAATAGTGATGTCATAAGTCCACATTGGATCAAGTTTTGTGATGTCAAGGTTGAGAGTGTAATCATTTACCCAACTAAAACTAATTTCGCCACCATTATTAATTGTTATTGCTTTTTCAACAGATTCTTTATCCATGTTACGAGAGAAAGTGATTGTAACTGGATACAAAGGAGATACGTTTGTTGCGTCTTCGACTGAAATAGCATCAACTTTTGCTGGTGAAGTGCTAGTCATTTCAATATGTTGCACAGTTACGAAGTCTTTAGTAGCACCTTGTTGACCATCTTTGATTGTTACTTGCACTGTCTTAGTTTCAAAACCGTCACATTCAAAAGTTACGTCATAAGTTTGTCCTATAGTTAATCCTTCGAAGAAGTAGAAACCGTTATGGATAAGATTTTCATTTTTTGTATATTTGTTGAATACTGATTCCCAAGTGTCTGTGGTATATGTTTTTCCGTCAACAGTAACTTTTACGCCATTAATAGGAGTGCTATTTTCAGAGTTACGAATAATACCTGCAAGGAATGATTGAGAAGGAACTTGGAGACCTCTATATTTCAAAATAGATTGAAAAGCAGCAAGTGCTTCAAGTCGCTTATATTCAACATTAATGTTAAGTTGTTGTTGTGCTGCAATTGTGTGATAAGCACCTTCACTTAATAATGAAGCCATATTAGAACGACGGTTTACTGACAAGTAAGGATATTGACTTGCATGAGTTGTTTCACCACGCATATAGAAGCAACGGTCATACCAGTTGCCACGTGTACCAGTACAAGCAAAATCCATCATCATGTCGGTGAGGTTAGGACAAAGGATTTCGCCAAATGCCTTACCGCCATTTGGAGTTTTCTCTACTTCTACACCATTTTTCATCCAACCACCAAAGAGTGTAACTGTAGTATTGTTATCGGCTGAAGCATCTGAGTGGATTGAGTAGTAGAAATCTGCACCCCATGCATTTGCCATATCTGAACGTTCTTCAAGACCTACTTCTGTAACCTCATCTTCACGACAAAGCATAAGGTTTTCAGCTGGCATATCTGTATATGTTGTAAGATATTCTTTTATAGTTTGTGAAATTGCAAAAACTTTTTCAGCTTCAGAATATCCCCAAAGACCTCTATTTTCACGCATTGAGTGACCTGGGTCGAGGAATAACTTGAAATCGCCCCAACCAGTAATTTCTTTAGCAGGAGTTTCTGTATTCTCTTGTGCAAATACAGGAAGTGCTATTGCACACATTGCAGCTATTACTGCACTTTTCTTAATTATATTCATAGTTTTCATGGCAGTAATTAGTATTTTAAGTTAATAACATAAATTGATGCATCAATTGCATTCTCAAATGCAACTTTTTTACCATCAGGTGATACAGTAGGAGTTAAAGGAATCAAAACAGTATTACCAGTTAATAAATGTTTCTTGCCGTTATTGATATTCATTGAATAAATATCTGAAGATGTAAAGTTAGAACCATCGTCGGTAACTACGGTATAGATGATTGATTCATTATCGGGTAACCATTGAGGATTTGAGCCTTTTCCTAAACTTTTGAGCTCTGATCCATCGTTATTGCATGCCCACATACCTTGACCAGGAATTTGGAATGCAACTTTTTTACCATCATGTGAAAGAGATGGGTTGATGACGATTTTACCTTTGAATTGTTTAAGAGCAGTAATTTGAGTTGTCGCTTTTGCTGGTTCGTTAACCATTAACTCATACACACCTAAGGCTTCAAGAGTTGGTTTTACATTTACAGATTTCCATGTAGGAGTTCCAGCAAGATTTCTGCTTTTAGGTACGATAAGCTCTGCTTTGCCCGAGATTACGTTCCATGCTTTAACTTCGTGTAAAACTCGATTGTTTTCTACAATATTTGTACGACCTAAAATTTGAGTGCCGTCTTGGCTCCATTTCATCTTGTAACCTGCACCAGATTCATTAGTGATGCATTTAAGATTAGAACCATCTGCATTAGCTACCATGATACCGGTATAGTTATCGGTAGTTACTGCGATTTTGGTTCCATCGGGAGACCATACAGGAGCCATAAGCCCCGAAGTAAACTCAATGAGCTTTTGAGGCTCGCTTGCTGAACGAGGTTGAGCAAATAGGCTCGCACCACATAAGCAAAGAGTAATTGCAAATACAAAATTGCGTTTCATAAGGGTAATTTTGCGATTTAAGTTAATAAAAATGTTAGCTATATTTCAAAATTACTAATAAAATATTATAATATTAAATGTAATTTAATTTTTAACATTTTTATACAAATTAAGGGGCTTTATCTTTATTTAATAAAACCCCTTAATTATATAATTTGTAATATATTAATTGAATATTGAAGAGTATTTTGATATGAGTTCTTTGAATTGTTTTGTGTCTCTTATTGGAGCTACATTTACTTCGGTGTCGCAATCATACACCCACTGATGATAATTGGCATAACCTTTTTGTAATGAGTTGCTCATGCAATTGAATGCTTTATCTTTTAACTCAAGTTGTGCATAAAGGCAAGCTGCGATATAATTTATACGTCCATTAGTGTCATTATTGTTGGATAAAATATTTTCTATCCAGTTGATTGCTGAGTCCCTATCATTTATAGCAAGATAAGCAAATCCTTTAAGTGATTCAGCATTATTATCGTCATAATCAATATCAAGAATGCGTTCATATAAAATTTTTGCCTCGCTTGTGTTATTAAGATGTGCATTTAATAAATGTGCACGTAGTAAGTAGTTATATGGATTATGTGCTTCATTCAATAATGCTTCGCCGTATAAAGAGTAGGCTTGTGTATAATTTCCCATGTTTTCATAGCATAAACCTTTTGTAGATATAGCTGGGGTATAATTTGAATTGTTTTCAATGGCAATATCGCAATATTTTAGAGCTTCGGGCAATTGTTCTAATGCTATTAATAACTTCGCTTTCAATTCAAAATATTTGCAGTTGTTTGGCTTTAATTCACTGGCAATATTAATAGAATTTAGACCATCGTTATATCTACTTAATGCATATAAACATTCTGCGATTTCGAAATATATGCCATGATAGTTTTGTTGATTATCATGGATTAGAGTATTAAAATCATCTAATGCATCAGTGTATTTATAATGTGATTTTGCAATAATTCCACGTATATAATATAAAGAACTAACCTTAGGAGCTTGTTTAATTGCGTTAGAGAGACCATTAATAACAGCAGAGTAATCAAGTTTAGACATTTCAACCAATTCTGATAGTGCTTTTGAATTATTATCATTACTGCTAATTGCAATTATTAAATCTTCTACTGCTCCATTGTTGTTGCCCATAGATTTTCGTATTGATGCTCGACGAATATACATATCGGAGTTGTGAGGATTTATGTTGACAGCATTATCTGCAAATTCATTGGCAACTGCATAATTATCCTCAACAACAGCAATACGAGAAAGTCCAATTAAAGCCTCGGTGCTTCGATTGTTTATTCGTAGCATTCGTTGATAATCCATTTTTGCATCATTATATCGTTTTAGTAGAAATTCAGCATTAGCTTTTCGATATAATAGCGTATATGAGCCAGAGTCAAGAATATATGCTTTATTCAAATCATTTAATGCGTTTTCATAATCTTCGGTTACCTCATAAATACTTGCTCTAAGACAAAGAGATTCAAATCTTAAATCCTTATTTTGTTCGGGCATATATTTAAGAGCGTTGTTAATATCGCTAAGAGCTTTAGCATATTGATTGTGATTATAATATTCATTTGCTCTTTTGTAATAAGTTTCGTAATCTTGAGGATCTTCGTTGAGCAATTGTTGATATACTTTCATCATAGCCTTAGTAATAGGATTATTAAGACCATCTTGAGCATATCCACTGATAGCTAAGTTTACTAAAATAATCGAGAATAATATTCTAATTACTTTCATTAAAATAGTTATTTAGTTGTTTTAATTAATCTGATTGATAACATGGCATGTATGACATGCAGCAAGAGCTGCTGTCTCGGTGCGCAAACGATTATCCCCTAAACTTATTGGTTTATATCCATATTCAAGAGCAAGTTTAATCTCTTCTGGCGAAAAATCCCCTTCAGGGCCAATAAGTATTAGAGTGTCTAGATTAGGTTTATATTCGTTGCTGAAAAGTAAACGCGGAATTGATTTATCGCAATATGCGATAAATTTTTGTTCTGCTTTATAAGTTGAAATGACCTCTTTAATAGGTGTCATATCATCTATTTGAGGAAGGACTGTTTTGAGAGACTGCTTCATAGCCGAAATCGCAATTTTCTCTATTCGTTCTACCTTAATTTCTTTTCTTTCAGAGTGTCGACAAAGTAGGGGAGTAATGCGATTTACACCTATTTCAGTCATTTTTTCCACTAACCATTCCATTCTATCAAGATGCTTTGTTGGTGCAACTGCAATAGTAATATGGTTTCTCCAACAAAGAGGAATTGATTCTTTATTTACGATTTCAACTGTTGCCCTTTTGGAATGTGCTTCAAGCAGACGGCATTCATAACGAAAGCCTTTACCATCAATAACCTCTATCATATCGCCTGATTTCATTCTCAACACTCTAATGCAATGTTGAGAGTCGCTTTCGGGCAATGTTAGAGTTTCTTCAATATTGGGGGCATAGAATTGTATCATCGTGTTGATTTTTCGGGTTGATGTTTATATTTGAATAGTATTGCAAATAAAACCGCTACTATCAAGGCATATCCAGCAAAGATAAGCCATGTCGCTTCCCAATTTCCTAGCAAGAATCCATTTTCCCAACTGCAAAATGTTTCAACGACCTTTCCAGCAGCGAGAGTACCCACTGTAGCACCAATACCGTTTGTCATAAGCATAAATAGACCTTGAGCTGAGGCTTGTATTGATTTGTCGGTTTCTTGTTCGACAAATAATGCTCCTGATACATTAAAGAAGTCAAATGCTACGCCATAAACAATCATTGAGAGAACAAACATCCAAACACCAGTTCCTGGATTGCCAAGACCGAATAGACCAAATCTAAATACCCAAGCAAACATTGCTATAAGCATTACAATTTTAATGCCATATCGTTTTAGGAAGAATGGTATTAATAAAATGCACAATGCTTCTGAAACTTGAGAAAGAGATGTGAGTAATGTCGCATTATTTGCGCCAAAGGTGTTAGCATATTCTGCTATACCTTTGAAACTAGTGATAAAAGGAGTTGCATATCCATTAGTAATTTGTAGCGACATTCCTAATAACATCGAGAATATGAAGAATAATGCCATTTTCTTTTGCTTAAATAATGCAAAAGCATTAAGACCTAAGATTGAGACAATTGACTTTTGTGGAGCGTCTTTATATATCTTGCATTGTGGGAGTAGTGTTACACAGTAGAGTGCTAATATTAAACTCAAAGCTCCCGATACGAGTAATTGCATATATGTGTATTGGAAGCGCATGTCATGACTTAGGCTAAAGAAAAAGCCATCTGCATTGGTCCATGTTGCACAGTTTACAAACCACATTGTAGCGATAAAACCTATTGTGCCGAATACACGAATAGGTGGGAATGCTTTGATTGTATCATAGCCATGATTACGCAACGTGTTAAAAGCTACAGTATTAGACAATGCCAATGTTGGCATATAGAAAGCTACGCTGATTGTGTAGAAAGTAATGAATTTTGTTGTATCGGGTTGAATACCTGTTATATCTGCTTGATAACCTAAATGCCAACATAATAACATAAATGCACCTGCGATAAGATGGCAAATTCCAAGCATACGTTGTGGTTGAATGAATTTATCGGCAATAATACCAATTATGGCAGGCATAAATATTGATACAATTCCTTGAATTGCATATACCCAAGGAATTAAATGACCAAGGCCTACGCCTCCGAGATAGTTGCCTACACATGTAAGATATGCTCCCCAAACTGCAAATTCGAGGAAATTCATAATTGTTAGTTTTAACTTCAAATTTTTCATTATGGTAATGATATTAAGTTGTTAGATTCCTATTTTTAATTATTTTGCTAATTATTGCAGCTTCTTCATATTCTTCTTGTTCAATATGATATTGCAATTTTTTATTTAGTTCATCAATTGGCAAATCTTCCAACTTTGTCACAATATTATCTTCTGGGCGATTCTTTTCAAGAGCAAATTTGTTATCTCCTTTAGATTCTAAAATAAACCCGGTTTCGTTGATAATATTACGAGTTGTGTAGATTGGTGCATTGGTGCGAATAGCAAGAGCAACAGCATCCGATGTTCGAGAGTCAATAATGATTTGTCTATTACCATCGTCAAGTGTTAGTTCAGAAGAAAATATCCCATCCTCAAATTTGTAGATAAATACCTTCTTAAGTTGAACTCCGAAAGCATTGGTTATGCTGATAGTTAAATCATGAGTCAAAGGTCGAGGCATGCTGATTTTCTCCATTTTTATGGCAATAGCTTGAGCTTCAGCCGCGCCAATTACAACAGGAATGTGATACTTGCCATCTTCTTCAGCAAGTATCAGTGCGTAAGCCCCTGTTTGAATTTGGCTATATGATATGCCCACGATTTTTAACTTAACCTTTTCGTCCATGATTATTTGAGATTTTGTCCAGTTATGATGCCACTACCATAACATAACTTCTTCTCTTTATCGTATATTACAGCAAATTGGCCAGGTGCAATTCCTTGAACCTTTTCTTCTGACTCAATCACGTATTCCATGTTACCCAAATGAGTTAAACGTGCTGGAATGAAATTGGGCATATGGCGGTTTTTGAACGTGATTTCTACACTATTGCAGTTTCCCTCCCAAGGATTGCCCGATATGAAGTGCATTTCATCTAAATGTAGAGTTTTTCCATATTGTTTTTCGGTGTCATAACCATTGCTTACGTAAATAACGTTGTCATGTATATTCTTTTTTACAACATACCACGGACCACCACTTAATCCAAGCCCTTTTCGTTGACCGATAGTATGGAACCAAAATCCTTTATGTTCCCCAATTTTTTTGCCAGTTTCTAGTTCAATAATCGGACCTTTCTTTTCGCCTAAGTGTCGTCGTATAAAATCATTATAGTTGATTTTTCCTAAGAAGCATATCCCTTGACTATCTTTACGATATGCATTTGGCATTTGTGTTTGGATAGCAATTTCTCTCACTTCAGCTTTAGGCATCGAACCAATGGGGAACATCAAATGGCATAACTGATTGTAGTCAATTCGCGCCAAGAAGTCAGTTTGGTCTTTTACTGGGTCAACTGCAGTTGATAGATATGTTTTATCACCAATAATAGTGGTAGATGCATAGTGACCAGTTGCTGTTTTATCAAATTCGTGTCCCCAACGTTGCTCAAAGTATCCGAATTTAATCATTTTGTTGCACATGATATCAGGATTTGGAGTTAAACCTTGACGCACAGTGCGAAGAGCATACTCCATGACATTTTCCCAATATTCTTCGTGCAAAGACACTACATCAAATGGAAGATTATATTTGCGTGCAATATAACTACACATTTCAATATCCTCTTCAGCCGCACAGTCGCCTTCATCCGTATCGAGACCAATGCGTATATAAAATAAATGGAGGTCGTGTCCTTGTTCAAGGAGTTTATGTACACTTACTGCACTATCAACACCTCCCGATATTAATGCTGCTACTTTCATTATAGTTATTATAGATTTATACTACCCACTACGTTTAATATACCATCAACATTTAGACTCTTTGCTATAATTGTATGATTTTCATCGAGTTGGTAAATAGTAGGGGTTACTCTCATATCAAACATATCATATATATCATCGCAAGCTCCTATTATCCAGTTTTTAGGATAGCTTTTTGCATCTTCTTTCCATTCTTCAGTTGCTTCTCCTGGATATATGCTTACTATTTTGATAATTCCTTTGTCAATTAATTTATTGAGATTTAAGTCAGTTGCTAATCTCACTTTTGCTAATCGGCAATCAGTGCAATCAATATCATTAAAAAAAAGAATAATTGCAGGAGCTTTTATTGTATCAAATTCCACTTTAGAGCCTTCGGGCGAAATCAATTTGAAACTCTTTGGGGTATTGCCTACCATTGAATTTTCAAGAATTGCCGTGTGGTGAACAAATCGAGCCTTTTCTGCTTTTGAAAGTTTTTTTGTCGTTGATACTGCTGATGCGAATTGTAAATATAATTCATCGCTCCAGAATTGGGCACTATCACTATAAAGAGTTTCTTCAGCAATTTGCCCAAGGGTAAGCATGTCTTTTGGCGATTTTTTCACTTTTTCAATTAACGCTGTAATTGATTTTAATGCCACTTCTTTTGTCGCATACTGAATATATGTCACATAGTCGGTAAATGCTTTAGTCATCTTTTCTTTATGAGAGAATGACGATTTAAGATTGCATTTATCCCAAAAATGCTCTACTAGATAGTCTGCTCTTTCGGTTAAAGATGTTAGATTTTCGGGAGCTTGTGGGTATTCAAAGAAATTGTCATCAGCAAAAACTGTTGTTGAAAACGAGATTAATAATAGTATAAATAATGTAATTTTTTTCATTTTAACTTTTGGCATATAGTTTGCAGTACAAAGATAGTGCAAGCCGAGCGCAAATGCAAATTAAGTTTACTTAAATTTGCTTTGCTGAGGAGCAGTTAATATAATACAAAAACCTTTTTACAATCTATATTGTTTTATAACCAATTAAACCCATTAGTATTATGAATTTTAACAACTTTACAATTAAGTCACAAGAAGCAGTTCAGAAGGCAGTTGAATATACTCGTGATGCATCTAATCAAGCTATCGAACCTGTACATATTCTTAAAGCAGTGGCTCATGTAGGTGATTCATTAGTTAATTTTATTTTTCAAAAGATTGGAGCAAGCACGCAACAATTATCGTCATTAATTGACCGTCAAATTGTTTCTTTGCCAAGGGTGTCGGGAGGAGAACCATACCTTAGTCGAGAGTCAAATGATGTGATGCAAATGGCACTTGATATTGCAAAGAAAAATGGAGATGAATATGTCACTCTTGAAGCATTATTGATGTCTCTTTTCAAAGTGAAAAGTTCGGCATCAACTATTTTAAAAGATGTGGGGTTAAGTGAAAAAGAGTTAGAGGCTGCAATTAATGAACTTCGCAAAGGCAAAAAAGCAACAGCTCAAAGTGCTGAAGATACATATAACGCTCTTAATAAATATGCCATAAATCTTAATGAAAGAGCCAGAGCTGGAAAACTCGATCCTGTTATTGGACGTGATGATGAGATTCGTCGTGTTCTTCAAATTCTAAGTCGTCGAACTAAAAATAATCCGATGCTTATCGGAGAGCCTGGTACGGGTAAAACAGCTATAGCCGAAGGACTTGCACAACGCATTGTAAGAGGCGATGTGCCTGAAAATCTGAAATCTAAACAGATTTTCTCTCTTGATATGGGTGCTCTTGTCGCAGGAGCAAAATATAAGGGTGAATTTGAAGAACGATTAAAATCAGTTGTTAATGAAGTTATTCAAAGCGACGGAGATATAATTCTATTTATTGACGAAATTCACACACTAGTGGGTGCTGGTAAAGGAGAG
>JAEIGA010014971.1_pt1 | contig 11807 bp, 10 predicted proteins | sample 9270691 | NCBI WGS metagenome assembly JAEIGA01 (sample SAMN17057246, study PRJNA624740) | gut metagenome | biome: biome; isolation source: fecal sample | host: Bos grunniens | place: China: Xizang | collected 2019
AACAGCCTTGCTTGCCTTTGTTGCACCTGCCATGTCGCGTACTACCTGGACTGCGCTGTAGCCTTCCCAGCAGCAAAGAATTACCGGAGCTGCCATCATTCCGTCACGAAGCCATGGGAAGAAAGGTCTGTCAACAAGATGAGCATAATGAACCTTGAGGATTTCCTCATTGAGCTGCACCATCTTCATTGCAACAAGTTTAAGTCCTCTTTTCTCAAATCTTGAGATTACTTCGCCTACAAGACCTCTCTGGAGGCATCCTGGCTTAAGAATTACAAAAGTTCTTTCCATTTCGGTTATCTGTTATTAATAGTATTCTGCAGTATTTGTATCCAAACATTCCGCAAGTTAATAAAATTTCTCTTTAATAAAAATAATAATGTTATCTTTGTATGTCATCCCGACACTGCAAGTACAATAGAAACAGAAAATACAGCATAATGGACTATAAGATAAAGAAGGATGCCGTCTGCGGAATGATTGGATACGGCAGTTGGGCAACCGCTCTTGTACATACTCTTCAAAAGAACAAGCAGAAAATCTGGTGGCATATACGCAACCAGGAGGTGCTTGAGTCCATCCAGAACGAGGGCAGAAACGCCAAGTATCTGAATGACATTGAATTCGACAGAAATCTCATCAATGCCACTGACGATCTTGACGAGGTCGTAAGGAACTCGGACATCATCATCGTCGCAGCCCCTTCAGCATATCTCAAGGATTTCCTCAGCGTGTTGACAGAGCCTTTGAACGACAAGTTCATCCTTTCCGCGACCAAGGGCATCATTCCAAATGATTACAAGACCATAACTGAATTCTTCAAGGATGAATATTCCCTCTCTTATAGCCAGTTAGGTCTGATTTCAGGTCCTTCGCATGCAGAGGAAGTCTCAAGGGACAAGCTCTCGTTCCTGACAGTCGCATGTACAGATGATGAAAACGGCAGGATAATCGGCGAACGATTCATATCGACAAACATGCAGATAAGATATTCAAAGGACATCTACGGAATTGAATATGCCGGCATCCTCAAGAACATCTACGCCCTTGCCGGAGGACTTGCAGTGGGTCTTGGATATGGAGACAACTTCAGGGCAGTACTCACTGCTGCAGGCGCTCAGGAGATGACAAGATTCATCCAGGAAAGCTATCCTTTCGAAAGAAACACCATGGAATATGCTTACCTTGGAGACCTCCTTGTAACATCATATTCGTCATTCAGCCGCAACCGCCGTCTCGGACAGCTTATCGGCCACGGATGCACGGTAAAGAGTGCATTGAACGAAATGACAATGATTGCAGAGGGTTATTTTGCATCAGAATGCATCAAGCATATCAACGAAAGGTACAACATAAGCATGCCGATTGCAGATATGGTATACGATGTGCTCTACAAGAGGGCAAATCCTAGAAGGAGAATGAAGGAACTTACGACTCAGTTATAGAACAGATTTTATGAAAGGAAAGATCATCGGCATAGCCACTGCAATCATAGTGCTTGCACTTGCTGGCTTCATATTCTTCAAGTTCTACTTCGTTTTCGGAGAAGGTGTCAAGGCCGGAGAACTCAATTTTGTCGTCTATAAGGGCTATGTCTTCAAGACATACGAAGGACGTGCGATCCAGGCTGGATTCGGAAAGGGCAAGGGTGTCAATGCCGGTACGATCCAGTCTTATGAATTCGACTTCTCGATCACTGACGAAGCAGTTGCCGACTCATTGATGAGATGCGGCGGAAAGACCGTCGAACTCCACTACAAGGAATATCTCGGCGCCCTTCCATGGAGAGGAAAGCAGAAATACATTGTAGACAGAATAGTATCAGTAAGAGAATAATTACGACTGAAATATGAAAAGACTTATCTCGATCCTGGGTACTCTGTGCCTGGGATTGACTTTGTCAGGACAGCCTGGCATCGTCAGCACCAGACCGGCGAATCCGCAGGACGGCAAGATCCTCACAATGGAGGAGACCATTCTTTCATCCGCACTCTCCCCTGCCAACATGCATTCATCATGGAACGGAAACGAGCTCCTTGTACACAAGGACGGCAAGTGGCAGACATACGACATCAAGACTGCGGAAACCAGGGAATATGTGGCTGCCGGAGGTAAGAAACTGACCGCTTACACAGAGGGACAGAGCCTCTGGCTTCGTGATAAGGAAGGTAACGAAAAGCCTATCGCCGAAAGCGAGAACCCTAACATTACATACGGCCAGTTCGTGAGCCGCAACGAGTTCGGCATCGACGGAGGCATCTTCTGGGCACCTGACAGCACCAAGGTTGCATTCTACAGGAAGGATGAGTCAAAGGTCACTTCATTCCCTCTTCTTGACATCACTACCCGTACTGGCTCCCTCGTGGAGATCAAGTACCCGATGGCAGGAATGGATTCGGAGAATGTAGGACTCGGAATCTATGACATTGCATCCGGCAAGACCGTATATGTGAAGGCTGACGAATTCGGATATGACCAGTATCTTACCAACATCACATGGTCTCCTGACGCTTCAAAGATCTACATCCAGGTGCTCGACAGAAGCCAGAAGCATCAGAAGCTGAATTCATACAACAGTACTGACGGTGAGAAGATCGCGACCATACTTACCGAGGACAATGAGAAGTATGTCGAGCCGTTGAACCCTCTGTACTTCATCAAAGGCTGCAACGACATCTTCCTTTACCGTACCGCCAACCGCGACGGATACCGCAACCTTTACCTCTGCGACAACGACGGAAACATCCGCAGGCTCACAGCGACAGATGCAGACGTAGATTATGTTGCAAATGACGGCAGATATGTATATTACACTTCTACCGAAGTGTCACCGGTCGAGAACCACCTCTTCAGGATCGAGATCAAGAACCTGAAGAAGGGAGTGGCAAAATCCACATTCGGCAAGCCTCAGAGACTCACAGACGAGTCAGGATGGCACACAGTCACAATGAATGAAGACTGCACATACTTCACCGACAACTGGAACAACCTTACGACTCCACGTGTGGTGGATCTCTGCACTGCTGACGGCAAGACAGTCAGAAACCTGTTCACGGCAGAGGATCCTACCATGGACTATGCATATACCGAGATCAGCCTTGGCACTGTAAAGAGTGCAGACGGCAAGTACGACAACTGGTACCGTCTCATCAAGCCGAAGGACTTCGATCCTTCAAAGAAATACCCTGTTATCGTTTATGTATACGGCGGTCCTCATTCGCAGATGGTCCAGAATACATATATGGGCCAGCTCCGCAGATGGGAGATGTACATGGCTCAGCGTGGATACCTTGTATATGTACAGGACAACAGAGGTACGCAGAACCGCGGTCTTGAGTTCGAGCAGGCAATCCACGGACAGTGCGGACAGGCAGAGATGGCCGACCAGATGGTAGGAGTCAATATGCTCATGGACCTTCCGTATGTCGACAAGGACCGTATCGGAGTACACGGCTGGAGCTATGGCGGATTCATGACCATATCGCTCATCACAAACTACCCTGACGTATTCAAGGTGGGAGTTGCAGGAGGCCCGGTAATCGACTGGAAATGGTATGAGGTCATGTATGGAGAAAGATACATGGACCATCCTGACAGAAACCCGGAAGGATTTGCAAAGACCAGCCACATCAACAAGGCGAAGGATCTCAAGGGCAAGCTTCTCATCTGTCAGGGAGCAATCGACCCTGTTGTCGTATGGGAACACAGCCTCAGCTTCATCCGCGAATGCATAAAGAACAATGTGCAGGTAGATTACTTCCCGTATCCATGCGCCGAGCATAATGTAATGGGCAAGGACAGAGTCCACCTCCACGACAAGATTACAATGTATTTTGAGGATTATCTGTAACGGAAACCTAAAGCACCACTCTATTTCCGAGTAATTATACTAAATTTGCTCCGTTATACGCATTTGACTATGGGAATGAAATCTATAAAGGACATCTACAAGATCGGTAAAGGTCCGTCAAGCAGCCATACAATGGGTCCGTACAAGGCCGTAAGCCATTATGTGAGCAACCATCCAGAAGCAAGGAAACTCCTTGTTACTCTGTATGGTTCACTCGCGGCAACAGGCAAGGGTCACCTTACCGATTGGGCCTGCGAGGAGGCCTTCCGCAACGGAATGGTCGCAATCGTATGGATGCCTAAGGAGAACCTCCCGATGCACCCCAACGGAATGAAGGTGGGTGTTCTTGAGGCTGACGGGGACGTTTCAGACGTATGGACATACTACAGCATCGGCGGCGGTGACATCGTCTGCGTCGAGAAGCCTCTGGAAGAGGAAGGCGGCGAGGATGTATATGAACTCACTACCATGAAGGAAATTCTAGACTGGTGCAATGCCAGCGGAAAGGACTTCTGGGAATTCGTCGACGAACGCGAAGGCAGGAACGGAATGTGGGAGCATCTCGAGAACGTATGGAAGGTCATGCGCGAAGCAGTGGAACGCGGCATCGATCAGGAAGGTTCACTCCCCGGCCCTCTCAACCTCAGAAGAAAGGCTTCAAGCTACTTCATCAGGGCAGAAGGCTATAGTGACGTATTGAGAACAAGAGGACTCATCTTCGCATATGCCCTCGCGGTAAGCGAAGAAAACGCAAGCGGTGGAACCATCGTGACCGGTCCGACCTGCGGATCATGCGGTGTGCTCCCAAGCGTACTTTTCCATCTTCAGAAATTCTACAACTTCAGCAACCAGCGTATCCTCAGAGCCCTTGCGACCGCCGGAATCTTCGGCACTGTAGTAAAATACAATGCATCAGTATCAGGTGCGGAAGTAGGATGCCAGGGAGAGGTCGGAGTGGCATGTGCAATGGCAGCGGCAGCTGCTGCACAGCTTATGGGTGGAAGCCCTTCACAGATCGAATACGCTGCGGAAATGGGCCTTGAGCACCATCTCGGACTCACATGCGACCCTGTCTGCGGACTTGTACAGATCCCATGCATCGAGCGTAATGCATATGCTGCAGCCCGTGCTCTCGACGCTGCAATATACTCGCTCTACACTGACGGCCGCCACCGAGTTTCATTCGACAAGGCCGTCAAGGTCATGAAGGAAACAGGAAAGGACCTTCCATCACTTTACAAGGAGACCAGCGAAGGCGGTCTTGCAAAACACCTTTAAATCAAGTCCATATGGCCGGCAGAAGATTTGACACATGCTTCTTTGAACGCTATGCAAGACACACTCTCGAAACATTCCTCGGGAGCAGTTATTCTGCGTTGATAAACGAAGACAGACCGGACCTTCAGATGCCGGATATGTCCCTTGGAATCGAAGTGACAAGGGCAATGGAGCCACGCAAGGATGTAGCCCAGGAACTTCTCATGGAAATGGCCGGAGTAGAAACTCCTTCTGAAAACACGGAGGAAATGGAACAGATCGTAAAGTCCGGTTATGGTTACGGTCTTCAGGACGGAAAATACATCGGTCGTCTCGAGTACGAATACTGGAAACTTGCCCATCCGCTCAGAAGGATCATAGAAAGCAAGGTCGGCAAGGTAGGATCGGGATTTTATGGCGACTTCAAGGAATATGGTCTCTACATATTCTGCAAGGATCATCTCAGCGAGGAAGAGGTACTTCTCACGATGGAGTACACCAGTGATCTTCAGCGTCATCTCGACATCCGATATTCAAAGATGTACCTCTCACTCATCGACAGGCTCTATGTCTGCGACCTGACTGAGGTCGACAGGACAGAGCGCATAACAAAATGCACATCCTACGATATTTCACGCAAGATGTGCAAGGATTTCTTTCTAAAGTCTTTAGACTAGAGGTTCGCTGTCTTTGCAGCCACTTCTCCAGCAACTTTTGCATAATTCTCAGTGCTGTCGGCAAAGAGGATTCCTCGTGAAGAATTGATGAGGAGTCCGCCATGATCGTTTGCACCGTGAGCAATCACCTCTTCAGCAGAGCCGCCCTGTGCACCTACTCCAGGAACAAGGAAGAAGTTGTCAGGACAGAAGCTGCGGAGTTCTTCAAGCTTGTCAGCCTTTGTAGCGCCCACTACGAACATCATGTTGTCCGGAGTCGAAATCTCCATCATCTCCTCCATGACAGCCTGATAGAGAGGCTTTCCGTCCTTCTGCGCTGTCTGGAACTGATATGCAGAAGCATTTGATGTCAAGGCAAGTACGATCGCCCACTTGTCCTTATACTCAAGGAACGGAGTCACGCTGTCTGCACCCATGTAAGGAGCGATTGTAACTGCGTCGAAGTCCATCTCCTCGAAGAATGCCTTTGCATACATCTTTGCTGTATTTCCGATATCTCCTCTCTTTGCATCAGCAATGAGGAAGATCTCAGGATATTTGGTCCTGATGTAATCTACTGTCGCATCCAAGGCTCTCATGCCGTCGATGCCGTAGCACTCGTAGAACGCAAGATTAGGCTTGTATGCCACGCAATGAGGCGCAGTGGCATCTACGATCGCCTTGTTGAATTCAATGATCGAACGGGCCTTACCCTTATAGAGTTCACCCTTGATGGCAAGTTCACCATGTTTCGCAAGTGCCTTCACATGTTCAGGCATCTTGTCGAAATCCACATCCAGGCCCACGCACAACATGCTCTTCTTGGCCTGAATCTGCTCAAACAGTTCTTTTCTATTCATATCGTTTGAATATTTGACTTTCCGTTAGTAATATCTATAGAACAATGCGATTGCCTCCATTCCGGCAAATAGCTGCTTGATGAGATAGCTTTCGTTAGGAGAATGGATGGTGTCACGCTCAAGACCGAAGCCCATAAGGAGAGGGTCGATCTCAAGGATGCGCTGGAGGTCTGCAAGGATAGGAATCGATCCGCCGCCTCGTGACGGAACAGGCTCGATGCCATAAACTTCAGTCATTGCCTTTTCAGCTGCCTTGTAAGCCGGTGATGAAATAGGAATGAGGAAGCCGTCACCGCCATGATGAGGAATTACCTCAACCTTTACATAATCCGGTGCGATTGAAAGGAAATGTTCTGTGAAGAGCTTGGTGATCGTAGCGCTATCCTGGTTAGGAACAAGACGCATCGAGATCTTAGCATGAGCCACAGATGGAAGCACGGTCTTCGCACCTTCGCCGATGTAACCGCCCCAGATACCGTTCACGTCAAGGCATGGACGGATACCTGTGCGCTCGAGAGTGCTGTATCCCGCCTCACCCTTGACCTCCTTGATGTCAAGGAATTCCTTGTACTCTTCCATATCAAACGGAGCTCTTGAAAGCTTAGCTCTATCTTCTGCAGAAAGTTCGACTACATCATCGTAGAAGCCCTTTACCGTGATATGTCCGTCCTTATCGATAAGCGACGAAACCATATCGCAGAGTACATTGATAGGGTTGGCTACCGCACCTCCGTAATGGCCTGAATGAAGGTCCTTGTTAGGTCCTGTAACCTTTACCTCAACATATGAAAGTCCACGCATTCCGCAGTTGATCGAAGGAACCGACTCGGAAATCATAGTGGTATCGGAAACAAGGATGATATCTGCCTTGAGCATCTCCTTGTTCTCCTTTGCCCATGCTGCAAGCGACGGACTGCCGATCTCCTCCTCACCCTCGAGGATGAACTTCACATTATGCTTGAGTCCACCTTCGCGTACCATAAACTCGAATGCCTTGATATGCATGAACAGCTGTCCCTTGTCGTCGTTTGCTCCACGTGCATAGATCGCTCCATCACGAATTTCAGGCTCGAACGGATCCGAATGCCACAATGCGATAGGATCCACAGGCTGAACATCATAATGTCCATAGACGAGGACTGTCGGAAGTGACGGATCTACCAGCTTCTGTCCGAATACAACCGGATGACCGGTCGTCGGATATACTGCAGCCTCGTCGGCTCCTGCCTCCATAAGAAGGTCCACAAGTCTCTCGGCACAACGCTGCATGTCTGGCTTATGCTGTTCGAGTGAACTTACAGAAGGGATTCTAAGAAGCGAGAAAAGTTCCTCGAAGAATCTTTCCTTGTTGGTTTCAATGTAATTTTTCATATGGTCTTGATTTATTTCTTTCCACGTTTGAAGAAGAACGACTTCTGTTCCTTCTTCCTTTCAATGTCTCTCTCGACGAATACCTTCTCCAGGTTCTTCGGATCCATTCCTGTGTAATACATCACAGAAGAAGTCGTCATCGGAGTTGGCGTAAAGTCCTGTACCTGATCCATGTAAAGGCCTTGAAGAGCCGGCTTGCGTGCAAGCTTCTGCATCTCGCGCATACCACAGCCCGGATGTCCGGAAATGAAGTAAGGCACAAGTTCGCATTTCTTTCCGCTGGATGCAACAATCCTGTCGAACTCCATGCGCAGACGCTCGAAGAGGCGGAATGAAGGCTTAGCCATCAGTTTGAGGACGCTGTCCTCGGTATGTTCCGGAGCCACCTTCAAACGTCCCGAAGTATGCTCCAGGATCAGTTCCTTGAGATATGGATATGAGGTTTCATCGACAAATCCCTTTTCGTCGAGGAAAAGGTCATAGCGGATGCCGCTTCCGATGTACGCATGCCTGATGCCCTTGATTGCAGCAATGCGGTCATATAGATTGAGAAGACGTTCATGCGAACGGTCCATGTTCTTGCACGGACTCGGGAAAAGGCAGGACTTGCGTCGACATTTCGAGCATAGTTCAGGATTCTTTCCACGCATTCCGTACATGTTTGCAGTCGGTGCTCCTACATCGGAGATATTTCCAGCAAAACCCGGAAGTTCCTTGAGGCCCTTGATTTCCGCAAGGATGGATTCCTCGCTGCGGGACTGTATGAACTTGCCCTGATGAGCCGCAATCGTACAGAAATTGCAGCCTCCAAAGCATCCACGATGGGTATTGATTGAGAACTTAATCATCTCATAAGCAGGGATATGCTTGCCCTTGTAGCGTGGATGAGGAAGTTTTGTGAACGGGAGATTCCAGAATGAATCCATCTCCTCCTGTGTCGCAGGCGGCCATGTCGGATTTATCTGTACGTATCCGTTGCCGACAGGCTCGATCAGAACCGGCGGCTGAAGCATGTTGGCATAGGTCTCTATCACATGGAAGTTCTCAGCGAAGGCGACCTTGTCCTTGCAGCATCTCTCAAACGAATTGAGGATTACCGCATCCTTCAGCTTGCATCTTCCGTCCATATAGAACCCCAACTGAGGAATCTTCCTGATGTCGTTGAGATTGCGTCCCGCTTCGATGGCACGGGTAAACTCGATCATCGTCCTCTCCCCCATTCCGTAGCAGAGCCAGTCGGCACCACTTTCCACAAGGATGGAAGGCTTGAGGGCATCCTGCCAGTAATCGTAATGGGTCACCCTCCTGAGCGATGACTCGATTCCGCCGATCACAACAGGAATGTCAGGATATATCTGCTTGAGTATCCTGGTATATACTGTAACTGCATAGTCAGGTCTCTGACCGGCCTTTCCTTCAGGAGTATATGCATCATCACTGCGCAGACGCTTCGCCGCCGTATAATGGTTTACCATCGAATCCATCGCTCCGCTGTTGACGCCGAAGTACAGCCTCGGCGCACCGAGCTTACGGAAATCGCGGAGGTCATCCCTCCAGTTCGGCTGAGGCACCACGGCCACCCTGTAGCCATGCTTCTGAAGCCATCTGGCAATCACGGCCGTACCGAACGACGGATGGTCGATGAATGCATCTCCGGTAAAGAGGATCACATCGATGTAATCCCATCCCAAGGCCTTGACCTCCTTGATCGAGGTCGGTATCATATATGTTAGAGTTTCTGCCATATTGTCCAAATCGTACAAATTTAATCATTATTTTTCATATCTACGATATGATGACTATACATCGTTACATGAAAAAAAATTCCTAAATTTGTCAAACTTAATTACTGTACCCTATGCTACTATCTAAAGAAATCGCCGTCGAACTCAATCTTACGGGCTGCAAACTGAAGCAGTTCATCGCCGCCAAGCTCAGACAGGTGGACGTTCCGCTGACACCGGAACAGTTTATGCTCATCGACCTGCTGTGGAACCAGGGCGAAATGTCCCAGCAGCAGCTTGCCGACCAGATGCAGAAAGACAAGAACTCTGTCACCAAACTCGTAGACGCGATCGAACGCAAAGGATTCGTCGTCAGGCAGCAGAACGTCCACGACAGAAGGTCCAACACGATAGTACTCACCGAGAAGGCAAACCTGCTCAAGCCTGGAGCAAAGCAGAAGGGCATCTCCATCCTTGACCAGATGCTTGAGGGCATAAGCGAGGAAGAACTCAAAGGCTTCCTTGAGACGTTGCGCAAGCTCAACAGCAACATGACCGTTTCCGAAGAAGAGGAATAGGTCAGAACTTGATATCATCAGAACATTATCATGAAGAAAGCCATGTCCATATCATTGATCTCAGCCATCCTTATAATTGCCGGCTCACTCCTGCTGATCCTCAGCACATTTCCGGTCGGGAACACTCTTGAAGACAACACGCTTACTATAAAGTTCGTCATCGGAGAGAAGAAGATCGACATGACTGATGCCCACTATTATCCCGTTCCGGAAGATGCAACACACAACATCATCCGAGTCGGAGGCACCAGCATCGGCAAGAAGCATGTCGGCAACTACATGAACACGAAGACAAAGACAAAATACAAGTTCTATCTTACCGGCAAGGGAGAAAAGGTCTACTTTGAGATCGGAAAGGACAAATATCTTGTGGATGGAATCTCCGAAAAATAGATTTTCCTAAAAAATTTCTGCCGACAATAGTACATTTTCAAAGCCTATACGTCTTAATGTCGGATTAACGGAATCCCATGAGACAAGATTCCCTAAAACGATCTGACAATGAGACACGTACTACTATTCATCATTACATTCATAGCGATGGTGTTACACGCCATTGTTCCTGCCCATGCACAGCAGGAAAGAACCATCAAGTCCGAAATGAGGGTCATTCACGAGTCATTTGACGTGAACTTCGTATATGACTCATCGATCGACCTTGACATTCCATACTCCGGAAAGCCCATGAAGGGCATCAAAACTCTTGAAGAATGCCTCACCACCCTATTTGCAGGCACCGGCATCGAGTATGAAATCACTAAGAAGTACATAGTCCTGACTAAGGTTGACAAGAAAAAGAAGCCCAGGGACTACACTATCTTGATTGAGGAACAGCACGACACGATCAACGAGTCTATCATCACAGCCCAAATCGGAAGTCCGGTAAACTCCACTCAGACAGGCCTGGAGAGGATTGAGGGATCAAGATTCAACCAAGGCTTTGCATTCCTCAGCTCGCCAGACATAATCAAGACCATCCAGACACTCCCCGGAGTATCATCGGGCACCGAACTCCTTTCCGGACTATATGTACACGGAGGGACCGGCAGCGACAACCTGTATCTTATGGATGGCGTACCCTTGTACTCGGTGGGACATCTTGCTGGCGTGTTTTCCAGCTTCAATTCAGATGTGATCGAGAATGTAGATTTCTACAAAAGCGGATTCCCTGCCCGATATGGCGGAAGGATGTCCTCTGTTGTGGATGTCACCACACGTGACGGTGATTTCGACGACTACAGCGGTACCTTCTCAATCGGCTTGATAGAAGGCAGATTCCAGATGGAAGGTCCTATCGTCAAAGGAAAGACATCATTCAATTTTGGACTGCGACGCAGCTGGCTGGATGTACTGACTATTCCTGGATTTGCAATATATAATGCGCTGCGTGATTCTGAGACTTCCGACCATACTGTAATGAGATATGCCATGACCGATCTGAACGGAAAGATAACTCATAAGTTCTCGGATGACAATACGTTGTCATTCAGCGTATTTGCGGGTCAGGACGC
>JAEIGA010014972.1_pt1 | contig 11807 bp, 6 predicted proteins | sample 9270691 | NCBI WGS metagenome assembly JAEIGA01 (sample SAMN17057246, study PRJNA624740) | gut metagenome | biome: biome; isolation source: fecal sample | host: Bos grunniens | place: China: Xizang | collected 2019
ATGTCTCCATTGTGTTCCATAATGGAATTTCCTCCACAGACCTTTGCATATACGCATGTTCCCGGCATCACTCCGCAGAGATTTGCCAAGGTGGCGTCGAAGAGGTTTACAAAATATTTTCCTACATCATTTCTGACCCAGTAGTCAAAGATGTCGCACATGAACTTACCGAAGCCCAGAGGTGACACTGACCAGCGTGCAAGTTCTGCACCGTCAGTGGCCGGATCCACAATGTATGGGCGCATCTTCTTCAGAGATCTGCCGTTTGCATCCACAGGGTATTTTACATGCTCGACTACGGGCATGAACTGCATGTAGCGGCTTCCGATGTATTTCAGGAACTGGTATGTCTCGAGTCCTCTGCCTTCGGATGCCTTGTTGATCGTGCTCATGGTATTGAATTCCACTCCGCATCTCTTGAGGATTTCCAGACCTCTCATCACTCTGTCGAAGGTTGGAGCGCCTCCCTTGTCCTTGCGGAACTTGTCGTGGATGTCCTTCGGACCATCGATCGATATGCCAAGCAGGAAATTGTTGTCGCGGAAGAATTCGGCAGACTCGTAACTGATGAGTGTGCCGTTTGTCTGAAGCGTGTTGTGGATGATCTTGCCGTCTGCATACTTCTTCTCCAGTTCTACTGCCTTGCGATAGAAGTCAAGTCCGAGCACGAGAGGCTCGCCACCATGCCAGTTGAATGTGACTTCCGGAACTTCGTTGGCGCGGATGTATTCCTTGATGGCAGTTTCCAGCATGTCGTAGCTCATCTTCGGCTCGTGTCCGCCGTAGATTTCCGCCTTGTCAAGATAGTAGCAGTAGTGGCAGTCAAGATTGCACAGTGAGCCGGCCGGTTTCATCATAAGATTGAAGGCCACAGGACCCGTAATACGCCCTGCGTCTTCAAATGAAATTGTGTCTTTTAACGGATGTCCCATAATCTGCAAATTTACACTTAATTCTTGGTAAATCCATCCTGATAGGATACCTTTGTAGAGAACTAAATGTATAAAGTATGAGAAGACTATTGTGTGCTTTTGTTGCAGCGATGATTTCATTGCCGACTTACGTTTCATGTGATATTCTCGGGGATCTGATGGATGACATGCAGCAGGAGCAGGAAGATAATGAAAACGACGACAGTTCAGAGGAAGGCGAGGGTACGCCAGGTGATGAGGAGAACGGCACTGGTGGGGAAAAGGAGGAGCCGAGACTGGAGTGTGATCCGGATATCCTGCCTTTGTCATCTGATGCCCAGCAGTTCGAATTCAGATTTTTGGTCAATGTCGCTTGGAGTATCGTCATTGATGAGAATGTAGATTGGCTGACAGTGGATAAGTCCGAGGGTGAGCCTGGTGAGTATGGTCTGCAGTTCTTCGTTGAGGAGAATAATGATTATGATGAGAGGAACGCTAAGTTCATCATTCTGTATGGTGACCAGCAGGCTGATTTCGTTGTATATCAGAACCAGAAGAATGCATTGGTTCTATCGCAGTCAAGGATTGAACTTCCTGTTGCGGGTGGAACATTCGATATAACCGTAGATGCCAATGTGTCGGTAACTGTAGCAAACAGTGACAGTGACTGGTTGCATCAGGTTTCTACCAAGGGGCTGGTTTCCAATGTGTTCTCGTTCTCTGCTGATCCGTCAGAACTTCCGGATTCAAGACAGGCTAAGATTTATGTGAGGGGAGCTGGCATGCAGGAGACGGTTGATGTCTATCAGGCTGGAGAAGAAGTCTTTGTGCTCTCTGAGAGGTCGTTTGTTGTTGCATCGTCCGCTTCTGAAATCAAGATAGATGTCAGAAGCAATATGGATTATACTGTCAGTGTAAAGGATAGCTGGATCCGCGAGCAGAAGACAAAGAGCATTTCAAGTGTGACCAGGACATTCGTGATTGATGAAAATACTGGTTACGATGCTCGTGAGGCGGATGTAGTCTTCACCACTTCGAAGGGAAAGACTGAAGCTGTCCGCATCACACAGGCTCAAAAGGATGCCATTGTCCTTGCGAAATCTGAATATGATGTGCCTTCAGCAGGTGGTACACTAGAGTTCAATGTGTCTTCAAATATTGATTTTGATGTGAACTGCTCTGCAGAATGGATCAGTGCAGTACAGACTAAGGGGTTGACTGACAAGCTGATGAGCTTTGCTGTTCAGTCGAATAATGATACTAATGCAGAACCTCGCGAGGCTGTAATTACCTTCTCTAACGGGGATGTTCAGCAGAAGGTTACTGTGAGACAGGCGGCGTCAACTGTCAGAACGATCAATGTAGCCACAGCCGGAACGTTGAGCACGCTTATTACCAAGAATGAACTGATGACCCTGACGGAACTTACTCTTACCGGTGAGATGAATCAGGCCGATATGGCAATGCTGAGCTCGACCAATGCCTCGGACAGAAAGAAATACGAACTCGTCCGACTTGATATGAGTGGGGTCACTTTGACAGACAAGACTATAAATGGAATTTATCTCACTAAACTTGAAGAGATTGTGCTTCCATCAGGTGTTGAAACAATCGGTGACAAGGCATTCGACTATTGTGAGAATCTGAAGGAGATAATAATTCCGGCAACAGTGAAGTCTTTCTCTACCGGAGCTTTTGACAATTGTACGGCATTGTCTAAGGTGGAATTTGCAAACCCTTCTTCTCTTGAGACATTTACAGTATATAGTTCACGAGGTCTCTTTGCTCAATGTCCGAATCTTAAGAGCTTTGAGATTCCAGCATCTGTGACCAATATTGCGGCAAACACTTTCCGTGACTCTCAGATAGAGTCTATTGTAATTCCGGAAACAGTCAGGATTCTTGACGGTAATTCGCTTTTCAGAAATTGCGTGAATCTTAAGACTGTAACCTTGCCTTCATATGTCAAGGATATATCAAATGATATGTTCAACGGATGTTCTTCTCTGGAGAGTGTCAAGATGAGCGGCGCTATAAGGTCTGTCGGAAGCTATGCTTTCCAGAATTGTGAAAAGCTCAAGGAATTCGATATTGACTCTATGATTGAGGTGGCACAGGGTGCATTCGCAGGTACTGGTGTGGAGTCTTTTGATGCTCCTGATTGGATGACGGTTGTTCCTGATAACCTGTTCATGAATTGCAAGTGCCTCAGGACTGTTGATCTCTCAGGACTTACGGAGTTGGGATATCGTTCATTCTATGGTTGTATTTCTCTTAGGAGGGTGGAAATTCCGGCTACGATGGAAACGATTGATCCATCAGCATTTAATGACTGTCCTGTGTTGAGTGAGGTGTCCTTCAAGGCGCAGAATATCACTTTTGCTCATACTGCCAACCATCCACCGTTCAGCGGTACTGCCATCAAGGAACTTGTCATTCCTGCATATGTCAGGAAAGCAGTAGCTATGCAGCCTTTCCCTACAGTCGAGAAGGTTACTTTCGAGCCAGGATCGAATTGCGAGATATATGGATTCAATACTCCTCTTATTTCTCAGATTTCTCTACCTTCGTCTCTCAAGACAATCGAAGACAAGACGTTTGAAGATTGCCAGAATCTGAAATCGCTCACAATTCCGGAGGGTGTTACAAGATTGGGTACATATTGCTTCAGAGGTTCTGCCATAGAGACACTGAAACTTCCTGCATCTCTCAAGGAACTTGGTGCGCTTTCAATGGCAGGCATGTCATGTAAGGAGTTTACAGTTCCTGAGACAGTCGAGCATATCCGCGTAGGATGCTTCTATGATTGCAAGAAACTTGAGCAGATTAATCTGCCGAAGTCGCTCAAGTCATTCGGACTGCCTGATGAAAACTCATATTCAAATAAAGGAGTTCTGGAAAACACTCTCATCACAGAACTCGTCCTTCATGGAAAGAATCTGGTGCTTGGCAATGCGATCTGTCCGGAATATCTCAGGACCTTCGTTGTCGGAAAGGACGTTGAGACGATTACCACTGTCATCATGAACGAGACAAATGAGTGGGTTTCCGAGGTATATTCTCCACTTATGAACAGCAATATCTATCAGGTGGATTATGAAGATGGATGTGTATTGAAGAGCATAGAGGGATTGTACAGCAAGTCTCCTGCACAGAATGTGACAAACCTTCCGTCTTCATTGAAGAATATCGGTCATTGTACTTTCGGACAGTGCGGTAATCTTATCAAGGTGGTGATTCCGGATGGAGTGACTTCGTTGGGCAACTGCTGCTTCAAGGACGATACAAAACTGAGTCAGCTTACATTGCCGTCAAGTATCACCCATATCGGATCAAGGTGTTTCGAGAACTGTACATCTCTTCCTGATACTTTCGCACTACCGTCATCTTTGACTACTGCTGGAAGCTCGATATTCAATGGGTGTAAATTCGAGAACGTTTCAATTCCTTCTGCAATGTCACACATACCTGACAGTATGTTCAGTAATGCGGAGATAGGATCCATCAATATTCCATCATCTGTCACATCGATTGACAGTTACGCGTTTGCTTATTGTGCGGGGTTGAAATCCATTACTTTGAGCTCGGTCAAGACTATTCCACATTCGGCATTCCTGTGTTGTCCGGATCTTGAGACCGTAGTCCTTTCTTCTGCAGAAGAAATCGGCGAGACAGCATTTTCTGATTGTGCCAGTCTGAAGAGTGTGAAGATTCCATCAGTGAAATTTATAGACAATTACGCTTTTGCAAACTGCGCATCTCTTACGACAATCGGTCTTCCTGTTACACTCGAGGAAATCAAGCCTTGCTTCAGCGGTACCGGTATTCAAGAGATCTATCTGAATGGAGCAGAAACAGTTAAATTCAATTTTGCAGAATCATCCATCAAGAAAGTTACCATTTCCAAAAATATCGTCCATCTCGAGGGAAGCTTTACTGGAATGATAGGTAGCAGACCTCAGGGCAAGGGTGAAGATGAGGTTTCGATGATCGAGGTCGTTTTCGAGAAAGATTCTCAGGTCAAGACGTTCGGTCGTACATTCTGGTATGCTCCGATTGAGGAACTGATTCTCCCTCGCAGCATTACCCGTATTGATGCCAATGCTTTCAATAGTTCGACTATCAAGAAACTGTACCTTACATCAGAAAGTGCTCCTACTCTATACGGAAGATTATCAACCCTGGCGGAAGAAACCGGAGAGTTGATAATCTATGTTCCAGAAGAAAAGGAGGAGTTGTATAAATATTGGGCAAGCCCTAATTGGACACATTATGCTGACATAATGGTACCTTATAACTACAGATGGGTAGATGTTCCTTAATATCAGAATTCTGATGCTTTGGTCATCTTTGCCTTGATTCTGTCATTGCAGAGATTGCCCAGGCTTCCGATAGAAGTGTGATTGAGATCGGCCGGCGTAAGCTGGCCGTTACTCTTTCCGGCTGCACCCTGATATCTGAACTTGCCTTCGTTCACTTCGATTCCTACTGTCTTGTAGGCATCACGGAATGGCATTCCTTCAAGTGTGCGGCGGTTTACCTCCTCTACTGTGAATAGATAATCATATATAGGAGCATCAAGGATTCCTTCTTTTACGATGATATGCTGAAGCATGTAATCAGCCATGAAAAGGCATTTGTGCATGTTCTCGAGGGCAGGGAAGAGTACGTCCTTGAGCAGCTGGAAATCACGGTGATATCCATGTGGCATGTTGCTGCACATAAGTGAAATCTCGTTCTCGACTGACATGATTCTGTTGCAGTTTCCTCTCATGATTTCCCACACATCAGGGTTCTTCTTATGAGGCATGATGCTCGAGCCTGTAGTCAGCTCGTCCGGGAATTTGATGAATCCGTAGTTAGGACTCATATACATACAGCAGTCTGCTGCGAATTTGTTTAAAGTGAGTGCGATGCAGCCCATTGCTGATGCCACTGCGCGTTCAGCCTTGCCTCGGCTGAGCTGAGCTGCGACCACATTGTGATCCAGACTGCCGAACTCGAGAAGGTCTGTGGTCATCTGACGGTCGAGAGGGAAGGAACTTCCGTATCCCGCTGCAGAGCCAAGAGGATTCTGGTCTGTCACGCCGTATGCACCGCGAAGCATGTACATGTCATCTGCAAGTGCTTCCGCGTATGCACCGAACCAGAGTCCGAATGATGACGGCATGGCTACCTGGCCATGAGTGTAGCCAGGCAGCAGCACGTCCTTATATCTTTCACTCAATTTCTGGAGAGTGTTGAACAATGCAAGCACATCGTCCCTCAGTTTCAGTACCTCGTCCTTGAGGAAAAGCTTGAGGTCTACAAGGACCTGGTCGTTGCGTGAGCGTCCCGAGTGGATTTTCTTTCCCATATCGCCAAGTCGGCGTGTGAGAAGCAGTTCCACCTGAGAATGAATGTCCTCGACGTCCTCTTCGAGGATGAAGTCTCCTGCTTCGATCTCCTTCAATATGACATCAAGTCCTTCTGTAAGTATATCCAATTCTTCCGCACTCAGCAGACCGATTGACTCCAGCATCCTGATATGAGCCTTGGAACCAAGTACGTCATACTTGGCCAGTCTCAGATCAAGGATTCTGTCATTTCCTACTGTAAAGTCATCAACCAGTCCGGTTGCCTGTGTTCCTTTGCTCCAGAGTGTACTCATAATTATTCTCCAAATACTGTTTTTTCTGCTGTCTTGCGGAGGAACTCTGCTCTTTCAGGAGAGATTCCGCAGTCTGCCACCTTGCCGTTGAATGGCTCTTTTGTAATCATAAGATAGTTCACACAGGCCTTCAGGTATGAGCCATAGTGTGACTGATGGTGATCGTCCTTTGCGTAAAGATTGCCGCTGAATTCACCGTCCGCCGCAAAGAATGCGTCGCCGATATGTGATGGGACAGCTCCATTAAGACCAGCCAGATAGTTTACGCCATCTCTGAGATGGTTATTGAAATTCTCGATTGTGTCAAAACCCTTGCAGTTCTCTTTCTTGTATCCCCAGGTGTGCTCAAGGATGAGAGTGCACTCAGGGGAGTGCTCGAGCACCATCTCTGACAATTTGATATAATCCTCAGGTACATATGCATAGGTCTCGGGGTCTTTCATATAGAATGCCGCTGCCATGCTCTGGTCCTGGAGTAATGCGTAGTCATATACCTGAGCCTCGATTGCATCCTTGCTCAGAAGAAGCTCGCTGTGCTGGCCGAAGTGCTGGCCTCCCTTGAGGTGGGCGAATACATCGAAGTAATGGCCCTGGCTCCATGCTATCTCCTTCATCATGGATGCGCTGTTGCAGTAGTATGTGAATGAGTTTCCGAGGCAGAGGATGGAAGTTGTGTCCTTCGGAACGTCTGTTCCATAATTCTGGACATATGCTCCTACAAAGCCCAGAGCTGCGAATCCTATCCATCCGTTCTTGCCCTTCTCGGTCAAGGACTTGCCATTGCATGCAATGTTGCCTACAGCTCTGAATCGGATCTTGAGCTCGCCGTTTCTTATGGCCTTGTCAAGACGGAAGGTCTGATAGACGCTGTTGTGCTGATATGCTTTAGGGCCTGTACCCGAGCACATGAATGTATATTTCACCTCAGGGTTCTCTTCTGCAGTGCGTAGATCTCTTTCAACGCTCTTCCACTCCTTGCCGTCAAGGATTTCCGCAATGAAATACTTAGGTGAGTCAGGAGAACTCATTACCACTGCGTCAACCTCGATGTGGCTTCCGGCTTCGATATGTGTTGCAGGAGTGCTGAAGAGGATGTAATCGCCTTCAGTGAGGTTGTTCACTTCAGCCTTGTTAGTCTTGACTCTGTATTCGAATTTATCCTGCTCTTCAGGAACTGCACTTACGACAGTGATCCTGGCAGGTGATCCGGTCATCGAACCAAGGTAGTGTCCTTCTCCTGTCCATGTGCCTTCGTAGAGGTTTGTATTCTCTGTGTTGAACTGCCATTTTGCAGGAAGTCCGGAGATTTCAGTGCATGGCTGCTGGCAGCATGATGAAAGAACGATTGCTAGTGAAGCAATGATGAGAGTCTTCTTCATAATTCAGTGTTTTATATGGTTTGTGGTCGTTATTTTCCTAAGATAACCTTCTGAGCTACGCTGCGGAGATATTCAGCTCTTCTTGGGGCGATTCCGCAGTCGGGAACATAGCCTTCGAATGGCTCTCCTGTGATTGTGAGGTAGTTTACACATGCCTTGAGGTAAGATCCGTAGTGTGACTGATGGTGTCCGTCTCCATTGTAGAGTGTGGCATCAAATTTCTCCGGATCCACTGCAACGAATGCATCGCCTATGTGAGTCACGATAGCGTCGTTGTACTTAGCTATTTCATTTGCTCCGTTTCTGAGAAGTTCGTTGAATTTCTCAAGACTTCCGAAATCGTGCATGTTCCATTTGTAATATGGCCAGGTGTGCTCATATACGATCTGACAGTCAGGATACTTTGTCTTGATCTTGTCAGAAAGACGCTTGTATCCTTCGTAGAAGTTTGCATTAGTCACAGGGTCGAAACAGTAGAAAGCTGCGCCGTTGCTCCAGTCCTGAAGAACAGCAAAGTCAGGTACCTGTGCATCGATTGCGTCATTGCTGAGAAGCAGGTCGGCATGCTGGTCAAGACTCTGTCCGCCCTTCATGTGTGCAGACACGTCAAAGTAGTGTCCCTGGCTCCAGGCGATCTCCTTGAGCATCGAAGGTGTGTTGCTGAAGTATGTGAATGAGTTTCCAAGGCACAGGATATTGGTTGTGTCCTTCGGAGTTTCCATTCCGAGGTTCTGGATATATGCTCCGACGAATCCGTATGCTGCAAATCCTACCCATGCATTCTCTCCGCTTTCAGAAAGGCTCTTTCCGTTGCAGGCAAGGTCTCCGACAGCCCTGAATCTTATCTTGAGTTCGCCTCGTCTGATAGCCTTGCTGAGACGGAATGTCTGGTAGATGCTGTTGTGCTGGTATTTGTCCGGTCCGGTTCCAGAGCACATGAAAGTGTATTTAACTTCAGGATCCTCCACAGCTGTGCGAAGGTCGTTTTCTACGCTCTTCCACTGCTTTCCGTCCTGTATTTCTGCAATGAAATACTTAGGAGAGTCAGGAGAACTCATTATGACTGCATCAATCTCGATATAGCTTCCGGCTTTCAGATTCTTCACAGGCACGCTGAAGAGGATGTAATCACCTTCTGTCATATGATTTACCTCGGCAACCTTGCCTCTGATCCTATAGTCGAACTTTTCCTGGTCTCCCTTTGCACTGACGATGGTTATGTTTGCAGGATTTCCGTTCATGGAGCCAAGGTAATGTCCTTCTCCTGTCCAGCTGCTCTCGTAGAGCAGGTTTCCGTCGTTGCTGAGAATCCATCTTGCAGGAAATTCCGCTACGGTTTCATTTACGGAATGTCTGCAGCACGATACGGCAGCAAGGACTAAAGTGACAAAAAGGAATATACGTTTCATAGGTATATGATTTTATTTCAGGTTTTCAATGAATGCGATATAAGTGTATATGCCGTTCATGATTTCCTCAGTCAGCACATATTCATCTTTCTTGTGTGACCTCTGTGATTCGCCCGGTCCCATCTTGACGGCATCGCAGGTGATTCTCATCCAATCAGAGGTTGTTGGAGATGAAAATGTTTCAATGCCAAGTTCTTGTGCGACATTCAGGAGAGGGGAACCCTCGCTGCAGGCACTTGAACGGTTTGACAGATTGCGGGGTATGAGCCTGCTGCTGCAGATTGACTGCAGTTCGTTCAATATCTCTTCGTTAGTGTATTGCTCTGTAGGTCTGATATCGACGACAAAAGTACATCTGTCAGGAATGACATTGTGCGCTGTTCCGGCATTGATCTGAGTCACGTTAACATTGACCTCACCCATATATGGCGATACCTTTGCAAACTTATGTGCTCTGATCTTTCCGATGTCTTCAATTGCAATATACAAAGCGTTGACTCCTTCGCTTCTTGCCGCATGTCCGCTTACTCCTTCAGCCTCTGCATCTATGACAAGCAGACCTCTCTCCGATGTGGCGGCTCTCATTCCTGTAGGTTCTCCAACGACAGCCATCTCCACCTCATCTTTCAATTCGTTCCAAAGAGTGGTCATACCGCCCTTACCTGAACGCTCCTCCTCACAGGTCAGAACAAGAATCAAGTCTTTGGCATCTTCCTGCTCCGAGAGATATCTGTATGCAGCAATCATCGACACAACCGAGGCTCCGTCGTCGTTGCTGCCAAGACCCGCTGTCAGATCCTCTTCATTGAGGACTTTGTCTGTCATTCTGCTGATGACTTCCGCAGCTGTCTTGTAATCAGGAGTATATGGGTCGAAACTATAATCTTCAGACGGCTTCACTGTGTCGATATGCGCGCAAAGCATAATCTGGGATCTGCTGCCCTGGTTGTTTCTGCATATGATATTGTTGCCGACCCTCTGGTGAGCTATCCCCTTATCTCCCATCCACTTGCATATATGCGAACATACAGCCTCCTCCTCGAACGAAGGTGACGGAATAGCGATCATCTCCCTTAGCAGAGCAATAGACTCTGCCGCCAACTCTTCAATTCTCGTCTTTTTCTGTGGAACGTAATTCATTGTAAACTAATCTTTTCCGTATGTTACGTGCTCCCTTTTGGCGGCACGTGGTTTGCGTAATTTGTTGGTGGATAATGTGTTATGCTCCACGGTCGGCGGGCTGGCTGAGGAGATTGTTCTCAGCGGGTGAGGGTAGTGCCGACAGGGGAACCGAGGTTCAGTGCATGTTTTATGATGACTTTCCGGACTCCGCGGTCAATGGCTTTGAAAGCGTTGGTCAGTTTTGGAATCATACCGTCTGCAACCCTTCCTGATGCCTTCAGGTCTTCGAAATCCTTAGGGCAGATCTGAGGAATCACACTCGAGTCATCGTCCTTGTCATAGAGGACTCCGTCTTTCTCGAAACAATAGATAAGGTCAACATTATGGGTCAGTCTGCCGTCATCACAGCAGTGAGTGCATTCTTCGCATCTGTGACACACCTCTCTTGGTGTGCGATATTTGAAGTTTGCCATAGCTGTCGCAACGGATGATGCGATTGTGTCTGCATTTGTGTTGAGAAGGTGACCTTCGCCGTCGTGATTTATGGCACAAAGTACGGGAGTGATGCCTCTTTCAAGGAGTGTATAAAGGAAATTTGCATTGACACTCTCCGGAGTCACGTCTCCCACATATCCGTAATCTATCGCAACCTTGCCCTGACTGTCGGGCTCTCCGATGCATCCTTCAGCAGCAAGCCTTTCTGCAGCTGTGCTGTCGATATTTTCCTGATTCACCTTCATCGGTGCCCTCTTTATGGCACGAATGACATTTCCGTCTGTACCGCAGAGTCCGATCGCATTGCATCTTTCGGACTGCAGCAGGGCAGTTATGTTCTTGTTGCACCAGCCGGCATATACCATGGTGACCACCTTCAGAGTCTCCTCGTCAGTGACTCGTCTGCCTTCCACCATCAGAGGAACCATTCCCATGCTCTTCTGCATCTGACTTGCCATGACTCCACCACCATGTACTAGAATCTTCATTCCCGGCATTTCGGCAAAATCCTTCGCAAACCTCTTCAGAAGTTCGGGATTGTCTACGATGTTTCCTCCTATCTTGATTACCTTGATCATAGTCCGAGCAATATCTCTTTGAGAACGGTCTGAGCAGAAACCACTCTGTTTGCAGCTTCCTGGATCACGATAGACTGAGGGCTTTCGATAACATCATCAGTCACGATCATGTTTCTGCGAACTGGAAGGCAGTGCATGAAACAGGCATTGTTTGTAAGAGCCATCTTCTCTGCATCCACTGTCCAGTCGCGGTCTGTGCAAAGTACCTTGCCGTAATTTTCACCCTCATATGCCGACCAGTTCTTAGCATATATGAAGTCTGC
>JAEIGA010014973.1_pt1 | contig 11807 bp, 17 predicted proteins | sample 9270691 | NCBI WGS metagenome assembly JAEIGA01 (sample SAMN17057246, study PRJNA624740) | gut metagenome | biome: biome; isolation source: fecal sample | host: Bos grunniens | place: China: Xizang | collected 2019
AGAAAATAAATTTTTTAATTTTTATTTAAATAAAGCTTCTCCTGAGTTAAAGGAAAGGATTACTAAAATTATAAATAGCAATGATAGCGATAAGTATTTTAATTTAATTAATGAATTAAATATAATACTTAAAGGCTCTGACCGGTATAAAAAAGAAATTTAGAAAGAGCTTAACAGAATTAATCAAAGAATAGATATTATGAATTTTGATGAAAAAGCAGCAAAAGCAGGACGAAGTGCAAAAAATTAGAATTTAACTAATGAAGAGTGGGCAGAGCGTAATGCTTTAATTGGAGATAACTCTTTTGGCGATACTCCTCTTAGCCCATATTATAATTTAAATAGCAGTGAAATTTTTAAATCTATGTTTTCTGATAAAAGTAATTTTTCTATTATTGTTAGAAAAGTAATAGAGAGTTTTGGCAGTCGAATTTTTTAGTTAAAAAAAGATAAATTACAACTTAATAATAGATAGGTTGCAGTACTTATCAAAATTCTTGTCCAAGAAACCTATAATACCCTAGCAATTGAATACCGCGATGTCTTTAAAAAAATAGATAATGAAACTCGTTTATAGAGAAATGAACGCATCATGAAAACCATTGAAAAAATAACTGAAAATAATGGTGATATAGATAAATTTTTTAATTCACTAGTTGAAAGTGTTGATTTGAACTCTACTCTAGACAGTATAGCAGACTAGTACGGAATTCCATAGAGCGCTTCTCTTAAAAAATTAGAAAAATAGCGTAAAACAACAAACACTTTTACTCGCCGTTTAAAACAAGCTTGGCAAAAAGATCGTGATGAGGGTCGTACTTCTAAAGATTTTAATGATTGGAGAAAATAGTATGGCGCCACCGTTCAAGATTTAAAAGAAATACAAGAAATAACAGATAATATAACCGTTCAAACATATTATACAAATGAAAATATGGCTATTACTGAATTGGTACAAAATGGTATTTACGCGGCATTGTCAACAGGAAAAAATGTTACAGAGGACTTTTAGGCCGGATAGCTTATTTTTTCATGGGATTTGAAAAGTTCTGATGAAAAAAGAAAGAAAATGATTCGCGCGGCAGAAAAAAAGCTCGCAGACTCTCAAAGAAAATTATCCAATAAATTAAAAACGACTACAGGGCTAAAATCTTATTTAGATAATATGAAAATCTATAAAGAAATGCAAGAAGAACAAAAACAAATTCTAACAGAATTATCAAAAAGTTTAGAACAAGACGATTCTTCAATTGATGAAATGTTGTCTCATATTAATATACATGGTACAGTTAAAGGATACGCTTCTATTAGCGCGACCCGTTCTGAATTTGAGGGTGCGGCGTTCGGCTCGAATATTGTCAGTCAAGTAGATATAATTAATGAAATGTTAATGTCGGGTGGAATTAGTGATCTAGATGCAAACTGGCTTTTATTTGCTTTAATAAATTGTGGGAAAGGGATGATTGGTGAAAAGAATAAGAATACTTTAGAAGATTATCTCTCCGCATTCGTTGGATTATTAATGTTTAATGACGCTTCTGAAATTGTAAAAAATACTGTAGACTTTATAAATAATAGTTATGAAGAAAATTCAGTTTAGGATATACATTTATATGTTTTAAATAATGTCTATATCCCAAGTTCTTATATTCTTAATGAAACATACAAACGTCTATCTAAAATTTTTTTAAACGTTGATGCAGAAAATAAAGTTACACATGGAACTCGCTTAACATTAAATACATATACTCCTGATAAAACTTCTGGTTTTTCTAGTGAGGAGTTACGTTTTCCTAGCGCATTAGCATGGAAAGAAGAACGGCGTAATGCTTTATTACAAACAAAACTTATAATGACATTTATGGGTGGGTTTTTAACTTTAATAAGAAACTTAAATGAGCAAATGTCATCTTTATTTTAATGATTAAAATAAAATACTGGTAGATTTACATTGAGATATTACTTATATTAATGAAGAGGCTAATCCTCTCAGGAGGTGAGTTCCAGTGAATATCGAATAGGCGCTAGGAAATATCCTCGAATGGGCGGGAAATCACATTATTCTTTTAGTAATCTTTTTTACTTTTGTAATACAAATAACTCCAATAAAATGGAATCCTTGGACCAGCTTTGCAAATTGGTTTGGTAAAAAAATGACAGAAGGAGCATGTTCAAAATTGGATGGAATAATTATAAAAGTTGATGAAATTGAGAATAATGTGATGGAAAATGAAAAAGACCGCATTCGTTGGGAAATTCTAGACTTCGCAAACTCCTGCCGTAATGGCCGCAAACATACCAAAGATGAATTTGAACATATTGTTACGCTAAATAAAAAATATCGCAAACTTTTAAAAGCCACTGGCGATGAGAATGGTGTGTTTGAAATGGAATATGAGTATATTAAGAAATTATATGCTAAACGACTAGAAAAAAATGATTTCTTAACATCCTACGGCGGCCATGACCCTGAAGAAGAGGTGAATACTGATGGCTAATAAAATAACTACTGAATATATACAATTTTCAAAAAAAGTTACTGGATGGGGAATTACATTAACTACTTGTATGCTAGCAATATGTATTGCTGTCATTGCTATTTTTAACATTAGCCCTGAAATCGCGGTAACAATTTCTCATTTATATTCAGCTTATATTACTATTATGGGAATAACCATCGGCGCGTATCAGGGGAATAGTTCACTAGAAAAATGGTCAAAAGCCAGATATAACTTTACAGAAACATTAAAATAGAGCCAAGAAGAAAAGAAGCTAAAGAGCAAGAAGACGGTCTTGGCTAAAGGAGGATTAAATGTATACTGAAATTGTTGTAAGTGCAATTGGACTAATTGTTGTTATTCTTAGCTGCTTAATTACCCATCAACTAGTCCCTTGGTTAAAAGAAAAAAATTTATATCAAGCCGCAGTAGTGGCTGTTAACGCGGCAGAAGCTCTGTATGGACGTTATCACGGTGATGAAAAACTTAATGCCGCGCTAGAATCTTTAAAAGCAAAAGGCTTCGATATTAATTCTGATCGTGTAAAAGAAGCACTTGGAGCCGCTTGGAAAGAACTTGACCGCGCGATGTATGCAGATGGAGAAAAATTTTTACCTGAAGAGTAATTCTTGACTTCTTTTAGATTTTATTATATAATAAAAGAAAAAAGAAGGTTCAAAAATGCTAAATGAAATTGAAAAACGTAGCAAAGAAAAGATTCCCAACCTAGAGATATATACAGACGGGTCTTGCAAATCATTGGGCCAAAACATGAAATTTGGTGGTTGGGCTTTTATTGCTACAAGAGATGGCAAAGAAATTTATGAGGCGGCGAATGGCGAACGAGGCACCACAAATCAGCGAATGGAATTGAATGCAATTCGCAAGGCTCTAGAATACGCGTCACAAAATCGTCGCCCTAATGAAAAAGTTATTATTTATAGTGATTCTGCCTACGCAATTAATTGTTATTTACAAGAATGGTACATAAACTGGCAAGCTAATGGTTGGCGCACACAAAGTAAAAAAGAAGTTTCAAATCAAGACCTGTGGTGGGATATTATCCCATACTTTGATGATTTTTGGTATGATTTTCAAAAAGTAGAAGGCCATAATGGAGTTTATTGGAATGAAATGTGCGATAAACTAGCACAAGAACAAGCAGATAAACTTAAATATAACGTACCAAAGGAGAACACAAATGATTGAACAGCTTAAAGATTATTTAGAAGTAGAGGCCGCGGAGTATCGTAGTTTTGTAAATGAACTAAAACAAGAATTTTTTCATACCAAACAAGAAATTCTATCAGATCGAAGGGCTTTTTATGTTATTAGTAATGATAACAATGTACTTATTTGTGGTAATTTATACATTGAAAAAACAGATGAAATACATTATTATATAGTAAATATACCAGAAAATAACACACGAAAAGCTTCACGACCTACAAGATAGATTGTTTTAGAAACAGAAGAAGAAGTAAAGGCATTTTTTAATGCTATAAATAAAGCAAGCCATAAGGAGGAAAGAGAATAATGCAAGAATTATTTCCAGATATTCCTGAATCAGTAAGAAAAAATGCTGAATTTATTTTTAATATGGCTTTACGACAAAAAAATCTTCTTTCTATGGTAAATACTTTGAATGAATATACAAATACTTGTTCTTCGGAAGAAGAAAAAGAATTTGTTGAATTTTATTTCAATATGAAAATGGAGCAAATGTTAAATGAAAGGTAATATAGTTTTTATGATAAGCGGAAAGGCCGGTTCTGGTAAAGATGCTGTTGCCAATGCACTAGAACAACAATTAATGAAAGACGGATATCCTGTTCTACGTATTGCTTTTGCAGACGCCGTAAAAGATATGCTCACTCGCTATTACGATTGGGACGGAAATAAAGATGAGCATGGTCGCGCGATGCTACAAGAATTAGGAACTACGAAAATGCGTACAATGTTCCCTACATATTGGGCAGAGCTAGTAGCTAAATTTATCGCGGCGACTCGCAAGGACTGGCTGTATGTAATATTATCAGACTGGCGCTTTATCAACGAGTTCGATACCATTAGTGATTACAATAGTGATATAGCCACTATTAGAGTTGATCGCTATAATGAAGACGGTACTAAGTATGCTAATCCTAATATGACGGATGCGCAGCGTGCCCATATAAGCGAAACTGAACTAGATAAATTCCCGTTTGATTATATAATTGAAAATCGCGGAGATTTAGAAGAACTAGAAGATAATGTTCTCGCTATCCTTGAAGATTTAAATAATTGACTTTCTTCATAATTTTTGATATAATATAATTATCTTATAAAGGAGATAATATATAATGAATTATTTTGAAAGCCAACCAATGAAATATTATAGCGCAAGTGCTTCAATGTCTCCTACAGAAAAACGAATTAAACTTGAAAGCATGATTGAAAGTGGTGACTATATATGGTCGCGTAAATATGACGGCAATTGGTCCCGCGCGGTAATTACAAAAGAACGAGCCGCCCTTCAAACCAGAGGTATCAGCGTAAAAACAAAAACCTATGGTGAAATTCAAGATAAGGTATTTTTTTGGGACGATGTTGTAAGCGCTTTTCCTAATGGAGACACGGTAATTCTCGCAGAGGTATATCTCCCCGGCGGTATAGATAAGGATTGCGGTTCTATTCTCCGTTGCCTAAAAGACAAAGCACTAGCTAGACAAAAAGATAATAAACTTGAATGGCGAATTTTTGACGTACTGGCAATTGATGGCATTGATATGTTTAATACTCCGGTAGAAGAACGAGTAAGTTATATACCAGAAGTTGTGAAGCGTATTAATAACCCATTAGTTAAAGGGATTGAGTATCATGAAATGGACGACAATTTCTTTGATGATTTAGCCGAGATTTTCGCCGACGGTGGAGAAGGCTGTGTTTGCTATAAAAAAGATGCAATTTATATTCCCGGAAAGCGCGGACCGCACGCCTGGGACTCCCTCAAAGTAAAACAAGAAGTATCTTCTGATATTGATTGCTTTATTCTAGCCGCGGTTCCGTGTGAAAAAAATTATAATGGCGGCGATATTGGGAATTGGCAATTTTGGGAAAATACCCGCACTGGTCAAAAGCTTATAGGCGATTACTTTGGAGACTATCAAGCGGGCGTACCAATTATTCCGATTTCTAAAAATTATTATTATAATTGGCCCGCGAGTATAACTGTTGGAGTATATGATGGAAAAGGTGACATAGTAGAATTATGTAAGGTTGCTGGATTAACAGAAGAATTCAAGACAGAGCTTCGTGATAATTTTAATGAATGGAAAATGTGCCCTATTTCCATTAGCGGCATGATGGTATCGACAGCCAATGCTAATGCAGATGGCACCGGTATTTCTATCCGGCATCCAATTTTACGTTCAATTCGTCGTGAAGATATTAATCCAGCAGATTGCACGCTCGCAAAAATTTTAAACTAAATTACTTAAAGTTGCCGTAAGGCAACGAGGAGGCTATTATGGGAGATTTAGATTTCCTATCCCTCGTACAAGACACCTCATCTCTTGACCCTGTTATGTATGAATATTTTAATCAACGTTTTAATCATAGAACTATTGTTTTCAATAGAGACGTAACAGAGGATATTGTAGAGACAATTTGGCTGCCACTACGAAATTTTGAACTAGATGATTCCGCGGCACCAGTTACCCTTATTATTAACTCAATGGGTGGCTCTGTTACTGATGGATTGTTCCTAGCTCATTATTTAGCCAACTATTCCAAGCCATTAAATGTAATAATTACCGGCTGTGCCGCTTCAATGGCCGCGGTAATTTTAGCAGGATGCGGAAAAAATCCTAACATTACTCGTTTTTGCTATCCAAGTTCTTATGCTCTTATTCATGATGGATATGTTGCTTTAGCAGCAAGCGAAGCAAAAACCGCGCAAGACATGATGGCTTTTAATAATAAGGTGGATAAAGATATTCGTAAATTTATTATTGACCACACCAATATTACCGCGGAACAATACGATGAGCATGTCCGCCATCAATGGTTTATTGACGCAAAGGAAATGCTCGAGTTGGGACTCTGCGATAAAATTATTGGGGATGATGATTAATGATAAATTTTTTAGATACAAGTGCAATTCTTTCTAAGAATGCACTAAAAGAATTTAAAAACATTTATATAAGCCCTATTTCTTTAACAGAATTAGAAAATATAAAAACCAGCTATAATAAAAGTGAAGAACTCAAATATCTCGCGCGAAGTGCTGTGCGAGATATTATTGGTTCCATAGACATTCTAACAACTCGTTTTCTTTCGCAACGAAAAGTAGACAAGCTATTAAAAAAGTATGATTTTCTACGCGATATAAACGATCATAGAATGTTATGCGAAGCAGAACTTCTCGCGCAAGAAACTTGTGAAAAAGTACAATTTGTAACGGCTGATGGTGCACAATATTTATTTGCAAGTGAGATGCCCCATCTACAAGCTCTATTTTATGAAAGCAGAAATGAGAAAAATGAAGAAATATATTGTGGTTGGAGCAGGCATTATTTAGATGATGAAAAAATGAATCTTCTCTATAGTGATCCAAAAATGAATATCTTAAATTGTAAAATAAATGAATATGCACAGATTTATCAAGGACAAGAATTGAAAGATATAGTGCGTTGGGATGGTAATAAATATCAGCCTATTAAGTATAAAGACATTCGCAATCATTTTTTAAATGAAATTATTAAACCCTTAAATCTTGAACAAAAAATGGCGTTTGACCTTCTACAAAATCAAGATATCCCTGTAAAACTTCTTCCTGGCGCAGTAGGCACTGGTAAGGACTACTTAATGCTTACACACGCACTAAACCTTGTACAGCGTGGTACAATGAATAAAATTATCTTCGTTCGCAATCTAGTACCATTTAAGGACGCTCCTGAGATTGGCTACCTCGCAGGGAATCTTCAAGAGAAAATCGCTTGGGGCATGGGCCCGCTAGCTTCAATTCTTGGTGAAGAAGGGCTAAATAATATGGAAGAGCAAGGAATGATTGAAGCAGTAAACCTTGGCTTCATCAGAGGTATGAGTTGGGATAGAACAATTATCTATGTATCCGAGGGGCAAAACATCACCGGTGGTGGTTATAAATTACTTGTAAGCCGTTGCGGTGAAGGAAGTCAACTTTGGGTTAATGGTGATATTCTACAAACTGACGCCAAACGCTTTGAAGAAAATAATGGTATTAATAGACTTATCACTTCATTAAGCGGCGACCCGCTATTTGGAATGGTAAAACTAATTAAGACGGAAAGATCAAAGACCGCGGAACTCGCATCAAAAATTTAATAACTGTGCGGGAAAAAGTAATATTTTTAAAGTAAAATATTACTTATTTATATGAAAAGAACTTTATTACATTCGTAATTTTACGAAAGGAGGTAATAAAATGGCTTACGAAAAGCATACATGGGTAAACGGTGAGATTATAACAGCTTCAAAAATGAATAATATTGAAAATGGTATAGAAACCGTTGATGTCAACTAGGCAAATTTTATTCAAATGGTTGATGAAGGAGAAACGCCCTCTTCTCAGCAGCCTGGAATTTAGATTGAAAATTCTACTCAATCTGTTTTAGTCCCAACAATAGCAGACTTTGATGAGCTGGAAACAAGAGTTGATAATTTAGAAGATATCATTAATGAAATCCCCACAGAATAGGGTATTAATGAAATAAAAAATATCACTGCCCCAACCGAATCTACCGGCACCGCCAGCGCGGCCCACACCCAGGGCAGCTATCTGATCTATGATGGTAAACTCTATCAGGCCACGGCGGATATCGCCATCGGTGGCACACTGTCTACCACCGGCACAGGAGCGAATATCGCCCAGGTGCCGGGCGGAGCCATGGGGGAAGTTGCTGGCTTAAGGGGTGCGACTACTGATCTGGCTGAATACTCTGGCATCCTTATAAATGATAAATATATTGACTATCAAAATGGTAGTTTTGCCAGTCTATCAGGCATAAACTATGTGGAATTTGCGGTATCTCCCGGTGAAAAAATCAATTATAAATACACAATCTCTACCCCTGACCTTCGCGGTTTAGCGTTTTACAACAGTTTAGGCACGTTTATTCCACCCGGATACCAAACTGCTACGAATCCGCAGGTGTTAGTTGTCCCGGATGGCGCGGCGATAATGCGAGCCACTATAAGCGATGTATCGGATATAATAATATCTTCTTACAACAAGGCGTTTGCGTTGTTTTGCACAGACATAGAAAATGATGTTAATGCGATAGGTGAAATCGTTGACGGCGAAAATCCTGTCGAAAAACTGATAGCTGTATCGACTTTTACCGATAAACCAAACTCTGGCGGTATAGCATACACCTGGAACACCAACAACACAAAATGTCAAATTTCCGGAACAAGAACGGGCGCAACGTTTTGCGCGATAGCCGGCGGTAATAATTCGATTCCTACTGGGTTTGTTGCGGGAGGAAAATATAACGTTGTCTTTAATCCAACAGACACCAACATCCTATTTCAAGCGTTGTACTATGTCAACGGTGACAATACATCGAGTCAAAATTTTGATGGGGATGGGTTGCTCACAATCCCTTCCGACATTACTGGCGTTGTGTTTAGATTGAGCGTGCATTCGGGCGCAACAGTCAATGAAAACGTTGACAGACCGTTAATCTATACTATACCCAATGTTGTCGGTCTCAAAGAGCGTACCGAACAATTAGAGGAAGCTGTCTTTGGAAGTAACACAAATCCACTTGCGTATATCCGTAGAGATGCCGGGTTGTTATCTCTTTTCCACACAGTAGGTTGCATTGGTGACAGTTTGGCAAGCGGTGAATGCACTTATAAAGAAAGCGGAACAACCCGTTATATTGATCTATATGATTTTTCATGGGGGCAGTGCCTTGCAAGACTAACAGGAAACACATATTACAATTTTTCAAAAGGTGGCCTGACAACAAAGACATGGTTGGAATCTTCCTATGCAACGGAATGTTTTGACGGAAATCATAACTGCGATATGTATTTCATAGGTCTTGGGCAGAACGATAAAAACGCAAGTATGCCAGTTGGAACAACAGCAGATATCAACCTTTCTGATTATACACAAAACAATGATACATATTGCGGAAATTATGGGAAAATCATCCAGAAATTGCGTGAACTACAACCTAAAGCTCCGATATTCTGCTTCATTGACCCTAATCCGCCGATGGGAGATCAGGCGTATAACAATGTTATTCCTGATATTGTGGAACTGTTTGATAATGTGTGGATTATTGACTTGTTGACATACGGAAAAGAACTGTTTACAGACCCAACTGGGATTATCGGATCACAGGCAAGAAGTGGACATTATTCTGCTCTTGGATATCAGCAGATTGCTTTCATTATTGCAACATATGTTGATTGGATTGTGCGTAACAATCTTTCTGATTTCTCACAGGTGGAATTCATCGGAACAAACTACGAATGGACAACTTAATGAGTGTTAAAGGACACCATTAGTAAGCATCAATAACCACTATTGGAGAAGAAGGACGGGGCTACCGTCAATAGCCCCGCTTCTCCAGGTATTCATCCAGCGCTTTTTGGATTGTCCAGGAACGTCCGCGATCTTCCTTCTCCATGAACTCTTCCAGGCGCTTGATGATGGACGGAGGAAGTATGATGTTGTACTTCTCGTGGCCGGATTCCTCAATCCCTCTGCGAGAACGGCCTCCATTGATACCCATCGAGATCACCTCCGGGTATATGATACTTACTTAAAGTGGTGTCTGTCAATGGAGCTTGAAAACCCTTGATAATCCTTGATAAATAGTGGTAACTAACTTTGGCTTAACACTTTAAGTAAGCAAAGGAAGTGATGCCATGATCAAAGCGGCTAATCACTATTTCTTAAACGTTATATATTTTATTAAAACATTAATATTTTTTTTCGTATAAGGAGATGTTTTAAACAATTGGGAGCAGAAATGCTCCCGTTTTTCTTTTTGACTTTTTTTAAAATTCATGATATAATAAAAGAAAAAAGGAGTAAATATGAAAAGAATATTAATTATATTAATTTTAATTATTATAATTTTTTTATTAACCGGCTGTGACGAAGATAGTAATAAATATCCAAGAGTAGACCTTTGGAAAAATCATTGGAGAACAAATACTGTTTATTTACCACTGCGTGATAATCATAAATTCGCAGAGGCACCCTATAGCATTGAAGAAACAGAAAACGGATATAATATTATAATTTATTGTGTGGAGGAAAAAGAAAATGAGTGAACAGAAATACGACAAGAAACAAATATGGGATGATATGATAGAAGAATATTTCAATCGTCATCCAGACGCGGGACTAGCTTGGTGGCAACTTCCATTAGAAGAGCAGCCAGAAGAATTTAAAGTACATATGTATGATATTATTTGGACATTTTTAAATAATAAGGAGTAATAAATATGGAACAAAAGAAACCTTTAGGGTATTTAGGCGGCGATATAATGAGTTTTGGTAGCAACCTTGCACGCCAATATGAATATGATAAATTCAAAGAAGCAGAAATTCCAGGTGAAGTGTATTCTCCAGTCATGAATAAATCTATCAATGATAAATCTAATATGACGGAAGAAGAAAATAATTGTCTTGCTGAAAAAATTGTCGCCGCAGATGTGGAACGGTTATGGAACAGTGATTATACAGTACTTTGTCCAGAACAATCTGCTATCGGGACTATGTGTGAAATGGGAATTTTATATGGCTGGCAATATATGGCAGACAAACTATTAGAAATATACGATAAGGCTATTGATAATAATTTATCTAGAGAAGAATTATTTTATAAATGGGAAGAGGAAATTAGGAGAATTTATAAGAAAGAAAATTACGCGCATTATTTTGATATTCGTACCAATCATCTCAATGAAAAAGATTGGCGCCGCAGTTTCTCCATCAATCAATTTCTTTATGGAATAATTCTCGCGGCAACCGCTGATAATACCCTACATAATTCTTTTAATGAAATTATTCCAATCTTAAAGGAGCAATATAAGAATGAATAATCTATATATAACCGAGCCAGATCATAATCTTATAATCTCCGCAATTCAATTAATTCAAAATAATTACGATCGTAACGCAGTAATCTATGCCACTAAAAAATTCTGTGACACTATTACTAACCCATTACAGCAACCATTACCCGATGAAAGTTGGTCTGGCTTTATTGGACGCTACCGTGGCATACCTGTGTATTGTATAAAGAAAGAAGTTTCAGA
>JAEIGA010014974.1_pt1 | contig 11807 bp, 10 predicted proteins | sample 9270691 | NCBI WGS metagenome assembly JAEIGA01 (sample SAMN17057246, study PRJNA624740) | gut metagenome | biome: biome; isolation source: fecal sample | host: Bos grunniens | place: China: Xizang | collected 2019
ACCATCTACACAGATATGAACAATTTCGTGCTGACTATTATTAATTATCTTGAGTGACTTTTCACGAAATTCCCCTGATGTTGTAAAAAATGTTCGCTGGGATTCTTTACAATCATAAGCATAGAGAATAGCATCACTTAAACGTTCTATATCATACGGATTATCAGTAAAAAGTAACTCCACTTTAGCGCAAAAGGCATTTCTCATAACTAAATCATTGAATACAGAAAATCAAAATCATTGTTAATGTTCTCTGTTTCCTCGTCAATCGCATTGTCACCGATTAGTTGGGTCTCGTCATCAAGAATAGATCTACAATAAACTTCAGAACCTACTTTCAGGGAATATGCCTGGAATTTATCCGGATCTATATTCATACATTCTTTAGCCGCTATTTTTAGTTTGTCTGTTGAGAAGAAACTTTCAATCTCACTTTTTTTGTCTGGCTGTTCCTTTACAACTTTCGTATAATACAACATATTGTTAAAAGTTGACTGAACGTATGGGCTATGAGTTGTAATAATCAGTTGGCTATTAGTTTTGTTTGCCACCAATATCAGCAACTCAATCAACAGCTTCTGAGCTTTAGGAAACAGATGCGTTTCCGGTTCCTCTATAATACGGGATGCCTTTTGTTTTTCATTCAACACATATATGGCATCCTGAATAATGCGTATCACTTCCTGTTGCCCTGATGAAGATATATTCAAGGGAACAAACTCTTTTTCTGAATAGAAAATCCGTTCTTTGCCATTCTCATTCTTATAATCACCATGTAATATTTGCGATACAATACTTGAGACTAGTTTTCTGAATGGCGTATTCTCTACATTTTGTTTTTCCTCATTAAAATAATCCGCCAAAAATTTAGAATAACTGACAAATTCTTTTATCAGATTAATATCAATAGTATTGGTTTCCACACCATGATTTAATGCCGTTTTGAGTTCTCCAAAGAACAATAATTGAAATTGTTCTGGATAAGAGACCGTTATATTTCTTCCTGCAGGGAAAAACAATGTCTCTCTCTCATCAAAAAACATCTTATTCACAGCAACGTTCATTTTGCTGATTAAAGCATTTTTTGCTTTTTCTTGCAGTATAAAATTTGTTCTACTTTCATTCCTGGTATTTAGAAGTTTTTGAAGAGGCTTAGTCTTATTGCTGATATAAGTCCAGTAATCCGCATCAAACTGGATTTGCAAGGCTTTTTTCTTATATAAGGTTAAGTTGTACCCTTGTTCTGTAGAGAAAATATATTGTATATAAAAATCATCATCTAATCTGGAAGTATAGCCAAAATAAACCGCAAATTTATCTTGAATAATAGCTATTAATTTCTTTTTCAATTCTACTAGCGGTTGATCATACGAATCATATAGCAAATTAAAATAGTCCTGTTTTAGGGACTTGAAGAAATAAATCAATTTTGCAATCGTACTTTTTCCGCTTGCTTGTTCTCCTATCAGAAAAAGAAAATCTTTGATTTCTAATTCGGCTTGCGTTATTTGTCTAAAATTTTTTATTATTATCTTTTGCATACGTCACTCTATTTTAAATCATATTTCGACAATTCGTTCTTGTTTATAACACTCAAAACAACATATAAGAAATTGATTTTGTTTTAATTGAAATAAAATATCTATCTATTGTACGATTTGCAAATATACTAATTATTTTCGGAATATCAATGTGTTAGTCTAAAAAAAATATTCAACGACCTTCCAACAATCATCTGTGTTCCTTCCTACATTCAAGCAAAGCCAACACAAACAGTCTGGCAAAGTCCAAAACCCCGCCTAGTCCGGCGATATCCAAAGCGTAGCCTATTCGTTCTTCACAAGACGGCTTTCATCGTAAGGTTATGTTAGAAAGTGTAATATATTGCGGACTGTCAGGAATCGAACCTGAAACCCTATTAGGGGGGAAGCAATCTATTACGTTCATCATCAAATTATTTTCAATTGATATTTATATAGAATTCGGATCAGTCCCAGAGTTGCTTCCATCCACCAAACTATATTTTTTTTCATAATCATCATAATATTAAACTTTTTATCTATAGTATTTTTCAAAAAACTTGTAACGCTGATAGATCCTAGAAAGTATTGAAAAAAAGATACTTCTTGGCAATTAAATACATGAACTGAAAATAATTCAACAATTACTAATAACCAAAATCTACTTTATTTCCATCAAATAATCGTTTTTCGAAAACATGCGGTTGTACTCTGGTTGGAGAATTGATGAATCTACTTTATTACCTTTTATCCATTCTATTATTGCTTTGGGCATATTTACTCCGGCTTCGTAGCTAAATGGGAAGCCACCTCCAAAACGTGGATTTAACTCCAATACACAATAATCTCCATTGCCTCGTTGCATAATGTCTACATCCAAATTTCCGATATGCTTCAACTCTCTACCTATCCGTTCGCCCATTTTTCTTATGGTAGGCAAATCGACGGTAACAGCCTTATCGGTCTCACCGGCACGCATAGCCAATTTCTGTTTCACCGATACCCCTACGTTGTTTCCTGCTAGGTCATTCATAATATCCAAGCCATATTCGTTGCCCGTAAGTTTTTCTTGAATCATTATGTATTCATCGCCTACCGATGCAGTGGAAAGAATGGTTCTTTTTATTTTTTTCATCAAAAGATTGTAGTATATATCAAGCTCTTCCATATCCGCAATAGACTCAAGACCTATGGATCCCGACCCCCAACGTGGTTTCATAAACAATGGGAATGATACCTCGCCCATTTCCAATGCTCTTTTTACATCTTCAAAACGGATATATGTTTTGGGCGATTCCAAACCTATAGACTCTATCCACTTAGCTGTTTTATATTTATCGAAACATATATCTATAACTTCTGGTGATGAAACGATAAGTTTTACACCCAATTCTTCGAATTTTGATTTATTATCAGCCAAAATAGGTAATTCCAAATCATTCAAACTTAGCAAAGCATCTACCTTATATTCTTTGCATATATCCAATGTGATATTTATATACTCAGGATCATACACAGCCGGCACTTGTAATTTTATATCTGCCACCTGTAGTGCAGGTGCTGAAAGTTGCATATCAGTTGCTACTACCAAATCGCCTTCCGATAAATTTTCTTTGAAATACTTCAATAAATAAGTGCGACGTCCCGCACATGTAAATAATATATTCATAGAAATTTTTATTAATCAATACACTCATCTATAGTTTTAAAACCATATACTGTAGGAATACCTGATTTAAGATACTCATTCAAATCTGGACTATCCATGATTAAGCGATCATACTCATCTATTATTCTTTCACCTCTCACATTTTGAGCCCATCTTAAAATATCATCAAGTGTAGGTGTGTGGATACCTAATTGCTCTGCCATCCATTTTGCAATACAATTACCGTAATAAATATCATCAAGGAAGAAACGGTGGTTTTTATCTATTTCCCAAGTCCCTTGCTCATTTTGAATAACAGGAGTTTTAATAGAGTGTAAAGTTTCCGAAGACAAAATGGAGTCCATAACGTCTAAACTCCAATATTTATGCGAGAAATACTCTAAAGTAAGATAATCTACCATGTGTTTAAATTTCTTTTCTGGATTTTGCAATTTGATTGTTTCCCTAATTTTAGAATACTCTTTATCAAGACCTTCCATCAAATTAGATGAGATTTCATCAAATGTTCTATAAAACAATGGAACATCCTCTTTACGTTCCCATGTTCTACCAAACTTTTTATGTAAGCCACAGCAACGTGCAGTATGGATGATTTGGTTATCAACCGAAAGAGCTAACGAAATAAAATTATCACTTAAATCGGCCTTTCCTTTCCCAAACCAGCGATAACAAACCTGGTTAAAAAACTCTTCGTTAATCCAATCATAATTTGATATTGGATCAACTGCAACATAATTTTCTGTCATGCATCCATACGTAAGTCCTCGATGTCCATACTCCACTGTACGGCTTACCCAAGGTATAAGACCAAATGAAAATGCAATTAAATTATCAAATTGATATTTCTTGCGTATTTCATCAACCATCCACTTGAAATTTCCTTGACCATAGATAGTTCCAATTACCACAGGTTTTTCACGATTCAAATATGGAGCAATATTATGAAGTGCAATTCTGTATTGATGCACCGGCATACAAAATACAACATAATCAGCATTCGGAAATAATTCTTCTGGTTTTGCCGATGCTTGTTTTAATTTACCAGCATATTTTCCCATGATTTCTCCATTAGGATTATGCCATTCCAATTCTATTGTTTCCGACCATTCTTCAGGACGTGATGTATATATTGAGACTTCGAATGTTGAATCATTCAACAGTGGAATGAGGGTGTGAGCACTATTTCCTCCCCCACAAACAACTAATTGTTTCATATACAATGACTTAGATTTACAATATTATCTATTCTCTTTAATTTAAATCAACTATTTTTAGTATTTAATATTCTTACAATATCTTTAAAACTCTTTATTCCTACAATTTCTTCTGGTTCAAGAGTAATATCAAAAGCATCTTCTAACTCTGCTACCAAATTTAATTGTCCCATCGAATCCCATTTTTCACAATTTGCTTGTGAACATGTTGTATCTACTGTATCTAATTCAAATACTTCTTTTAGTATTTCTAAAATCTTTTCTTCCATTCTTTTATTTATTATTTAATTGTAATACTATAAATTTCTTTGTTATCTAACGATGCTTCAGTTAAATTAAGAGAGTACTCTTTAATACCATCTTCTTTTTCCTGAACACATATAAATCCACATCTTTCGTAAAAATCTTTTACTTGTGCATTTTTTGCTGTAGGAATATAAGTCGCTTTCATATTAGCGATACCTTCGTTTGCAAGTATCGATAGTATTTTTTTTACGAATACCACTTCAATTCCTTTACCCAATATTCTACAACTCAACAGCAACGAATCTATTTCATTACCATCTATAATAATCGTTCCTGTAATGCCGTTATCACCAAACTTATCCGAAACACTGATGCACCAAATTTTACAACCTTTAGCCAAAAAATTATGTATATCCGAATCGGTATAACGTTTTGTTGTAAGATTAAATTGATTGGTTTTTTGCGTCATCTGTGCTATGCGAGGTATATTAAATTCATTTGCTTGTTCTATATCTATTTGTATTTCCAAACTTTCCAAGAACTTATCAAAATCTGCAAACGATTGTTGTGCCTCCAGGCGAGCTGCATTGGCTTTATATTGTTCTGTTTTCTTTTTATCCTCGTCTGTAATCGAATATATTTTAAAATAGCGTTCAACTAGTTCTTTAAAAAATATAGGCAATTCGTATGGTTGTTCAGGAAACTCAGGCACAGCCACCATTGGCAACATTTGTTTAACCAATTCTCGTTCCGTAGGGTTGTCGTCAACAAACACAAAACTATCCAAGCCTATATTAAGTTCTTTGGCCATTTCTTGGATATTGGATGCTTTGTCTTGCCAATTTATGCGATACGCCACAAACGATTCTTTCTTTAAAACAATGTATGGATTTTTATCCCATGCTTCCAACACATCTTGCTCATTGTTTTTCGAACAAACGGCTAGCATTATTCCCGACCTTTTAAGTTGAAACAATGCTTCTTGAAAATATAAAAATGCTTTTCCCGGATAGTCTCCACCTATTTTTATTCCTTCAATACCATCTTCGCCCAAGATACCGCCCCACAATGTATTATCCAAATCTAATACCAAGCATTTTTTTCGCTTCAATGCTATACTATCTAGTTTGCGTTCAAACCATGCTTTAAAGTCTTTGTGAAGTTTTGGATTCAAACCCATTTGGCTGATAAAATAAAACTTCCAATCAAAAAGTTCAGTACTGTTATACTGCCGAGTGAATTCTGTGATATCCAAAACTTTTACATTGTTATACTTGTGTTCAAGTTCAAACAACGCATTATTGTATTCTGCTACAACTTCTGATATTCTATAATCATCGTCTTGCAACGACACGGAATATAGAACATCAATTGTTAAGGCAATAAACGTTTTATTCTGATCTATTTGTGGTAGCAGAAAATAAAGTTTCTGAATAAATCCACGAACCTCCGAAACCAATATTTCGGTGTCGTACTTTATCGGCAACTGATACCACCAAATATAAACATCAGCGTCATTATCAATAAAACTTATATCATCATAGCCTGAAAACGAATATTCTTTAGGAAAGAATCGTTCTACGGTATTATTTCGAAAAACAAATTTTGTCATATTACATTAATATATTTGCAGGAGTTTCCACCAATTCAATTAATCCCACATTTTTGTTGTATAAAAAGCAAACTTTACAATTTGATATTGCAATAGCTTGTTCTGGTTTACTAACTACTACATACTTCATCAAGCGTAATTGAGTAATCGCATTTTCTATATTTTCAACAATATAGCATGTATGATAAGGACAAACACCATTCTTTTCTAATGTTTTATTTACCGGAGAAGATTCATCTACAGGTTCCAATAATTCAACTAAAGGCATTCCTTCTTTTTGTAACCAGCAAATATTAACATTTTGAATAGGATCAAATATAATCTCCCCCCCCTTTACATATATCATTGCTGTTGTATTTATATCTTTAACAGCAATGCCGATATGATGAAATTTAAATTCGTCTAACATATTATCAATAAATTATTGTATTTGTATAGCCATAGCGTAAACGCCATAGATTTTGATCTCCAACATCTTTAAATACAGATTTTTTATCTCTGAAACCTATTGAATGAATACCTCTTTGGATAAATCCCATTTTCTTTAAAGCTTTTGAAGTTTCCAAGTTTCCAGCCAATGTAACTATCAAATCAACATTTTTTGTAAATGTTTGAAGAGCCATTGTATTAATCATAGATTCACTTAAGATCGATTCGTCATAACTCCCCCATTCAACAACAGTTCCTCTTATTGAGTTTTTGATTCTTCCTGCTTCAGTTATAAATCTCTCTTTGGTCATAAAAAATCCCAAGGGATTATTATTTTTATCAAACACAGTATAAAAAGATTGAATATCCTTTTCAAAGCCATTCGTATTATTATCAAGACACCATTGTAACCAACGCCTATCATGCAATTCCATATATTTATGACCATCATTTGTTGCCAATTCACCCGCCCATTCAGGTACGACATCAACCTTTTTTAGCACAAATTGCTTATTCAACTTCTTAATTTTAAACCTATTAAACACATCAACAAAATTAATAAAAGTATTAATAAAACTTGTCAACACTTTTAAAATACAACCTTTAAATCCAAGAGGAATTAAAATGTAACGAGCATTTTGGAGCTTAATATATTGAGGTATTTCAAAAATATGATATTTAAGTTTTCTGTATGCAGGCAGAACCATCGAAGTCATACCTGCAATTAAAACAAAATCATATTCTTTGTTAATCAAAGGATAGAACAATAATGAAGTTCCAACTCCTTCATTACGATATTGTTCTAATGCTTCTAAAGCAAAAAAACATTGTACTTTATTAATTGTCGTACCAGCTTTAACTTTACCACCATACATATAAGAACGACCTATCTCTTTTTTGTCATCTAAAATTAGATGCATAGCTGTATTCTCAAGTTCTGTATCATCTGTCCAAAAAATTAATGCTTTGCGCAAATACTCGGTCATACTACATGCTTGATGAAAAAGTGCATTTTGTGGTATATATTTATCTTTATATGAATTATCAGATAATTCTCTATAATTTATTTTCAATGAAGTAATCATATAAATACATCTATTTATTCTACAAAAGATAATAATTTACGAAATAAATATCATTATTCATTAACACATGATCAATAAACGATATAGAAGAAATCTCATCTAGTTTAGTTTTTCAACAATTCAGGATCAAATTTTTCTTTCAATAAAGAATCACCTTCATGATTTAGTACTGAAAACTTAGAATTCATATAACTTACGTCATTTATCAGTTGTTCCATATTATCAACAACAGAATATACCGAAAATATTGGATAGTCAACAATACGATTTGTACTATAACTATCTCCTTCAAATAAACGTTGTTCACATTTTACGAAGGACTTCATATTTGAAATTTCTTTTACTCCGGTAATTTTATCGATAGTATTTTCCCCACTAGTCAGCAAATAATTAATACAAACACCAATATTTTTATATTTTCCAACATTGATTGGCATAGAATAAATATCATCAATCATTTTTCCAGTCAATGCATATTTAATAGTCATTTTAACAGGATCGATACCGATACATTTTTCTTCCAAATCGTAATATGAACCACCTAATCTACAGCCCATTTCGTAAAAAGTAATTTTATTTCCATCTGAAAAACCTTGAAGAAAATATAAACCATCCTCAAATTCCAAAGATTTAAACATTTTTACGACTTTGTCATTCACTTCATTTAGATAATAATCAATAGCTTTTGAAGGTCCAATAGCCAAATTAGCATAATTCATAGCTCCACTTCTATCAGAACAAGCATATCTGTCAAACATTGAAATCATTCTAAATTCGCCATCTTGAGCTATAAAATTCATCAAAAATTCTCTTCCTGTAATGTAATCTTCTATTAAAGCCGTTTTTGTAACAGAGTAACTGGCCGCTTCTGCAAAATTTCTATCAAGTTCCCCTCTGTTATAACATATTGCTGCACCTCTTGAACCACTAGCATCTAATGGTTTAACAAATACAGGATAAGTAATTTTATCATAAATATCACTCGGTATTTCTTCGCCAATAAAATAAGTTTGTGGTACAGGTATCCCGTATTGAGAACATGTGTCCTTAAAATCAATCTTATTAGTTGACATAGATAACATTTTAGGTGTAAAATAACATGGCAATTCCAATTCTCTACAAACATCATAACATGGTTGCATTAGAATGTCAATAAATCCTGTGGTAACACCATCTATTTTTTCTTTTTTACAAAATTCAATCAATGCGGAAACGTCTGTAGCGCTAATCAATTCAAATTGATCTGCATATTTTCTTGCTGGCACATTGGGATTGTAATCTGCAACGATAACATAAACTCCCATTTCTTTTGCCCTTGTAACGATTTCACATTCAAGAGCCAATCCACCTAATACTAGTAATTTTTTTCCTTTTAAATTATCCATGTAATTTTTTTTATAATAAAATAAATATAAGAATTGAATTAAATCATACAAAATCTGTTGATTTATTATTGCTCATTCAGTTGTCTATTTTTCCTTTCTTCATCCAAGTACATACCAGTTGGTACAACCTCAATGTCTTTTTTTTGAATTACTTTAATTATCGTATTGAATAATATTTTAGCATCATTCATAAAGGACATATTTTCAACATATTGAACATCCAATGCTAATCTGCTATCCCAATCAACCTTATTTCTTCCATTAATCTGAGCCAAACCAGTAATACCTGGTCTTACACTATGCCTGATTCTTTCTTTTTCCGTGTAATATGGTAGATATCTTGGCAATAATGGTCTCGGACCTATAAATGACATATCTCCCTTTAGAACATTTAGTAATTGAGGCAACTCATCTAAACTGGTTTTACGCACAAATAATCCAGCCTTAGTTAGACGCAAATCATCATCCAAAAGATTGCCATCGGCATCACGCTCATCTGTCATAGATTTGAATTTTATTACCTTGAATATTTTCTCATTCTTACCAGGACGTTCTTGAAAGAAGAATGCTCCAGCTCCTTTGTTGGCAAAGTGTAACCATACGGTTATCACCAGCAGCACTGGCCATATCACTAGCAATATCATCAAGGCTATTGTGAAGTCTATCACGTGTTTAAAAAAGTGTTTGTACATAATATTAAAAATGTTTCATTATCTGATTATAAGTATGTTCAATGAGATAGTTCTCTTTCAAAAACTGATACCCCTTTTCTCCTATAGCGTTCATATCACTAACAAGCATTTTATCAACAACTTTAGTAAAGGCAGCCACATCATTACTTGGAGCATAAAAACCAAATCCATTATCCTCTGCAATTGTACCTGTATCACAATTTGGGTCTGTACAAGCAATCACTGGCATCTTATACTCTAAGTACGAAAGCAGACGACTTGGAAAATTAGGAATAGTAAAACGATAATCCAAAAATATCAAGCCTACCTGACATGCTTGTACCAATCGGTCATAATCTTCCTTTGGTAATCCCTTCATCACAGACACAGCCTTTGGTTTACGGGTCTCATACCATTTTGACAATCTTTGGTAGTAAGTACCTGATCCTACTACCACAAAATGACAATCTGCTCTATCTGCATTGGCCTCCAAACACTGAATCAGGAACGGAATACCTTGAGGTACACCTAAGTTACCACCATAGATAAAGATTGGCTTATCTGATGGGAGGTTATATTTTGCGAGAACATGCTTGTCTTTTTCATATGTCTCACCTATCAGTTCCAACGAATTAGGAGATACCTCTACCCGATCAGCAGGTATCTCTGGATTATGATCAAGCACATAACGCACATTGGCAGGACTCATACAGCCGATATAATCCGAAAGCGCATACAATTTTTTCTCCTTGGCACGGAAGAATTTATAGAGAACACCCTTCACTCCACTCTTTGAAAGCATTCCCATATCTACAGCATTCTGAGGAAAGATGTCCTTCAGTAGCAGATAAGTCTTTGCAGAAGGATTCGCCTTCTTGACATACTCAATCACTTTAGGGAAAGTAATAGGAGGAGTACTATAAAGAATCAAGTCAAAGTTCACACCCTTGAAATATTTCTTTATCGCACGTTTATACAAAAATTCAATAGAAACCTGACCAATACCTTTCTCAATTACATTAGTCTTGGTCACATTTAAAGTCTTCACACCCAACAGATGCACTCCATCCTGCACTCTCGTCTGAGTTGGGAGTCCATTCTTTCTCTCTCTCGGAAAGACAATGCACACCTTATGACCCTCATCCCGAAACTTACGCATCAAGTCCGTATAAATCCCTCGAGATTGAAACTTTTCAATACTCGACGACATGGTTAAAAATAGAATATTCATGGTTGTTTATTTTTACTTTGGCTTTTAGCCATTGGCCAATCGCCAAGCTTACATTATCATCATTTTATCACGAAAATAGATTCGAAAAGTGCGAAATACGCGAAAATTTCACGTTCCGTGCTATTGCCACTTGTGGCAATCATTTTCGTGCTTTTCGTCATTTTAGCAAAGTTTTCGCGATTAAAAATTATATTTTCCTATGGCAACCTATCTCCCTTTTGGGGATGATTATAAGGGGCTACTCCTTCCTCCAAACCATTTTGTTTACCACACCGGTGTAGCTTTGGATTAGTTTCACCACTTTGGTAGATACGTTTTCGTCTACGTAGTTGGGTACAGGTATTCCGTTGTCGCCTTCTTTCACCATCTCCACTGCTGTGTCTACGGCTTGCAGTAGGTCGTGTTCGTTGATGCCGGCTAGTATAAAGCAGCCTTTATCCAATGCTTCGGGACGTTCAGTAGAGGTGCGTATGCACACTGCAGGGAACGAATGTCCTACGCTGGTAAAGAACGAACTTTCTTCGGGCAACGTTCCTGAATCAGATACCACTGCAAAAGCATTCATCTGTAAACAATTATAGTCGTGGAATCCTAGTGGTTCGTGTTGTATCACTCTGCGGTCTAACTTAAAGCCACTTGCAACCAAACGGTTTCTGCTACGTGGGTGACAGCTGTAAAGGATAGGCATATCGTATTTCGCTGCCATGGCGTTGATGGCGTTGAATAGCGATGTGAAGTTCTTTTC
>JAEIGA010014975.1_pt1 | contig 11807 bp, 11 predicted proteins | sample 9270691 | NCBI WGS metagenome assembly JAEIGA01 (sample SAMN17057246, study PRJNA624740) | gut metagenome | biome: biome; isolation source: fecal sample | host: Bos grunniens | place: China: Xizang | collected 2019
AAGTTTGGCCAAACTTTGGGGCTTATTTCACTTATGAGCGTTCCCTTTTTTGAAGTGAGGTTGCCCAAAAGTATTAAAGGGGCACCCTCGTTTGTGAGAAGTTGAATAAAAAGAGCTGTTTTTAGGCTTGCGAGTATAACAACAAAAGAGCCTTTTTAGTCGGTTTCTCCTATTATGCAAGAACTCTCCTGAATCTCTTTATGAACTCCCGTGCCTGCTCCATTGTGAGTGTGAGCGGGGGCAGCAGGCGAATTACATTAGTGCCGCTCACGCCTGTAAAGACACGCTCTTCGAAGAGAAGCTTGCGGCGTATCTCCTTTATCGGCTCATCAAATTCTATACCTATCATCAGGCCGCAACCACGCACCTCTTTTATCCCTTCAATATCTTTCAGCTCATTCATCAGGTAGCTGCCAATTTTGTTTGCATTGTCGGGCAGCTTCTCCTCTTCCATAACGTCGAGCACAGCTTCTGCCGCAGCGCACGCAAGGTGGTTGCCACCGAATGTGGTACCCAACTCGCCATATACGGCCTCAAATTTGGGGCTTATGAGCACCACGCCAATGGGGAAACCATTGCCAATGCCCTTTGCTTGTGTTATTATGTCGGGCTTTATTCCTGCCCATTGGTGGGCAAAGAACTTGCCACTGCGCCCGCATCCGCTCTGTATCTCATCGAGTATAAGAGTTGTCTCAGTGTCGTTGCACAGTTGTTGCAGTTGTTGCAGAAAATCGACAGTAGGAACTTGCACACCGCCAACACCCTGTATGCCCTCTATGATTACAGCTGTTACATCACCTTTGGCAATCTCGCTGCGCACAGCCTCAATGTCGCCCATTGCAATGTATGTGGTGTGCCCGTTGGCATTTATGGGGGCTATTATCTTGGGGTTGTCTGTAACCTCAACCGCCAACGATGTGCGTCCGTGAAAAGCCTTTTTAAATGCTATTACACGTCTCTTTCCGTTCTTGAACGATGAAAGTTTCAGGGCATTTTCGTTGGCTTCTGCGCCCGAGTTTATGAAGAAACAGTTGTAATCCTCGTAGCCGCTTGCCTTTCCAAGTTTCTCTGCAACCCTCTGTTGCAGGGTGTTTATTACCGAGTTTGAATAGAAGCCCAGTGTGGCAACCTGGTTGCTGATGGCTGTTACATATTTGGGGTGAGCGTGTCCAATGGAGATTACTGCGTGTCCGCCATAAAGGTCGAGATACTCGTTGCCCTTCTCGTCCCACACGCAACACCCTTCGCCCTTGACAATGTTGATGTCGAAGAGCGGGTATACATCATAGAGTTTCATTTTCCTTTATTGCTTAGGGTTCTTTAATGCAGTCATCGGCGTTGGCATTAGAATGCCGATGGCTTTAGCTGCAGTCCCACAGTCTCGGCAAGTCCGAACAGCAGGTTCATATTGTGTATGGCTGTGCCGCTTGCACCCTTCAGCAGGTTGTCTATCACAGATGTGATGAGCAACTTGTCGCCGTGTTTCTCAAGGTGGATGAGACACTTGTTGGTGTTTACCACCTGCTTGAGGTCTACGGGGCACTTCACTATGTGTGTGAATGAATCACGTTCATAGTAGCTTTCATAAAGCTTGTAGAGTGTCTCAATCTCAACGTCGCACTTCACAACCAGTGTTGCGAAGATACCACGTGGGAAGCAGCCGCGATAGGGGATGAAATCGATGCTTCCGCTGTAGTTGGGCTGCAACTGCTTTATACACTGCATTATCTCTGGAATGTGTTGATGCTCAAACGGCTTATATATGCTGATGTTGTTATCTCTCCAGCTGTGGTGTGTGGTGGCCGATGGCTTAACGCCGGCGCCGGTGCTGCCTGTGATAGCATTAACGGAGATGTCGCCCTTCAACAGATGCTCTTTGGCAAGCGGCAGCAAACCAAGCTCTATGCAGGTTGCAAAGCAACCGGGGTTGGCAACGTAGCGGCTCTTGCAAGTGTGTCGGCGGTTGAGCTCGGGAAGGCCATAGATGAAGTCGTGGTTGTTGCTCTTGATGCGGTAGTCCATCGACAGGTCTATCACTTTAAGCTCATCGGGCAGCGCGTGGCTCTCAAGGAACTTGCGTGTGTCGCCGTGTGCCGTGCAGAAGAAGAGAAGGTCAATCTCTTCAAATGGCATCTCATCAGTGAACACAAGGTCGGTCTCTCCAAGCAGGCCGCTGTGAACGTCTGTGATGTTGTTGCCGGCATTGCTGCTGCTGTGTATGAACTTTATTTCAACTTCGGGGTGCCACAGTAGTAGGCGTATAAGTTCTCCGGCTGTGTATCCGGCACCGCCAATAATTCCAATCCTAATCATAGTCTATGTAAAGTTATTATATTTTCTCATCGGGGTGGCTTGCGTAGTAGGCACGCAAGGGGGTGGATGTTACCTTTATGAAGCCTTTTGCGTCTTCTGCGGTCCAGCCCTTCTGCACCTCGCCATATTCGCCAAGTTTGTTTTTTACCAGGTCGTTGGGCGAGTCTACGCCAACGGTCTCAAAATGTTTAGGCATAAGTTTCATTATGGCTGTTCCTGTTACGTTGCGCTGAGAGTTCTCAAGCATTGCCTCTATGTCTCTCATAACAGGCTCAAGATATTGGCTTTCGTGCAAGAACATACCATACCAGTTGGCAACCTGGTCCTTCCAGTACTGCTGCCATTTGCTCAAAGTATATTTCTCCAGAAATTTGTGCGCAGCTATTATTACCATTGGCGCTGCGGCTTCAAAGCCCACGCGTCCTTTGATGCCGATGATAGTGTCGCCAACGTGCATATCGCGGCCTATGCCATAGGGCGCTGCAAGCTCTTCAACCCTCAGAATAGCTTTTATGGGGTCATCGAACTTCTCGCCGTTCACAGCCTTCAGCTCGCCCTGCTCAAATGTGAGGCGCAACTCCTCCTCACCCCTCTTTTCAACCTGTTTCAGGTAGGCACTCTCCGGCAGTCCTTGGGTGGAGTCAAGTATCTCTCCGCCGCATATCGACGTGCCCCACAGGCCCACATTGTAGGAGTATTTGAGCTTGGCAAAGTCGGCCTTGAAACCGTGCTCGTTGAGGTAGTTCACCTCAAACTCGCGTGTGAGTGTCATATCTCGTGTCAGTGTTATAATCTCAACTCCGGGCGCGCACACCAGGAATGTCATATCAAAGCGTATTTGGTCATTGCCGGCGCCGGTAGAGCCGTGTGCTATGGCATCGGCACCAATCTCGTTGGCATAACGTGCAATGGCCAGTGCCTGAAAAATCCTTTCCGATGATACCGAAATTGGGTAGGTGCCATTGCGCAGCACGTTGCCATATATCATATAGCGCAAGCTCTTCTCATAGTATTCTCTTGTTACATCAAGTGTAACATACTCTTTGGCGCCCAGTTTATAGGCGTTCTCCTCATTCTGCTTTAGTTGTTCCGGGCTGAAACCGCCGGTGTTGGCGCAGGCGGCATAAACTTCGTAGCCCTTCTCGCGTGCGAGGTACATTACAGTAAACGATGTGTCCAAGCCTCCGCTAAACGCTACCACAACTTTTTTCTTCTTCTCCATTATATTTATGTGTATTCTTTTCTAATTAATGTTCATTTCTCTTTCTTTGCGTGCTTTGCAGGGTCGTAAAGCATTGCTGTGCAGATGCAATAGCGCCTGTCGGTGCGCATCAGCACATCGTGGTTCACACAGCCTTGGCAACCTTTCCAAAATGCCTCATCATCGGTGAGTTCCGAGAATGGCACGGGAACATATCCCAGTTCTGTGTTTATCTTCATAACAGCGCCGCCGCTTGTGAGTCCAAAGAGCTTGGCTTCGGGCCACTTCTCCCTTGAGAGGTTGAAGGCTCTTTGTTTGATGCGTCGTGCAAGGCCGTGTCCGCGGAATTTCTCCCTCACTATCAGTCCCGAGTTGGCTACATACTGTCTGTTGCCCCAACTCTCGATGTAGCAGAAACCTGCGAACTCCTCGCCGGCAAGTGCAATAACAGCCTTGCCCTCCTTCATTTTCTGGGCAACATATTCGTGTGTGCGTTTTGCGATACCGGTGCCGCGCACCTTTGCAGCTGCGCTAATGGTCTCAAGTATCTCATCGACATATTTTTCGTGCGAGGCATTGGCAATGGTAACCTCAATACCGTCGTTGTATTCAATCTCTTCCATTTCAGTCTTTGTTTAAATGTTTGGTATGATGTTTCTCAATGCTCTGAGCACTGCACCGCGCGGCACATCTTCGGCAATAATCATCATCACTGTGTCATCGCCGGCTATTGTTCCCAATATCTCGGGGAAGTCGCTATTGTCAATGTGATAGGCCAATGTGCCTGCATAACTGGGCTTTGTGCGTATTACAGCAATGTTGCCCGAGAATTTTATTGACAAGAAACCGCTGTTGTCGTGCATCTGCGCTGGGCGCACGTCTTCCTGTTTGGTATCGTGGCGCATTTGGTTGGGTCGTGTGAGCACATAGCGGTAGCGGCCCTGCAGGCCCACTGTCTTTACAACGCGCAGTTGGTGCAGGTCGCGCGACAATGTTGCCTGTGTAAGTTTAAACCCTTCGTTCGCAAGCGCGTTCAGCAGCTCCTCCTGTGAACCTATTTCTTGGGTAGAGAGAATAAGTCTTATTGCATCGAGGCGTGAACTCTTTATTTTCATAAAATTGTATATTTATTACTTTGGCTTGCAAATATAGGTATATTTAAACAAAAACTGAATATTGTTCTCTATTTTTTATGTAATAAGTTACTAAAAAGTAAAAAAATATGCAACAGTTGGCCGCTGTTGCATATTTTTTGCATATAATTAGTCGAGTTCCTGGTCGGCTTCGTAACCTCCCAATTCACGTATCTTGTTTTTAAGCATTGCAAACTGCTTGAAGAGGTCGTGTACGGGTTTTTCGCCATCCTTGTGCATAGGCGCCTTGCAGTAGAACGACATAAATTCCTGAATGCCACATTCTCCGGCTCTCTGCGCAAGGTCGCTGAACAGTATAAGGTCGAGCACCAGCGGGGCAGCCAATATCGAGTCGCGGCACAGGAAGTTTACCTTTATAGTCATTGGGTAACCCATCCATCCAAAGATGTCGATGTTGTCCCAGCTCTCCTTCTCATCGCCTCTTGGCGGGTAGTAGTTGATGCGCACCTTGTGGTACATATCGCTGTAAAGGTCGGGGTAGACATCGCTGTCGAGTATGTTTTCAAGAGCCGATGTTTTGCTCACACGCTTGGTCTCGAAGTTCTCGGGGTTGTCGAGCACCACGCCGTCGCGGTTGCCAAGTATGTTGGTGGAGAACCAACCTCTCACACCAAGTTGGCGGGTGAAGAATGCGGGTGCAAGCACTGTTTTCATCATTGTCTGACCGCTCTTGAAATCCTTTCCTGTAATAGGTGTCCCGGTCTCTTGGGCAAGTTCCCACATTGCAGGAATGTCTATGCAAAGGTTGGGGGCGCCCATCACAAAGGGGCATCCCTCGCGCATTGCTGCATAGGCATAGCACATACTGGGCGCAATGTTTGCTGTGTCATCGGCCTTCATCGCTGCCTCGAAGGAGACGATGTTTCCGTGCACATCATCATTGCGTTTGATGAATTTCTCGGTGCTGGCAATCCAAATAACCACAACGCGGTCGCAACTGTTCTCGGCCTTGAAATTACGTATATCCTCGCGCAATTGTTCTGTCATCTCCCAGCGGTTGCCCTTCTTTACATTGGGGCCGTCGATGTTGCTGGCGTAACTTTTGTCGAAAAGGGCCTTATAGGGGCGTATTGCGTGCAGCTCATCCTTTATCGGGTCGATGTCTCTCTGTTTCAGCACATCGGCTTTTATTGCAGCTTCGTATGCGTCATCTTCGTAGATATCCCAAGCGCCGAATACAAGGTCGTTGAGCTTGGCAAGGGGTACAATGTCCTTTACCTCTTTGTAGCACTTGTCATCTCCTTTGCCCACACGCATAATACCTTCACAGGCAAACGAGCCCACAGGCTGTGCAAGTCCTTTGCGTGCCATCAGTGCGCCAATTATGGTGGTTGTGGTAACTGCGCCCAGGCCCACGCACATCACACCAAGTTTGCCGCTTGCCGGCTTCACATTGATATTTTTCATTTTATATGTTTTTTTCTTTCATTAAGCAAAATAACTGCTTTTTATTGAACAAACCTAAAGAAATGGTAAAATGTTCCCGAAAGTTAAACTTTTTTCCATTTTTTTTAGCTCAGAAGCAGCTGTTTGGCGTGCCATATATATCGCTATGTGTTACAGCAGTGTTTCTTTGATTATCTCGCTCACGGTGGGGTGGGGGAATATTGTGCTTCGCAACTGCTCCACGGTGAGCCCGTTGGTTATTGCAAGACAGGCTGCACCAATAAACTCGCTGCAGGGGTTGCCAAGCATATGGACACCAATAATTTTCTCATCTGATGAAACAAGTATTTTACATAGGCCAGTCTGTCCTTCGTTTTCGGCAACAAAGCGTCCGGCGAATGTCATAGGCAGTTTGTGGAGGGTGTATGCAATACCCTCTTTTGTGGCTTGCTCCTCGGTGATGCCAACGCTGCTCACCTCGGGGTTGGTATATACAACTCCGGGAACAGCATTGTATACCATATTCTCTTCAATGCCAAGCATATTGTTTACGGCAACCTCGGCTTCGCGGCTTGCGGTGTGTGCAAGCATAGAGAAGCCTGTAACGTCGCCTGCGGCATATACATTGGGAAGGCTCGTCTGCATCCTTGCATTTACCTTTATGCCGCGCTCTACATCAACAGCTATATTCTCCAATCCATAGCCCTTGAGCACGGGGCGGCGGCCAACGCTCATCAAAATCTTATCGCCTTCAACGCTCTGTGCGTTGCCCTCGGCGTCGGTATAGTGTACCGTGTTTCCTTCAATGCCGGTAACCTTGCACTGCAACTGGAACTTAACACCGCGTTTGGCATAGATGTTACGCAGCATTTCGCTCACCTCTTTGTCCATACCTCCAAGAATTTCCGGCAGCATCTCTATTACTGTAACCGGTATGCCCAGACTGTTGTAGAGGCTTGCGAACTCCATTCCAATGACTCCGCCGCCAATTATGACAATGCTTGCCGGGGCTTCAGAGAGTGCAAGTATCTCTCGGTTGGTGAGCACTGCATCATTGCCATCAATGCCGGGGATTGGTGGTACAAAAGCCTCGCTGCCGGTGCAGATTAGCAGCTTTGCAGCCTTGTATGTCTGTCCGTTGCAGGCTATCTCTATGCAGCTGGCGTCTCCTGTGGTGATGACAGCCTCGCCGCGCACCACCTCAATGTTGTTGGCCTCCATCTTCATCTTTATTCCCGCCACTAACTTGCGCACGACTTTTGTCTTGCGGTCGGTCATCTTTTTGTAGTCATAGACAACATCGCCGACGGTTATGCCATACTTTTTGCCGCCGTTTGCCTGGTCATACATTTTTGCACTGTAGAGCAGTGTTTTTGTGGGTATGCACCCTTCGTTCAAACACACGCCTCCAAGCTCGCGTTTCTCAAAAAGAACCACTTTCAGGCCATTTGCGCCTGCATTTTCGGCCGCAACATAACCGGCCGGGCCGCCTCCAATGATAGCCAAATCAAACATATTAAATATAATTTACAGGTTTGCAAACTTAATGGATGCTGCATTGTACAGCTAATGCAAACATATAAAAAAGAGTGTTCATTTACAACAAAGCTCCACTTTTTTCACATCTTTTCTCATTAGCCCTCTTTTGTGGAAGTTGCCGATTTGGTTATATCGTTCCATTTTTATAAATTAGCACGGCGTAGAGTTCGTGGAATATGAGAAACATTATAATAACCTTTTTCTTTTCGTTGCTTTTGGTGGGCAGCATCGTGGCACAGGAACGTGATTATGTGCAGTATGTAAACCCCCTGATGGGAACACACTCTTCATTTGAATTCTCATCGGGTAACACCTATCCGGCCATTGCAATGCCTTGGGGAATGAATTTCTGGTCTCCCCGCACAGCGCGTGTGGGCGATGGTTGGAAATATACCTACACGGCGCATAAAATCTATGGCTTCGAGCAGACTCATCAGCCAAGCCCTTGGATAAACGACTATGGGCAATTCTCTCTTATGCCGGTAACCGGCTTCCCGTCGTTGGATGAGGAGAAACGTGCGAGTTGGTTCTCGCATAAGGCCGAGGAGGCGATGCCACACTACTATAAAGTATATCTTGCCGACTATGATATACTTGCAGAAATGACACCAACCGAGCGTGCTGCAATATTCCGTTTCACCTTCCCCTCGGACAGCTCCTTTGTGGTGCTGGATGCCTATGACAGAGGCTCGGCAATAAAGGTAATCCCCGAAAAGAGGATGGTTGTCGGCTACACAACGCGCAACAATGGCGGTGTGCCGAAAAACTTCCGCAACTATTTCGTTGTGCAGTTCGATGCCCCTTTTTCCTATGCCGGCACCTTTGCTGCCGCAGATGCCACATCCCGTATTCTGTTGGAGAATGAGGCTCTTGAACAGCAGGCCTATCACACGGGTGCAGTGTTGGGCTTTGGGACAGACGGGGTGGTGCACGCCCGCGTAGCCTCTTCGTTTATTAGCCCCGAGCAGGCGCTTCTCAATCTTGGCGAGCTTGGTGATGATTCTTTTGATGCAGTTGTGGCGCGTGGGCAATCTCGTTGGAACAGTGTGCTGGGGCGCATTGATGTTGATGGCGGCACAACAGAGCAACTAAACACCTTCTACTCTTGCCTCTATCGTTCCTTGCTCTTTCCCCGCAAGTTCTACGAGGTGGCTGCCGATGGAAGCATATACCACTATAGTCCCTATAGTGGCGAGGTTAAGCCGGGTTATATGTACACCGATACCGGGTTCTGGGACACATTCCGCTCGCTTTTTCCACTGCTGAATCTTGTCTATCCTTCGGTGAATTCCGAGATTCAGGAGGGACTGTTGAATGTTTACCGCGAGAGTGGCTTCTTCCCAGAGTGGGCCAGCCCCGGCCACCGCAACTGTATGGTGGGCAACAACTCGGCATCGGTGCTTGCTGATGCGTTTGTCAAGGGGGTGTGCCTCTCCGATACCGAGACCCTCTACAAAGGTCTGCTTCACGCGACAAAGGCTGTTCATCCGTCAGTGCCGTCTACCGGCCGTATGGGGCACGAATATTACAACCGTCTGGGGTATGTGCCCTGTGATGTGGGTATTAACGAGAGTGCTGCCCGCACTCTTGAATATGCCTATAACGATTGGTGCATACTTCAGGTGGCGAAGTCGCTGGGACGTCCTAAAAAGGAGCTGCGCGAGCTTGAGAGGCGTGCCCTTAATTACCGTAATCTTTTCAGGAACGACCATAAGCTGATGTGTGGGCGCAATGCAGATGGAACTTTTGAGCAGCGCTTTTCGCCGTTGAAGTGGGGCGGGAATTTTACCGAAGGCAACAGTTGGCACTACACCTGGTCGGTGTTTCACGATGTACAGGGGCTTGTTGATCTTATGGGTGGCAAACGGCTTTTTGAGCAGATGCTCGATTCGGTATTCTCCTTGCCACCTCGCTATGATGACAGCTACTATGGTTTCCCCATTCACGAGATACGTGAGATGGTGGTAATGAATATGGGCAACTATGCCCACGGCAATCAGCCCGTGCAACATATTATATACCTCTATAACTATGCCGGCTCTCCCTGGAAGGCGCAGTATAGGGTGCGTCAGGTAATGGAGCGCCTCTACTCGCCAACCCCCGACGGTTATTGTGGCGATGAGGATAATGGTCAGACATCGGCTTGGTATGTATTCTCGGCACTTGGCTTCTATCCTGTCTGTCCTGCAAGTGATGAGTATGTATTCGGCTCACCTCTGTTTGAACGTGCCACAGTGCATTTGGAGAATGGTAACAGCTTCGTTGTTGAGGCGCAGGGAAACAGTGCAGGGGCTCCGTATATTGGTCGTATGTTGCTCAACGGCGAGGAGTACACGCGCAACTACGTCTCTCACGGGGCGTTGCTCAATGGGGCGAAGATTGAGATGCAAATGAGCAGTGAGCCGAATCTTATGCGCGGAACGGCCGAGAGTGATGCCCCCTATTCATTCTCCCGGGAGAAACATTAAGGAGTGCTGTTGGGGAAGTGGTGTGCCGGGTTGAACATAATATTGGCGCTGTTGTTGATGAAAAAAAGTTTATTGAGCGGCAAATGTTGTGTATAATGGGCAATAAATATTACATTTGCATTGTCGATGTTTGTGCATTGACGTAAAAAAGCAGAATCATATAATTATTAAGAAATGGCAATGTCAAATAAGAGCCAAAAGAAGATTTCCAGCATAGATATGGGAGTGGATATTGTTTCGGGTGCTGCAGCTGCGCTTATGTATACCGAAGAGGAGATCAGGGATGTCTTTTCTCCCGAGGATGCCGAGGAGTTTCTTGCTTTGCGCAAGAAGGCGATGAAACAGTTTGCTCCAAAGAGCTACGAACTTGGTGGCGAGGACAATGGTACGTGTTCTATGGCTGCCGAGGATGGCGCAGATTATTGAGGCGCACCTGCCAGCTATGGGCAAGAGCCAACAGTCTGTTCTTGTGTTCTTGTGTGGGAAAACGAATGCCCGCACAGCGTATTAACCACCTCGTACATTGGACTGCACGTTGTGTAGCTCTCTGACATCTGTCTATTGGAACAAAAAAAATCAGCAGAAATTTCTGCTGATTTTTTTGTGGAGCATACGAGAGTCGAACTCGTCACCTTTTGACTGCCAGTCAAACGCTCTAGCCAGATGAGCTAATGCCCCGTGTTGATGTGATTTTACGATGCAAAGATAATGAATTATTTTAATATGAGACTGGGGTTATGAAAAAAAACTTTTTTATTGCAGCTTTTTTCGTCTTCGGTAATTAACAAAGAGATTGCTGTCAGGCAATCTCTTTGTTAATTTTCTCGGCAATCTCTTTAAACTCCTCGGGGCTCAGTTGCAGCTTGGGGTTCGTGAAGAGCATATCTTTCTCGCTCTGCATTGGCACAAGATGAATGTGTGCGTGGGGTACCTCGAGGCCAAGCACGGCTTGTCCCACCTTGATGCAGGGAAATGCACGCTTAATGGCAGTGGCCACCTTCTTGGCAAACACCTGCATTGCGCCTATCTCCTCATCTGTGAGGTCGAAGAAATAATCAACCTCGCGCTTGGGGATGACAAGGGTGTGTCCCTTGGCTAACGGGTTGATGTCCAGGAATGCATAGAACTGCTCATCCTCGGCTACCTTGTAGCTGGGAATTTCGCCTGCGACTATTCTGCTGAATATTGTTGCCATTGTGGTGCCGCTTTTTAGAACGAGATGCTTGTTATCTCAAAATAGAGCTTGCCCTGTGGCACGGTAATCTCGGCAGTGTCGCCCACCTTCTTGCCAAGAAGGCCCTTTGCAATGGGGGTGTTTATTGAAATCTTTGCCTCGCGCAAGTTTGCCTCGCTCTCGGGCACAATAGTGTACTGCATTGTGGCGCCGGTCTTTGTGTTCTTGAGACCAACTTTTGTGAGCACCTGCACGGTGTCGCTGCTGAGTTTTGTGGTGTCAATGATTTTTGCCTCGGCAATAACCATCTTCAACTCGCTTATTCTCATCTCCAACAAGCCCTGAGCCTCCTTTGCGGCATCGTATTCGGCATTCTCCGAGAGGTCGCCCTTGTCGCGCGCCTCGGCAATCTGACGAACTATTTCGGGGCGCTTTGCCTCGAGTTCCTTTAAATCGGCCAACAATTTCTTGTAGCCTTCTTCTGACATATAACTCATTTCTTAAAACCTTTATATTAAAACAGTAAAACAAAGGATTCCAACACGAGTGCTGGAACCCATTATCCCTCTTTA
>JAEIGA010014976.1_pt1 | contig 11806 bp, 8 predicted proteins | sample 9270691 | NCBI WGS metagenome assembly JAEIGA01 (sample SAMN17057246, study PRJNA624740) | gut metagenome | biome: biome; isolation source: fecal sample | host: Bos grunniens | place: China: Xizang | collected 2019
CTACCCTCAGGAGCAAGGCAGGCATCAAGCAGACGGGTAATCTCCTTGCGGTCCATACGCTGACCTATAAACACAAGTTTCTGCATACGGTCGCCATAGACAGCATCCCAATCTCGCTGCACTCCTGGATTCTGCATTAGGAACTGCTGTAATTCTTCTGCCGGCATCGTAGCATACCATTGTCCTGCATTGCGCAGACTGATCTGCTTGCCTGCCTGTTCAAAGACATAGCATATTTCTTCCTCACCTTGGAAATAACATATTCCCTTGGCGCGGATTATTGATTTCGGCCACAGACGAGCCACGAAATGATCAAACTCAGTCAGCATAAACGGACGACGAGCATAATACACAAATGTACCTATGCCATATTCCTCTGCTTCGCCTGTCTCCTCGTTATAATGGCAATGACCACAAGTACATCCTGCAGGATGCTCATGGCCGTCATCATGGCAATGAGATTCATGGTCGTGATGCTCATGGCCGTCATCATGGCAATGGCATTCATGGTCGTGATGTTCATGGCCGTCCTCATGACAATGGCATTCATGGTCGTGATGCTCATGGCCATCCTCATGGCAATGACATTCATGGTCGTGATGCTCATGGCCGTCCTCATGGCAATGGCATTCATGGTCGTGGTGCTCATGGCCGTCCTCATGGCAATGGCATTCATGGTCGTGATGCTTATGGTCATGCTCATGACAGTAGCATTCGTGCTCATGGTGCTCATGCTCATGGTGCTCATGGTCGTCATCGTTGACGTCATCGTCCGTCATCTCATCAAGATGCTTCTCCACTTCCTGCACCCATGTCGGTGAGGCTGCAACTGTATTAAAGTCGAAATCCGTCTTTCTGAGCAACTGTTCTATATCAACATCACAATAGTCACATTCTATTATTTCTGCCTCAGGCTGTAGCGCACGTAATATTTCCTTCGTGCGTTGCAGTTCACTCTTCGTAACCTCTGAGGCTTTGTTGAGCAATATCACATTACAGAATTCTATCTGCTGAATAACGAGATTCTCTATATCATCCTCTGCAATATCCTGCTTCAGAAAATCCTGACCACCCTCAAATTCGTCACGCAGACGCAGAGCATCTACCACACTCACTATACAGTTGAGCTTTGGTGTACCGTATCGTGTATATTCCATCCCCATTTGCGGGATAGAGCATATTGTCTGTGCAATAGGCATAGGCTCGCATATTCCTGAAGCCTCAATGACTATATAGTCAAACTTCTGCAGCCTCATAAGGTCTTGCAACTGCTCTACAAGGTCCATCTTCAACGTACAGCAGATACATCCATTCTGCAATGGCACGAGCGAGTCGTCATTCTGCCCCACTACCCCGCCTTTCTGTATCAGGTCTGCATCAATATTCACCTCGCCTATATCGTTTACTATAACGGCATATCTGATGCCCTGCTTATTTGCAAGTATTCTATTCAGCAGTGTTGTCTTGCCACTTCCGAGATATCCTGTCAGCAACAGAACAGGTGTTATTCCTTTCGTGTTCATGTCTATTTATTCATCCGTACAGACATTTACAGCATGCCTGACGTTTTTTTGTTTTGATATACTATTAAAAAAATATTTGCCTGCGAAGCCTTGCAAGCCTCGCTATTCTTTTGCAAAGTTACACATTATTTTTAAAAGACTTGTATTTTCATGTCCGAAAATTGACACTATCATTCCGTTTTTCAACATTATTATATCCATTTCTTGTTTATGAACACAAAAGATAGTAACTTTGCGTAAGAATAACAATCTGTGCATCATACACAGCCTAACACGTCTTCCGCGTGACGGGCATACACATACGCCTGTAACTACATCTAACTAAAAACGAAAACATATACACAAAAATCATGAAAATACTATCAACATTTGTCATGCTGTTTGCCGCTGCTACAATTTCCGCTGCAAACATATACACCAAAACTGCTAAAGGTGTCACCGTAGCCATAAAGAATCACTACGCCGGACAGACGGCATTGGTGCGTCTGCAGGTGATGGGCGACAAGATCTTCCGTGTCTCTGCAACTGCCGAAGATAAGTTTGCCGACCCTGCAAGCCTCATCATCGTGCCGCAGACTGGCACATGCCAGTACACGGTAAGCGAGACGGGCGACATCATCACTGTTGCCACAAAAAGCATACGAGCAAATGTCAACGGTGTGACTGGCGAAGTATGGTTCACAGACGCCAGCGGCAATATCATACTGCAGGAGCAGAAGGGCGGCGGCAAGACATTCAAGCCATACTCTGCCGTTCAGACTCACGCTGACGGAACTGACGAAACATACCGTGGATGGTCTATCCGTCAGATCTTCGAATCGCCTGCCGACGAAGCTTTCTATGGCCTCGGACAACACCAGGCTGACGAGTGGAACTACAAAGGAAAGAACGAAGAGCTATTCCAGTATAACACCAAAGTCAGCATACCGTTCATCCTGTCAAACAAAAACTACGGCATTCTGCTCGACAGCTACTCCCTATGTCGCTTCGGTAACCCAAACGACTACTCTCAGCTCTACAAAGTTTTCAAGCTCTACGACAAAGACGGCAATGCTGGCGCATTGACGGGAACATACACTCATCCTAAGCAGCAGACTCTCGTACGTCGCGAAGACTCGCTATATTTCGAGAATCTGAAGTCGGCAAAGAATTTGCCGGCATTCAAACTCGATGGCTCAAAGGTGGTCTATGAAGGTTGCATCGAACCTCTTGAGAGCGGAGAATATCGTTTCTGCCACTACTACTCTGGATATCAGCGCATTTTCATCGATGGCAAGAGCGTATATACTGAAGACGTAGCTGCCACTGGCAGCAACGACCAGACTATCTGGCGCACTGCATGGAACCCTAACGCACGAAAATTCAACGTACGTCTTGAAAAAGGAAAGAAATACACCATACGCCTCGAGTGGACTCCTGACGGAGGCGAGGCATACTGCGGTCTGCGTGCCTACGCACCTGTTGCTGACGTTGAACAGCAGAAGCAGTCATGGTGGAGCGAGATGACACAGCAGCTTGACTACTATTTCATCGCAGGAGGCAATCCTGACGACATAATCAGTGGATACCGCCAGCTGACTGGCAAGGCGCAGATTATGCCTGACTGGCTCTTCGGCTACTGGCAGAGTCGCGAGCGTTATAAAACTCAAGACGAGATTGTCGATGCACTCAAAGGATTCCGCGACCGCAGACTACCTATCGACAATATCGTTATGGACTGGAACTATTGGGTGCCAGACTCATGGGGAGCTTTCACCTTCGATCCTACCCGATTCCGCTCTGCCAAGCAGATGATTGACGACATCCATAACATGAATGCGAAAATCATGATTTCTTGCTGGCCTAAGTATTATCTCACCGTCGACAACTTCAAGGAACTCAACGACAAGGGCATGATATACCAGCAGTCTATAAAAGACTCGCTCTACGACTGGCTGGGATATAAATACGCATTCTACGACGCATACGACGAGATAGCACGCAAGATTTTCTGGCGCCAGCTTTACGAAAATCTCGGAACTATTGGTATGGACGCATGGTGGATGGATGCATCTGAGCCTAACGTACGCGACTGCACAGACATGAACTACCGCAAACTGCTTTGCGGACCAACTAAATACGGTTCGTCTGACGAGTTCTTCAATTCATACTCTATTGTCAATGCCGAGGCAATATACGACGGGCAGCGCGCATACGAGACAGCGATTGAGACAAAGGGCATACCATTCGACGATAGCAAGCGTCTATACAACGAAACCGACTGGAACCAGTATGGACACAGCAATCAATTCTCGCCTAACAACAACCGCGTATTCCTGCTCACACGTAATGGATTCGCTTCTGAACAGCGCTATTCTACCGCCACTTGGTCGGGCGATATCGGCACTCGCTGGGAGGATATGAAGGCGCAGATCACTGCAGGACTCAACTTCTCTATCTCTGGCGTGCCTTACTGGACTCAGGACATCGGAGGATTCTCTGTCGAGAAGAGGTATGAAGCGGCTCAGCGTCATTTTGATGCAACAGGCGAAGAGAACGAAGACCTGAAAGACTGGCGCGAACTTAACGCACGCTGGCACCAGTCTGGCATGTGGGCTCCTATCTATCGTTCGCATGGTCAGTTCCCATTCCGTGAACCATGGAACATCGCTCCAGAAGGACATCCTGCATACAAGGTGATTGAAGGTTGTCTACAGCTACGTTACCGCCTCATGCCTTATATCTACTCGCTCGCTGCCGACGTCCATTTCAACGACTATACTATCATGCGTCCGCTCATCATGGACTTCCAGAGCGACAAAAACGTGACCGACATCGCTTACCAGTACATGTTCGGACCAGCATTCCTCATCAATCCCATCTACGAATACAAGGCTCGCCAGCGCGATGTCTACTTCCCTAAAGACAACGTCTGGTACGACATGTATACTGGCAAGATTGAGTCTAATGGTGGCGAGACCAAGACCGTCAGCGCACCATACGAGCGCATACCTCTCTACATACGCGGCGGTTCTATCATTCCTGTAGGTCCGCAGATTGAATACACACAGCAGAAGAAAGCCGACAACATACGCATCTTCGTATACGAGGGAAGCAATGGCGAGTTCACTCTATATGAAGACGAGGGTACAAACTATGGCTACGAGGCAGGACGCTATGCCACTATCAAGTTCTACTATGACAATACCGCACGCACCCTGACCATCGGCGAGCGCAACGGCGAGTTCCCTGGAATGCTCAACAAGCGTACATTCACTATCGTCAACGTGAATGCCGACAATGCACAGGCATTCAACCCTGACGCTGCGGGCAAGGAAGTGACTTATAAGGGAAAAAAGATTGTTATAAAACTGTAAACTGACTATAGCAGAGCAAGACACCTGCAAAAAGAAGAAAGAGGAGACACCGCCGTGCAACGCACTACGCCGTCTCCTCTTTCTCTTTTTTTCTTTATACCTTCAGCCTACCCCACTCACCCATTTCCTCTCTCTACGATACAGACTCTATGCAGACCACAGCTATGGCTATTTTTTATAGCACAACTCATAGACCACTACATCAAGGAAAGAAACTTTAAGCATATCCGCTTTGAAGAGTTTACGACAGTCATGTGTGAGAAACTGCTTTTAATTGGCATGAATATTGCACGATATCCTGCAATGAAGGCAATAATAGCCAGAAATTACAACGAAGCAACAATTAACAAACACAGAAAAGAAATGAACATGAAAAGGATTTTAGGATTGCCGATGCTGGCTGGAATGCTGATGCTGACCAGCTGCAGCACATGCAAGAAACAGAGTATGAACAATGACATTACGGGAACATGGACTATTGTCGAGGCAATGGGACAGAGCACGGCACAGGGCGACAGCGAGGCTGTCATCACGTTTGAAGCAGAAGGCAAGCTTACAGGCAACTCTAGTGTCAACTCTTTCTTCGGTGACTATAAGTTTAAGACAGGGACACTGTCGTTCAGCAACGTAGGCATAACACGACGCATGGGACGCAGCATGGACGTGGAGTCACGCGTAATACAGGCTGTAAACACAAGTGCTGCTATCTCTGTCGACGGCAGCAGTGCTGTAATAACAGACAAGAACGGAAAGACAATAATGAAGCTGCGCAAGAAATATCTGCAGTTATAATGAAAAAAAGTGCCTGACAGCAGGACAAATGGTCCAGGCTGTCAGGCACTGCTTATTTATTATCGTATTTTTTATATACTATAGTAATGTATTCATCACCCAGTAGCACAGCAGACCTGCAAGGTATCCTACAAATGCTATCCATGTGATGTTCTTCATGTACCAGCCGAAAGAGATGCGCTCAAGACCCATCACAACTACACCAGCAGCAGAACCAATGATGAGCATTGATCCACCGACACCGGCACAATATGCAAGAAGCTGCCAGAATACTCCATCAACAGCAAGATTTGCAAGCTCAGGATTAGCAGCGAGCATCTCAGCAGATGTAACTGTATACATCTTCATCGCACCAGCAACAAGCGGTACATTATCAACGATTGATGAAAGTACACCGATTGCACCTGTCACGAGGTAGTCATTGCCTACTGTCGTATCGAGCCATTCGCCTACTGCTGTAAGCACACCAATCTCAGACAGTGTTGCTACTGCCATCAGGATGCCGAGGAAGAACAGGATAGTCGCCATGTCAATATGCGAGAGGATATGTACCACACGGCGTGCCTTTGGGTCATGCTCATCTCTACGGCGATAGAAAATCTCTGTCACACCCCATAGGATGCCAAGAACTGCCAGAATGCCCATAAAGGCTGGAAGATGAGTAATGGTATGGAATACAGGCACACAGCAAAGACCGCCTACACCGAGTGCAAAGATTGTTTTACGCTGGTTTTTTGTCACTTCGCTGACAGTCTTTTCGTGTTCATCATCCACAAGCTGCAATTCTCCCTTCAGCTTATACTGTATTATGGCTGTAGGTATGATGAAAGAAATGAAAGAAGGTATAATAATCTCAGTAATGACACCTGATGCCGTAATCATCTTACCGTTCCAGAGCATGATAGTGGTAACGTCGCCGATTGGCGAGAAGGCTCCACCTGCATTTGCTGCTATCACGACAATAGACGCATACCACATGCGGTCTTTGACATCGCTGATAAGCTTATGCAGAAGCAGAATCATTACGATTGAGGTAGTAAGATTGTCAAGCACTGCAGAAAGTACAGCTGTCAGGAATGCTATCTTCCATAGCAAGCCACGCTTCGTCTTCGAACGCAAAGCTCCACGCACCCAGTTAAATCCGCCATGCTGGTCGACCACCTCAACGATAGTCATTGCACCCATAAGGAAGAACAGCGTTGTGCCAGCCTCGCCAAGGTTGCGTTCAATAGAATGTGTAAGATCAAAATCAGCCAGTCCAATCTGGCTATGGCCTATTGCCAATAATGTCCAACAGACCACACACATCAATATGGCTATTGCAGCCTTATTGATTTTGGTTACAGACTCAATAGCTATCAATGCATAGCCGATGACGAATGCAACCACCATAATTGTTACAAATGACATAGTATTATTAATAAAGGTTTGGTTAGTATTTTCTGGTTAGTACGGCAAAGGTAGTCATTTTTTTTGAAATAGAATAAAAAATGGCAAATAATTGTCAATTACAGCCAGAAATACTTCTGCGAAGCAATAATCACAGGCAAAATCAATATATTTTTGCACAGAAATCTATCACGACTTATTCATACATAAACGATGACGAGCAAAGCCAAAGGCTTCGTATGCATGAACAGCCGATATCAAGAGAAAGAGCAAAGAGAAGCTTCGCTGGTTTAGAAGAGATAAGAAATTAAAGGAAAATATGCCGTTTTTTTTGCACCGAAGATAGAAGAAGAATGCACCGAGAACAGATTAACACCGAATCCTTCACCTATGTAATCCACTATATGCTTGCAGAACAGCAAAAGATGATTTTATATGCGATATTTGCGTTTCACACACAGCAAAAACAAGAAATTTTGCATCAAATATGGCTTTTTTTTGAAAAAAATCACGAAAATGTTTGGTGGAATAAAAAAAACATCGTACCTTTGCACTCGCAAAAAGCAAAAGGCTTCTTTCTTAGATGCCGACAAGCATTGCAAAACATAAAACATTGGGGTATGGTGTAATGGTAACACTGCAGATTCTGGTCCTGCCTTTTCTGGTTCGAGTCCGGATACCCCAACACAAAACGGTTAGGTTTCTGATGAAACTTAACCGTTTTTCTTTTTACGCCTAACAAGCAACAACAAACAGAAAGGCGGGACACTGATGCCTATCACCTGACATCAATGTCCCGCCCGATTATATTTCCATCTGCCATGTGCAGAACAGCGCCTATGACAGAAACAGCCTGCTACTTAACCTGAATCACAAGATACTTGCTTGTCGACCAGAATACTTCCGGATTAACAACACGGAGAACATACTGCTTTGACGCATCGCGCTCAAGCGTATAGCTTGACGATGGATGAGAAGTCAGAATCTTAGCTGACTTTGAGTATAGTTTGATTTCCTTCTCTACACGGATATCAATCTTTGTAAAATAGTTGCGATTGAAATTAGACTGCAGCACTTTTCCCTTCTCCAGGATACGGTTCTCAGCAAGCTCCTTCTTTGTTCCGAAGACATACCACGCTGTATGTATCTGACGATCCTGACTTGTGATGGTATTTGCTCTCTCCTGACTTTCTGTCTTCAGTTCAGCAACATCCTCACTAAGGTTTGTCACAGTCTGGTCGAGTTCGGTGATACGCACATCCTTCTGTGAGAGTTCTGCACGCAAAATTTCTATCTGACGAGTTTTCTCTTCAAGTTCTGCAGTAAGATTTTCAATAGTAGCCTTCAGCTGTTCTGCCGCAATGCTGCCCTGACGCGCACGCTTCTGCAGCTTAGCTATGAGTTCACGGTTATGCTTCATTGTCTGCGCAATGAATTTCATATCCTCACGTATCTGAGCTGCACGATTCACAGCTTCGCCGTCCTTAGCGATTGTGACACGGTTTTCTGCAGCAGAAATCTGGCGGAATCCCTCCTGAATCTCATTAAGAGTAGAGAGCATATCATTGATTTCATTGTCTTTCTGCGCAATGACACGATTCAGCGAATCAGTTTTTTCATTTTGCTCAGACATAGCGTTTTTCTTACCATTATCGCACGATGCCAGGCATAACAGGCATAGCGCAAAGACTAATAACTTTTTCATTGCTTATCGATTTTTTGGTTTTTACTTTTCTGTTTTGCCTTTACCTCCTCGCATCCCGCAAGGATTATGACAATTTCACCTTTAGGTGGAGTGACTGTAAAATGCGCTATCACCTCAGCCAATGTTCCACGTACAGACTCTTCATGTATCTTACTGATCTCACGACACACACTGACCTGACGCTCCTCTCCATAATACTCAGCAAACTGCTGCAAGGTCTTCAGCAGACGATACGGCGATTCATAGAATATCATTGTGCGCTGCTCCGTTGCCAACTGCTCAAGACGTGTCTGACGTCCCTTCTTCTGAGGAAGGAAGCCCTCGAAGCAGAACTTATCACAAGGAATACCTGAGCTGACAAGCGCCGGAACAAAAGCTGTTGCGCCAGGAAGAGTCTGAACTTCAATCCCAGCAGCTATAGCCTCACGAACGAGATAGAACCCTGGGTCAGAAATGCCTGGTGTGCCAGCATCCGTAACCAGACATATAGTCTGGCCTGCCTTCAGTCGTTCCACAATACCAGCAGAAGTGCCATGTTCGTTAAACTTATGGTGTGCCACAAGTGGCTTGTGAATGTCATAATGTTTCATAAGGATGCCCGAAGTGCGGGTATCCTCAGCAAGGATCAAATCGGCTTCCTTCAATAGGCGGATAGCGCGGAATGTCATATCCTCCATATTTCCCACAGGAGTGGGTATCAGATATAAATTTCCCATAACTGAGCACAAAAATAACCCATTATTCTGAGAAAAACAAAAAAAAGGCATTTCTTCTTTGTATTTTTAAATTTTCTTTGTACTTTTGTATTCAAATATCAATTAAACAATGACAAACAACATACAAGGAGAAAAACGCCAGAAAGGCAGAATAGAGGTTATATGCGGCTCTATGTTCTCTGGCAAAACAGAAGAACTGATACGCAGACTGAAAAGAGCGAAATTCGCACGACAAAAAGTTGAAATATTCAAGCCAGCCATCGACACACGATACTCTGAAGAAGAGGTTGTGAGCCATGACCATACATCTATACTTTCCACACCTGTAGAGTCATCGGGAGCTATCATGCTGCTTTCGAGCGATATTGACGTGGTAGGCATTGACGAAGCACAATTCTTCGATCAGGGCATTGTCGATGTATGTAACGAACTGGCAAACAGAGGTGTACGCGTAATATGCGCCGGACTTGACATGGACTTTAAGGGTGTGCCTTTCGGACCTATGCCTGCTCTCATGGCAGTAGCCGACGAAGTAAGTAAAGTACACGCAATATGCGTGCGCTGCGGATCACTGGCTTATGTCAGCCATCGTATTGTCGAAGGAGACAAGAGAGTGCTACTTGGCGAAACCGGCGAATACGAGCCACTGTGCCGCGACTGCTACGAGCAGTGCACAAAACAGAAAAACCAATAACATCAGCGAGAACATCACGCCTCAACAACACTAAGACTGAAGTTTTATACTATATTAATAGTATATACTTGTGTATCTCGCTAAAAATACTTAACTTTGCGCCAGCAAAACGAACAACAGCACACGCAGGCACAACCTGCATGCTAAAAGCGAAGGGAGGAAGACAGAAACACGATGAATACAAAGCAAAATAAGACAGAACAGCAATTCAAGCATGCCATGACGCTATGCAGAGACATTTTCCAGAAAAAGCTCTACGACTACAAACCATCATGGCGCATGCTGCGTCCGTCGTCGCTCACCGACCAGTTGTTCATAAAAGCAAAACGCATCCGCTCACTCGAGATAAAGAAGGAGTCGCTTGTAGGAGAAGGCATCATGCCTGAGTTTATCGCGCTGATAAACTACGGCATTGTTGGACTGATACAGTTAAGCAAGGGCTTCGTTGACCATATTGATATGACTAACGACGAGGCAATGGCCCTATACGACAGCTATGCCAGCGAATGCCTGCAACTCATGCTAAAGAAAAATCATGACTACGACGAGGCATGGCGCGGCATGAGAGTGAGCAGCTACACAGACTTTATTCTCACCAAAATCGAGAGAATAAAAGAAATCGAGAACCATGGTGGTGAGACACTGGTGTCAGAAGGCATCGACTCAAACTACATGGACATAATTAACTACGCCACTTTTGGCGTAATTAAACTGACAGAAGATGCAGAAGCTTAAAGCAGCATGCATATTCATTGCACGAATGCTGCTCGGTGCGACATTCGTGTTCTCTGGATTTGTAAAAGCTATTGATCCTCTCGGCACTGTCTATAAATTGCACGACTACCTTGAGGCTCTTCAACTCAATCTTCTTTCTGCAGAAGGAATACTGTTAGCTTGCGCCATAGCTCTCAGCACGCTTGAGCTTGCCATGGGCGTATTTATCTTGCTTGCCATTGGCAGAAGACAGGTATCGAAATGCGCTGTAGCATTCATGTTCGTCATGACAGCCATAACAGCATGGATATATGCCTATGACCCTGTCAAGGACTGCGGATGCTTCGGCGATGCAATACTGCTGACAAACGGTGAGACACTTCTCAAGAATATCGTATTATTTGCATGCGCACTCGTTATAGCCAAATGGCCTCTTGAAATACGCCGCCTGCTGTCAAGACCGAACCAGTGGATTGTCGTGCAGGCAACGGGCATTATCTCTGTGGCACTTAGCATCTGGTGTATCTACGACTTGCCACTGATTGACTTCCGACCATACAGCATAGGCACTGACATTAAGGCTGGCATGACAATACCTGAAGGGGCTGAGCAGCCTGAGTTCGAGACAACATTCATCCTGGAGAAGGATGGAGTAAGAAAAGAATTCGGCATTGACAACTACCCTGACTCTACATGGACCTTCATCGACAGCAAGACGGTCACGATAAAAGAAGGCTACGTGCCACCGATACAGGACTTCAGCATCACGACTCAAGACGGAGAAGATATTACACAGCAGGTGCTCAATGACCCGAGATACACGTTCCTCCTGATATCTCCATCACTGAAGTATGCCGACGATCAGAACTTTGGCACCATCGACCAGACGTACGAGTACAGCCAGGACAACGAATACA
>JAEIGA010014977.1_pt1 | contig 11805 bp, 13 predicted proteins | sample 9270691 | NCBI WGS metagenome assembly JAEIGA01 (sample SAMN17057246, study PRJNA624740) | gut metagenome | biome: biome; isolation source: fecal sample | host: Bos grunniens | place: China: Xizang | collected 2019
CTGTAAAATCAACCCGACCCAAACGGTACGGTAATTGATATTTTTTCGGTTATTGGACAGTAAAAAACATAATCCCAAAATAACAATGATGCCGATAATTCCCATTTTTTATCTCCTGAAAAATATAATGACTTGATTATATCCTTTTTGATACATAATTCAATGAAAAAATTTCATTGGACATTTAATAAAATCTTATGCATAATAATTAGTATAAAGAAAGGATGCCTATGTTAGATATTTTAGCCGTTGGAGATGCCATTGTTGATAAGGTAATCGCCTTTGATGAAACAGACGAAGTGATGCAAAAAATTTTGCCCGTTAAGGGATTATTTTTTGAGGCCACGCCCGAAGAACACTCTTATTTACGAACTAAAACGGCTTTGGCCGACTATGCGGGTGGTTCGGCGGCAAATACCGTTCGGTCTATGGCTTTATTGGGGGCTAAAACCGGTTTTGTCGGTATGGTTGGGCAAGATGAAGATGGCGCATTTTTTAAACGTAGCTTACTTGATTATGGAGTGGTATCGCACTTATATCAAACACAGCAAGAGCCCACGGGATGTAGTGTTGTTATGGTTCATGCCGATAAAGACAGAACTCAGTGTGCCAGAGCGTGTGCGTCCTTGTTATTAATGCCGACTGATATTCAAGATGATATTTTGCAAAATACACACGCTGTTTTAACGGAAGGATATATGTTAAAACGCCGGGCCGATTTGGTCGCTGATGTTATTAGGCGGGCCAAAGGCAAAGGCGTTAAAAATTATTTTACTTTATCGGATGTGCATTGTGTGAAACACAGTCGAGATTTGATTTTACGGTTATTGCCGTCTATAGATATTATATTTGGTAATGAATTTGAATTTAATGAGCTGAATATATCTGCAACTGATTTAACACACACCTTGTGTGTCAAAACGTGTGGCGGTCAAGGTGTTAATATTTTTTCCAAAGACATGGACACATTTTATCCGTTAATGCCCTTAGATGATTTTATTAATACCAATGGGGCAGGGGATGGATTTGCTGCTGGATTTTTGATGGCCTATCATCAAAATCAGTCTTTACAACAATGTGTTGATATGGGACATAAGGTAGCTTGTGGTGTATTAAAATCTGATTTAAGCTATTTGCCTAAGGAGTTTATTGGTGATTGAAAAAATAACATTTGATAGCGGTGTGTCGGGACCTCATTTGTTGGTGCTGGGGGCAATACACGGAAATGAAGTCGCTGGCCCTAATGCCATCTTTAAAATAATTGATGCGATTCAAACTTATCAAATTCATTTAAAAAGTGGGCGCTTGACCTTTGTGCCGATTTGTAATATGCAAGCGTGTCAAAAAGATATTCGTCAAATTGATGAAAATTTAAACCGAGTCATACGAATTCATGAAAATCCAAGCTCGTATGAACAAAGCTTAGCTAATGAAATTGTTCCTTTAATTAAAGAGTGTGATGTGCTGTTGGATTTGCACTCCACCCACTCAAAAGGTGATGTTCCGTTTGCCTTTTGTGATTATCCTACATCGGAAAATAAGGGCTTAATTGATGCCATAGATGTTAAGTATGTTTTATTGGGATGGCCCGAAATTTATGCCGGTAAAATACAAATTTCCGATTATTCAACCGAACGGTGTGCTCATGAATATCAAAAAACGGGGATTACATTGGAATGTGGTTATCATAAAGAACCCGAGGCAACAGATGTGGCGTACGAAGCCATTGTTAATACGTTAATACACTTAGGTATGATTGATGGAACGATAGCACAAATACCCCCTAAAACCTCTATTCGTTTGACGGACTATATCGTTAAAAACAAATCCGGACAGTTATGTCAAGATTTTAAACATTTGGACCTCATATCCGGCGGGCAAAAAATTGCTGAATATGAGGATGGAGAAATTCTGTACGCTCCTTATGACGGATATATTTTATTGCCTAATGCCAATGCCCAAATCGGAGCCGAGTGGTATTATTTAGGGGTGAAGGAATAATCCGATGCGATAGGTGACTCAAAAAAACGCCCCTTGTTTGGGGCGTTTTATGTCTATGAACTGTTAGAAATAAAATTATTTTGGTTTACACACAGCACAGTAGTTAAGGGAGCAAGTGTCGGCATAGCTGTATTCAACCCTGCCATCGCTCAGGGAAACACGATTTGCCCGGCAAGAACTAGCACTTATATTACTTGTCCAAACCTTATAACTTGTACTCAAATGGGTTCGTATAGTTTGACCGAGATCTGTAAAATCATGAGGATTCGAATCATACCCGCCATTCCAACCGTTAATCAAATCAGATGTTTCTGCCATACCATCAAAACCCAAAGCCTTACAACCGGCATCACCATCCCACCAACTGATAGGGCCATTGGAGATATAATATTCGGTTCCAGGAATTTTAGAGAAAGTCGTATTTACAGGTACACACATACCTGTTTCTTCATAGTAGAAGGCTTTACAATTGGATGTAGCATATGTATTCGGACTGGCACAATATTCTTTCTTACCGCATTTATTCGTATCATATGTGCAACCGGATGGGTTACATTGACCCCCGCCACATTTACCAGCAACATTGCCATCTGTTAAGGTACAAGATTTATTATGTCTGGAAAAATCTTCTACACATCCATAGGTGGCATCACAATAGGCACAATTGGTACCTGTCCACCCCTGGTTACAATCCGCGTCCGAGGTACATGTTCCACCCATGATATTGGCAGAAACCTCTGGCTTGTTGCCATTAAAACACAATCCCATATCGCAATATTTATCGGTTCCACAATCGGCATCCGTTTTACATTCGCCAAATTCAGTTGTTATCGGTTCAAAATAAAATTCCATGGTGTTGTTGTCCGATTCGTCACACGGGTCTTCTTCGGTGATATGTTCATCATCATTTACATACACCGAGGCCATGGGTTTTAAGGCATCACCAACCATTTTACACACTCGGGCGGGAACCCCGCTGATTCGAATGCCGTATTGGGTTTCATCTTCGGGGTTTGGTACAACCGTAAAATCATATCCGACGGTTGTTTTTGTTCCCCATTCGGCCGACAAGTTCGGTATTCCACCAGTTCGTGAGGCTTGTGTAATGACATCTACCCCCAACAGCATCACATCATTAATCGTTTCATTCGCACGATACTTATCCATTCCATAGCTGTATCCTGCGATAGCGCCAACAGACAGAACGCCGATAATTGCCAAAGTGCCCAGCATTTCCACCATTGACCGACCGGATTCGTAATTTTTAGTCATCTGATTTCCTTTCATGTATAATTTAACAAAAAATCGCCGTGATGATGGGCGACTGGAAGTTGGAAACTATTTTCTTACGAGTTATAGTGCGGCGTATTCACCGCAGTCGGTTTATTTGGCCGCCTTCCAGCCAACGCCGGAAAGCATTTCATCCCAAACGGATGCGTAAGAAAAAGAGGTTTCCACACCTCAGGGCGCACATCACTTGCCTTGAATGGAAGTGTATCACAGTTAAAAATAGTTGTAAATACTTAATGATAAAAAAAGAGAGGCGTCCCTCTCTTTTTATCCTTCTTTTGCCCAACGCCGCAAATATTGATAAAATTTCTGGCGGTCTTTGGCATGTTTTAATTTTTGATCAATAAAGCCGTTGTACATTTGACGGGTTGCGATACGGCCGAAATCCGGTACTTCCACCGTGACGGTTTCACCGATTTTGACACCTCGCAGAGCCGGTTCAAAGCATTTTTTATTGATAAATTTATGAAGAGATTGTTCTATCAAACAAAAATTGGATACGTGATTCGTTCCTCCGCCGGATAATGGAATAATATGATGTACGTCAAATCCTTTTGGAATTTTACCACGCTTGGCCCGTTCCAAATTAATTTTATCCGCAAATGGTTCCAAATATCCTTTTCGATATAACCATTTAACGAATTTATGATTCATATCGCGTCTGTCAAATTCTTTGCGTAATGCCTTAGTTACTTCAGGCGGTTGTACCGTAAATGTTATTGCCATACTATCACCCCGATTTCAATGTATTAATTTCCATATCTTTTTTAAATAAATACAATACTGTTTTTAATGCCGTTCCACGGTCGGTATTTAATGCCGAATCGGTATTTAAAATCATTTTAGCATCTTTTGTCGCCGTCCACAAGAGGTCTGAATGTTCTGCCAAATCCGCCATTTGAAATTGCATAAATCCGCTTTGCCGAGTTCCCAATACCTCACCGGCGCCACGCAGTTTTAAATCTTCTTCGGCAATAATAAACCCGTCAGCGGACTCTCGCATTACCTGCAATCTCTTTTTGGCCGTTTCACTCAGTTGTGTTCCATAGACCAATAAACAAGTGGAATCGGCACTGCCTCGGCCGATACGGCCCCGTAATTGATGCAATTGAGATAACCCAAACCGTTCGGCGTGTTCTATAACCATAACGGTGGCATTGGGTACATCTACACCGACTTCAATAACGGTCGTAGAAACTAAGACGGATAATTCGCCCGAGGCAAAACGGTCCATAACTTCATCTTTTTCGGCCGATTTCATTTTGCCGTGCACCAACCCGACTTTATCCCCAAATGTTTGCCGTAAAACGTCATATCGTTCTATGGCGGCCGTTAAATCGGATTTTTCGGATTCCTCCACCAACGGACAAACCCAATAAATTTGTCTGTTTTCTGCCACTGATAAATGATGAATTTTTTGGATTAACTCATTCATTTTTTTAGCTGATAAAACCCGTGTTTCAATCGGTTTCCGTCCAGCCGGTTTTTCATCCAGTTTAGACATATCCATATCCCCATAATTGGTCAGGGCCAATGTCCGTGGAATAGGCGTTGCCGTCATGACCAACAAATCCACGCCGGGTTGTTTTTGGGTTAAGGCCAACCGTTGTCCTACCCCGAATTTATGTTGTTCGTCAATCACAACCAATCCCAATTTTTGATACTGAACATCCTCGACAAAAACGGCATGAGTCCCCACCAAAATTTGAATATGTCCTGCCTGTAAATCGGTTAAAATTTGTGTTCGTTTTTTGCCTTTTTCCCGACCGCTTAAAATTTCCACCCGTATGCCCAATGGGGCGCAATACTTAGATAAGGTCGCAAAATGCTGTCTGGCTAAGATATCGGTCGGCGCCATAAAAACGGCTTGATATCCACACTCTATCGCATTTAACATCGCCAAGAGGGCCACAATTGTTTTGCCGGATCCGACATCACCTTGCACAAGGCGAAGCATCTTATAAGGCTCACCGGCATCGTTTTTGATTTCTTGGATAACACGTTTTTGAGCACCGGTTAATTCAAATGGCAACATATTCAATAATTTGTGAGATAACTCGCCGTTACCTTGAACGGAAAAACCTTTTTTGCGTTTCATTTTTGTGCGCGCCAATAATAAGGCCAATTGATTCGCCAATAACTCATCATAGGCCAATCTGGCCCGAGCCGAAGCCAATGGGGATAAATCCTCTGATGTTTTGGGGTGGTGGGCCTCAATCATGGCTTGTTTCCATGAGGGCCAGCCTTGTTTTTTGACAAATTCAGCATCTAACCATTCTGGTAAATTCGGTAGCATTTTTAAAACGCTCCCAATTGTTTTTGAAATCATTTTTGATGTTAATCCGGCCGTCAAAGGATATACCGTTTCATATTCGGGAATCGTATCAACCGTTTTAGATATATAATCCGGATGTAACAGCTTAATTCGTCCGAAATTCTTTTCAATTTTGCCGGACACCCAACGTGCTTCACCGACCGGCAAAGAGGATGTCAGATAATCTTTATGGTAATTAAAAAAAACAAGCTCTACACTTTGGATTCCGCAGTGACCCATAACACGATAGGGTTGACGACGATTAGCCGGCACGATATGTTCGTCAATTTCAATACACAACGTCCCTAAATCACCGGTACGAACGACATTAAAATCTTTGATGATTGGTCTGTGATTTACACCACTGGGCAAATGATGTAATAAATCTACCACATAGGTTCCGCATAAAGCATGATATCGTTTGGCCAGTTTTGTTCCTATCCCGCCGAGTGATTCAATTTGACAAAATAACAAATTCAGGGAACTCGGTCGCATGATATCTACTTACTTTTGGGTTGTGATGCGGGCGTCTTTTTAGGCGTTGTTTGCTTTTTCGCCCCCGGACGTGGTTTCAGCACTTTTCCATCCGGTGTTTTAACGGTGCCGTCGGCATAAACAATCGATTTAAAAATCGGCAAATGCGCAAAGGATTCCAAAATTTCACCACAACTGGTTTGAGGGGTTTCTTTATGCTCTTTATAGGCTTTAAATTTCGCTTCGGCATACTGACGTTCGGCCTTTTTTTGGTCTAAATCCGTTTGGGCGGTATTGGCCATAATTCGGCTAGCAATCAATTCGTAATCATCCAAACGTCCGCCGGCATTACAGGCTAAGGCCAAGCCTGCCATCATACCGAGTTGTTCGTTTTCATTAATACCATTCAATGTCCGGCTGCTGGCCAAGACATCTGTGGTAAATATAACAGATAATATCATGACGAATAAAAATTTTTGCATTGCTTTTTCCTTTGTTTAAAAGTATATAGAGACATGTTGGCACATTTTGAAGTTAATTTCAAGGAGAATTTTATGTTAAGTGGTCCGTCTTTTATTCCAAACCAAATGACCAAAGCCGTTATTTTATGCCATGGATATGGTTCAAACGGAGCGGATTTAGCCTCTCTGAGTCCATATTTAGCCGGCGAATTGGCCAATACGGGCTTTTTTTGTCCTAATGCACCGACACCGATGATGTTTAACGGATATGAATGGTTTTCTTTGTCGGATTATAGCGGGTCTTTTGAAATGGTCGATAACACATATTTGGACACACTGGTTGGCCGATGTCAAAAAAGTTCAGATATGTTAACGGATTATATGAACCATATTAAGATAACACATCAACTGACCGATAAAGATATCGTTCTTGGCGGTTTTTCTCAAGGCGGATTGATTGCTTTATATACAGCGTTGACAGGGGTGTGTGATGTTGCAGGGGTGATTGGCTGTTCGGCCGTTCCTTTGGTATTTGATAAGGCGTTGACTCCGGCTGAGGTTAAGCGAAAACTTCCGGTTTTATTGACACACGGGGCGCAAGACGATGTTGTTCCCGCCATGGGGGCAAATATAAGTGTCAATGAGTTGAAAAAAGTTGGAATATCGGCTGAGGTAAAAATATTTGATGGTTTGATGCATGGAATTGATGGGGCTTGTTTGGCTGAAATAAAACGTTTTATCGGAACAATTTTTGACAAAAATTAAAAGCACTTGCCTTTTGAAAAGATTTTTGATAAAGTATCGAAAAAGTAATCATTCATATAAGGATACAAATGGGTAAAATTTCTCATAAAGTTAAAGAAAATCGTTTTGTTAAAAATTACAAACGGATGTGGCCGTTTATTAAACCGTTTTGGTTTCGGGCGTTGTTGGCAACGGTTATTACCATCCCTATCGGGTCATTAGATGCCATTATTGCATTGGCTTTGAAACCGTTCATGGATACGGTTATTATGGAACAAGGCGGGGCGACTCCGTTTGATTTGCCTCTTTACGTTATTCCCGTGTTTATCGTCGTGTTTACCATTATGCAGGCGGTATTGGAATATACGGCCGCTTATTTGAATGCGTGGACAGGCGGAAAAATTACTCAGGAATTGCAAAAGAAACTGTATCGTAAATTGTTGGTGATTGATCAAAGCTATTTGGATTCCACCTCATCCGGTATGGTGTTAACTCGCTTTTCTGGGGATGCGGCTATGGCCTGTTCGGGATTGTTGGCAAATGTAAAGGTTTTTACAACACGCCTGTTTTCTTCTATCGCTTTAATCGGTGTGTTGCTGTACACATCTTGGCAGTTGGCGGTTATTGCCATTTTTGTTTTGGGTTTTTCACTGTATCCTTTGACACAAATCCGTAAAAGAATTAAAGATGTGGTTAAAAAATCTATTGAAGTCGGTGGTAACTCTTTAACAACATATACAGAAACATATGCCGGTGCTAAAACGATTTCTGCTTATAACCTGCAAGAATATCAAAAGAACAAATTTTTTGATTTGTTGACGCAAGGGTTTAAACTCGGTATTAAAAACACCCAAAGAACGGCTTGGTTGTCCCCGATGATGCATATTATCATTTCTGTCGGTATGGCGGGAACGATTTGGTATGGCAGTTACTTGATTACCAATAAGATTATTACAACCGGTGATTTTGTTTCCTTTATGGTGGCTATGTTGATGTTATATACTCCGATTAAAAATATCGGTAAAAACTTCAACCAAGTCCAGTTGTCCTTTATGGCAATCGATCGTGTTTTTGAAATTTTGGATATGCCGATTGTTGTTAAAAACAAAAAAGACGCTATTGAGTTACCGGCATTGAAAAAAGAGATTGTTTTTGAAAACGTCGATTTTTCTTACAAAGACGATACGCCCGTTTTGAAAAATATTAATTTAACGGTTAAAAAAGGTCAAAAAATTGCCTTTGTCGGTAACTCCGGCGGGGGTAAATCAACGGTCGTTAATTTGATACCGCGTTTTTATGAAGTAAAGGGCGGTGCTATCAAAATAGATGGTCATGACATTCGGGATGTGACTTTGCATTCTTTGCGCAATCATATCGGTGTTGTTTTTCAAGATAACTTCTTATTTTCCGGAACCATTCGGGATAATTTGATGTTGGGAAAATTTGATGCAACCGAAGCAGAAATTAAGAATGCCTTGAAAGCTGCCTGTTTAGAGGACTTTGTTGCTGAATTGGAACGGGGATTGGATACCCCTATCGGAGAAAGGGGAACATTGTTATCCGGAGGTCAAAAACAAAGAATCGCTATTGCCAGAGCATTTTTAAAAAATGCCCCGATTTTAATTTTGGATGAGGCTACATCGGCTTTGGATAATAAATCCGAAGCTATTGTTCAACAAGCTATTGATAATTTAATGAAATCCAGAACGGTGTTTGTTATTGCCCATCGATTGAGTACCATCCAAAATGTGGATAAAATTGTCGTTATTAATGAAGGTGAAATTGTCGAAAGCGGAACCCATGAAGAATTATTGGCTGTAGATGGGGCGTATAAAGCCTTATATATGGCTCAGTTTAAGAATAAAAACTAAAAATATTTTAAAAAAATATTTATTGACAAAATTTTTCGTGTATAGTATACTGGGTATATAACTGTAGCGAAAGGAGGTTCCCTATGACAAAATTTGAAAAATATTCAGTAATTGCCGGATTGGCTATTTTAGGGGCCTTGGCTGCGCCGGCATTAGGTCTGGGCGTGGCGGGAAATGCTCTTGTGGCCGGTGGAATTGCGGCTGTTGCTCAAGGTGTTCAAGATATTAAAGAAACACCGCAAACGGAAAAACAACCGGCTGTTATTTTTGCGAAGAAACAAAAAAATACTGATTCTCCGATAAAACAGGCTAGAGATCGGGCCAAAAACGGAGTGCCGGTTCCGATAAAAGACAGACGGATTGCCGGCGGTCGTTAGGCAGTTTATAAAATACTCTTTTGTTTCAGAGGTAACTTTGTTGTGTCAATATGACGTTTTGTCGTACAGCATTTTTTTTCTTCTTTTTTTGTGGGTATGTCCCAAAAAGATAAAAAAAACAAACATTTTTATAGTGTTTTATACCAAATATTATTTTTTTATTGCAATTCATCTGAAAGTTTGTTAGTTTGAGTTTTAGGGTGCCTGATGTGCGCCCCGAGGTGTCGAAACCTCTTTAAGTCTATCTTGCGGTGCAGGATATAAAACAATCTTCCAACAGCGGTTGGAAGATGATAAAATAGCCCGCTTGGGTGAATATATCATACTATTTGACTTAAGTAGTTTCGAACTTCCAGCCACTTTTTTAAAAAAAAGGTGGTCTTCGTTTAATTTTTAAACCAAAAGGAAAGTTCAAAATGAATAAAATTTTAATGATAAGTTGTGGCGTGTTAATGATGTCTTCTGTTGCGATGGCCGACGAGACTGCTACCGAAACGTGTGCAAACGGGGCCGGAACTGTTGTAATTGGTGCAGTGACAGAACATAAGTATTGTATGAGTAAGCCACAGATGAATTGGTGGAATGCCCATGCGTGGTGTGATGCTTTGGGGCTTAGAATGTTTGATATGAATGATTGTGCTTGTAGTGATACAATAGATAATTGTACGGGTCGTAACTGTCCGGAACTTGTGGGTAAGGGCGATAAAGTAATTTGGACAGCCACTCCAATAGGAACTGACAGAGCTTACAATATTATCCTGTCTTCGGGTGGCGTCCAAACCCATGACATTCGTAGCGGTGCTTGGGGTACTTTCTACGCTTTGTGTGTTAATCCTTAGGTTTATGATGGTAAAAAAATCAACTATCCAAAACCTTTTGCAATAAATCTCGGGCAACATTGGCGTCCAACGTTTTTTTGATTTTATTGCGTCGCATACCGATATCCATCATAAAACTTTCAGCGCGGGTAGAAGAATGGCGTTCATCTATAAAAAATATCGGTAATCCGAATTTTTCCTCTAACCTTTTTGCAAACAATCTGACAGAGTGGGCCGTGTCTCCCTCGGTTCCGTCAGGTTGATAGGGTATGCCTATCACAAATCCGCAAGCCTCACGAGAGCGCACAATATCATTTAATTCCACAATTTTTGAGATAATTTTTAACGGATATGCCAAATTGCGTTCTTTATCCGAAACGGCTACACCAATGCGAACGGCTCCATAGTCTATGCCAATCAAGGGGCGGCCGGTGGGAAGATTTTTTTTAAATTCTGCCCATAAATTTTCTTGAGTTTTATTTTCGTTTTGGTTAGAATACATATCAATCATAGTCCCTTTATAAAAGAAGAGAGGAAAATATGCAAGAAAAAAAAGTAATTATTGCTTCTGATCATGCGGGCTGTCCTGCGAAATCCGTGGTCAAAGAATATTTGAAACAGTTGGGCTATATGGTTTTTGATTATGGTCCTCATACTTCCGATAAGCCGGTGGATTATCCGGATAAAGCCTATATGATGGCAAAAGGGATTAATCGTAATGAAGCGCCGATTGGTATCTTGTTATGCGGTTCGGGAATCGGGATGAGTATTGCCATTAACCGTTATAAACATATTCGGGGGGCGCTGTGTTGTAATGGGGAAATGGCCAGATTGGCGCGTGCTCATAACAATGCTAATGTATTGATATTGGGAGGGCGTTTAACGGATGATAAAACGCTCATTGAATGTGTTGATGCTTTTTTAACGACTCGTTATGAAAGCGGTCGTCATGAAATCAGAGTTAAAAAGTTAGGAAGGATGCCGGATGAATTGTAAAACAGAATTTATGAAAAATTTTTGGGAAACACCGCTTGCTGAGGCTGATGCTGATGTGGCCAGAATGATAACACGTGAATTGTGGCGTCAACAAGATCATATTGAATTGATTGCTTCTGAAAATATTGTGTCAAAGGCTGTGTTGGAAGCGGCCGGCAGTGTGATGACAAATAAATATGCCGAAGGGTATGTGGCACGCCGTTATTATCATGGTTGTGAATGCGTGGATGAAGTGGAACAACTGGCAATTGATCGTGCCAAACAAATTTTTGGGGCAGGGTTTGCGAATGTTCAACCTCATTCGGGCAGTCAAGCTAATGCTGGCGTCTATATGGCTTTATTGCAACCGGGCGATACTATTTTAGGAATGAGTTTAGATGCCGGTGGCCATTTAACCCATGGATGTAAAGTATCCTCGTCGGGTAAATATTATCATGCCGTTTCTTATGGTGTGGATGA
>JAEIGA010014978.1_pt1 | contig 11805 bp, 10 predicted proteins | sample 9270691 | NCBI WGS metagenome assembly JAEIGA01 (sample SAMN17057246, study PRJNA624740) | gut metagenome | biome: biome; isolation source: fecal sample | host: Bos grunniens | place: China: Xizang | collected 2019
AGCAATCCACATAGGCATGCTGTTAGCAATTTTTAAATAATCCATATAATTCCCTCCTAAAAATATACATTATAGATTGTTTGATAATAGTTTATCATATAGGTTTCTATCAAAAAATGACATAAAATACACTTTTTCGCACTCAGTTGCAAAATGGTGTACCTTTCCTCCCCTCAACAGAAGCGAAAGTGTCTCTTTTATACACCAAAATCCACACCCATCCCTCTCTTGAAAACAAGTTCTGCAAAAACGTCCATCTTTCAAAGAATAGGCTTTATAAAAATTTTTTAGAAATTTTCACAAAAAGATATATAGAATATTTTAACTTTACATAACACGTTACACTTACAAAGGTGCAGCAGAACGTAAAGCACAGTCGCCTTATGAATACCTTATCGATCTGGCAGAAGACCCCGCAGTTCTGGCCCCGCTGCGCTTCCTGAGAGAAAGGGAAATCGTTCATTTTCAGCGATTCGGTGAAGCATTGGATATTGCAAGATACTATCTGAATCAGCAGCATTATTTCTTCATGCAGAAAAATGGGTGTAATACAAAATAAGAAAAAGCAGCAGGACGCTGCTTTTCGGAAGCTATAAAGAATATGCCCGGAGAAGTAAACATTTATTTATGTACGAACGGGCATATGGGGATGAAAGGATCCTGGTGATCTGCTCATTTGCCGGCCATGACATGAAATACAGACTGCCGAAAGCATACAAGGGAAAGCCCCTCTCCATGCTCCTGGATAATTATCCCGGAAATGCCCGGAAAGGACAGCTCAGACCCTATGAAGTTAAGGCGCTGTGTGTTAATGGCGAGAAGACGGGGGACGTACCTGTGTCTTGACTCAAGACACAGGTACGTCCCCTGTCTTCGCCAGGATCTGCTCTCTGTTTTTCAATGCCGTTCCGGCGCCGACAGCGGTGGTGCAGATGGCGCCGCAGATGTTGGCGAAGGCCAGGGCGTCGGCGGGGGTGCTGCCGCGCAGGAGTTCGGATATGAAGCCGGCGACGAAGTTGTCCCCTGCGCCGGTGGCATCTACGGCCTTGACCGGATGGGCCGGAAGATAAACCGATCCATCGGCATTTTTCAGGAGACAGCCTTTGGCGCCCAGCTTGATGATGACATTTCTGACGCCATAGCTTAAGAAGACGTCTGCCATTTCTTCCGGATCGTCCTTGCCGGAAAAGTACCGGGCTTCATCTTCATTTGGCGTGATGTAGTCCGCCAGGGGCAGGGCGTCCCTGAGATCCTTCAGGGTAAGAAAACGGAAGTTTGGCAGCTTGGTGTCGGCCAGCGTGATCTGGCCGGCATTTTTTGCGGCCTTCAGGACCGTAAAGATAATCTCCGGATCATCGAAGGGCGCGCGGAAAAGAGATCCCAGGATCAGGGCCCTGGCATCTGTGATCTTTTCGATATGTTTTTCCGGGTGGAAATTGTATCTGTGGGAGCCATTGGTGATGGATTTGCGGGTCCCGTCATCGTTCACGAACATGGTGGTGACCGGCGTCGGGTGATCATCGGACCGAAGGACGAGCCCGGTGCCTACCCCGTTTTTCTCAAGGTAATTAAAAACAAGGTCGCCGGCACCGTCATTGCCCAGGCTGCACATGATCGCGGTTTTCATGCCCAGCTTGGCAGCAGTGACCGCTTCATTGACTGCCTCTCCGCCGGCATTCAGCGAGGCGGACCTGGCCCTGAATCCCGAAGCAGATACCGGCTCGGGGTCAAAACCCTTGATGATGGAGTCAACGAGTGCCATACCGGCGCAGATGATATCATAAGTTTTGGTCATTTCATTTACCTGCCTTTCCCTGAGGTCATTATATCCTGTTTTCTTTATATATAAAATCAATTTTTTTGACTCGGATATTTTTTGAAGCCGTTTATTATGTTACAATGTTTACAGGTCCATTAATGACAGATATGAATTGAATATAAAGATATTTATTCAGGAGGTAAGCTGAAATGACGATCAATCATAGCTTTAACGGAGATATTCTGACGATCACGCCGGAGGGCAGGCTGGATACTTCCACATCGCCCGAGCTGGAGGCAGTGGTCGACGCCAATATCGAAAAGGCAGATTCACTGATCATGGATTTCGCCGGCATCGATTATATTTCATCTGCCGGGCTTCGTGTCCTTCTGTCTGCTTACAAGAAGATGAGCAAAAAAGGCGGCATGAAAGTGATCAATGTCAATGAGATGATCATGGAGATCTTTGAGGTGACAGGTTTTACGGACATTCTGACGATCGAATAAAGAGCGTGGGAGGGACCTGCGATGTTGCTGGGAAGGATAATACACCGCCGGGATATGCTGCGGTGTGTACTTTGTGATGATGCACCCTGCAGCCATGCCTGCGGCCGGATCGATCCCGCCGGGATGCTCCGGAGCATCTGGTTTGACAATGAACAGGTGGCCGCGTCGCGTTTCTTGCAGGAAAATGTATGCGAAAGCTGCAGTGCGCCCTGTGAGGCGGCATGTGTGCGGCCCCATGAGGTGCCGGTCCGGCATCTGATGATGCGGCTTCATGATGAAGTGCGTCCACAGCTGGATATCGGCATGCCCGAAGATGAAATACGCCTTCGGACATCCCTCTGCGGGATCCCCCTGGAGAATCCATATCTTTTGTCCTCTTCCGTGGTAGCCAGCAGCTACGATATGTGCGCCAGGGCTTTTGAAGCCGGATGGGCCGGTGCTGCTTTTAAGACCGTATGCTCCTTTGATATTCATGAGGCTTCGCCGCGTTTTTCCGCGATCAAGGGCGATAATGGCAGGATCATCGGTTTTAAAAATATCGAGCAGCTCTCCGACCACAGTGTGGCTGAGAATATGGCGGTCTTCCGGCATCTGAAGGAAAATTATCCTGACAAGTTCATTCTCGCTTCCATCATGGGCAAGGATGAAGCTGAATGGGAATCGCTGGCCGGGCTTTGCCGGGAAAACGGGGCCGATGCAGTGGAACTTAACTTCTCCTGCCCGAACATGGCCGACGGCGGACTGGGGTCTGATATCGGCCAGGTGCCGGAACTGGTGGAGCGTTTTACAGCTGCCGCCAAACGTGAGGCTAAGATCCCTGTGCTGGCCAAGCTGACACCGAACGTTGCTTCGATGCGGCCGGCGGCTGAGGCTGCCATACGGGGCGGGGCAGATGGGATCGCTGCCATCAACACGATCAAAAGTGTGATCGGGATCGATCCCCACAACTATACTTCCCAGCCGGCAGTGAAGGGCAGGTCTGCCGTGGGCGGTTACAGCGGCGCGGCAGTGAAGCCGATCGCCCTGCGTTTTATTGCGGAGCTTGGACAGGATCCGGCCCTTGCCGGCAGGCATATCAGTGGTATGGGCGGCATCGAGACCTGGAAGGACGCCCTGGAATTCATTATGCTCGGCGCAGGCAGCGTGCAGGTGACAACCGCCGTCATGCAGTACGGCTACCGGATCATCGATGATCTGAAGGCGGGCCTTAATTATTATATGGCGGAAAAGGGCTTTGACCGTCTCGAAGATGTGCGCGGGATCGCCCTGGACATGATCAGCGAGACTACAGATGTCCTGGAACGGGATACCGTGGTATATCCGAAATTTCACAGGGATAAGTGCATCGGCTGCGGCAGGTGCCGGATCTCCTGCAGCGACGGCGGGCATCAGGCCATCCGGCTGGATAAAGACCGCCGGCCCAGGCTTGATGCGGCTAAATGTGTCGGCTGCCACCTGTGCATTCTGGTCTGCCCGGAGAAAGCTATCACATCCGCGAGAAAACGGGTGACGAAAAAGACGGAGGAATAGCAAATGTATATAACCGATGACGGGATCCGGCTGCATGTCAAACTGGAGCTGCCCGAAAATCATCCTTCAAAATGTCCGCTGGTGATCGTGTTCCATGGTTTTACCGGCCATATGGAGGAAGATCATATCCTGGCCCTGTCCCGGACCTTCAATGACCTTGGCGCAGCAACCCTGCGGGTCGATCTGTACGGGCACGGGGGCAGTGACGGCAAGTTCAAAGACCATACCCTGCTTAAGTGGATGACGAATGCGCTGACGGTGATCGACTTTGCCCGGAAACTGGATTTTGTGACCGACATTTACCTGTGCGGTCATTCCCAGGGCGGCCTGCTTGTCATGCTGGCGGCGGCCATGAAGTCCGATGTGATCAAGGCCATCATGCCGATCTCACCTGCCTGGATGATCCCGGAAGGGGCCAGACGGGGCAAGCTTTTGGGCATTCCCTTTGATCCGGTCCATATCCCGGAAGAGCTGAGCGGCTGGCACGAGGAGCTGACCCTTGGCGGTAATTATATCCGGACGGCCCAGATGATCTACGTGGAGCCTGCCATCGAAGCCTTTGAAGGCCCGGTCCTGATCGTCCACGGGGATGCCGATGAAACAGTGCCCTTTGTCTATGGCGTGGCGGCAGCGAACCGATATAAAAAGGCAAAACTGGTCGGCATTCCGGGGGATACCCACTGCTATGACTATCATCTGGATCAGATGACAGCAGCGGTCAGAGACTGGTTTGAGGAGATGATCCGTTGATGCTTGAAAATCTATGGAAAAATTATGCCTGCGTTCTTGTGGTCGTGAGCATCATTGCACTCATTGCCTACCGGAATGACAAACGCAGGGCTATCCGCCGCAGGTGGCGCATTCCGGAACTGACCCTCCTGCTGCTGGCATTTTTGGGCGGCGGCACAGGGGCTTTCCTTGGCATGATCCTTTTTCATCATAAGACAAGGAAATGGAAATTCAGGCTCCTGGTCCCTCTTTTTATGATCCTTCAGCTTGGCCTGCTTTTTTTCTTCTGGTATACTTCTGACTATTACCATGAAGATGCCAAAGCAGCGGCGGCGCTTTTATCGGATGATGAAGTGACTGTTACAGAGACCGGAAAGACCTGGTTTTTTGACGGGCCGTCGGCCGATGAGGCGTACATCTTTTACCCGGGCGGCAAGGTGGAGGCGGAGGCCTACGCTCCGCTGATGCACAGGCTGGCGGCAGAAGGCCTGGATACCTACCTGGTGAAAATGCCGTTTAACCTTGCCTTTTTCGGGATTGACCGTGCGGCGGATATCATGAAAATGGCGGACCGTGACAGATGGTATATCGGCGGCCATTCTCTGGGCGGCGTCGCGGCAGCGGCCTTTGCGGCGGGCCATGAGGAGGACCTTGATGGTCTGATCCTTCTGGCCGCTTATCCGGCAAAGGAGATCGATGAACAGCTGCCGGGGCTTATGATCTACGGCTCAGAGGACCATGTGCTGAATATGAAGGCGGTGTTTAAAGCTTTGGATCGGTGGAACAACACTACACGTGTCATCGTCGGAGGAAACCATGCCGGCTTTGGTGATTACGGCGAGCAGAAGGGTGACGGCGCCGCGTCGATCACTCAGGACCAGCAGCAGGTGCAGACTGTGCAGGCCGTCCTGGAGAGCATCCGGGCGTGGGAAGATGAGTAGAGGGAGAACAAGTTGTTTTGGAATTATTATCTTGACACCCACAGTTTTTTTGTGTACGATGATAATGAATTATGTCTGCAGGAGCAGACAGCAGACACTGAAGTGTCTTTTAGGATAATATTGATTTGAAGTTTATGATACTGTCTTGTACAATTTCATATTTTTAATATGCACTATGAAGGGCATTTGTTTTTTTGAAAGAAAACAAATGCCCCTTTTTTTATTCTGTTTAAAATGCCGGTCTGTTTTACAGGAGAAGACCGAGAGGAGAGTGGCACATGAAGGACCATCCGGTGCTCAGGAAGATTCTTATCCGTATTGTTTTGTTTTTTGTGGTCATGTTTATCTTGTCCGTGGTCGTATTTGTACTTGCCAGGCTTGCACCGGGCGACCCGCTGCAGTCTTTTTACGGCGATGCACTCGAGAATATGACACAGGCAGAGAAGGACGCTGCCAGAGTGCGCCTGGGCCTGGATTCGGGCATGGGCGTACAGTACATCCGTTGGCTGACAGGCGTTTTCCGCGGGGACTTCGGGCTTTCCTTTAAATACAAAATGCCGGTCATGAAGGTCATCAGACCGTTGATCGGGAATACGCTGACTCTGGGGCTTCTCGCCTATTTCCTGGTGTTCTCCCTGGCGATCGTTCTTGCCGTGATCTGTGCGCTGCATGAGGACAGTCTTTTAGACAGGGCCATCTGCCGGATCGGAACGCTGATCTATTATATCCCCGGATTCTGGCTGGGGGTCGTGCTGGTGCTTGTCTTCAGTGTCAATCTGGGCTGGCTGCCCAGCAGCGGCGCCTATGATGTCGGTATGGAACATGATCTGATGAACCGGCTTAAGCATATGATCCTTCCGCTGGCCGTCATGGTTGCCACTCATCTATGGTATTACGGCTATATGATCAGGAACAAGCTGCTGGATGAGATCCGTAAAGATTATGTGCTGCTGGCAAGATCCAAGGGATGCAGTCCTTCAGAGATAGTGATCAGGCACTGCCTCAGAAATGTGGCCCCAACGATCATCAGCATCATGGCGATCTCCGTGCCCCATATCACCGGAGGGACGGTCATCGTTGAATCTGTTTTCAATTATCCGGGGATCGGCAACCTGGCTGTTGAGAGTGCAAAATACCATGATTACAATCTTTTGATGGTGGACGTTCTTATCACCGGGGCACTGGTCATATTCTCGGGCTATGTTGCCCAGACGATCAACGAGGAGATCGATCCGAGAATGAAGAACATGGAGGCGATCAAATGGTAAATGAAGATGCCGGCAATGTCAGGTTCCGGGTCGTCGGGGCCGGATACCGCACATATGAGCCGGAAAAGAATAAACGTTCATTTTCCGCCTGGCTGAAGGGCAAACCGGTTTTTTCGGCTGTCGTGCTGACGCTGATCATTCTTGGCTGCATTTTTGCACCGATGATCGCGAACCACGATCCTTCAAAACTATATTATGACCACATCAGCGAGGCGCCGAACGCCGAGTTCCTGTTCGGGACGGATTACCTTGGAAGGGATCTTTTTTCCATCATGTTCTTCGGCGGACGGACATCGGTCTGCATCGGCCTGCTCGGCGCAGCTATCATATCGGTGATCGGCATTATTTACGGTACGATCAACGGCATCGTACCTGAGAAAGCGGACAGTGCCATGATGCGCCTGACTGAGATGCTGGGCAGCATACCGTCACTGCTGTTTATCCTGATCCTGTCGGCGGTGTTCCCGATGCAGAATGTTTTATCGTTGTCTGTCATTATCGGTATTACCGGCTGGTTCGGTCTTGCCAGGATCGTCCGGAGCGAGGTCAGGCAGATCAGGAACACCGAGTACGTGCTGTATGCAAGGTGCAGCGGCGGCCGGCTGTTGTATGTCATGTGGCGGCATCTGATCCCGAATTTTCTGTCATCGATCATGTTCGTCATCGTGTCGAGTATCGGATCATGTATTACGACGGAATCGACCCTGAGCTTTCTGGGATTGGGACTGCCGATCGATAAACTGTCATGGGGATCCATGCTCTCCCTGGCCAACAGGGCATTGATCCTTAACACCTGGTGGGTGATCGTGACCCCGGGCCTGTTTCTGATCATCACGCTCATGTGCATCACGAATATCGGTAATTACCTGCGCAAGGAGACCAACCGGCGCCCGGGTATTATATAAACAACATTTGCAGGAGGAAAAGAAAGGATGAAAAAAATTACACGTACGATGTTTGCCTGCGTTTTGGCAGGCGCGATGGCATTTGGTATGGCTGCATGCGGCGGCAATCAGGCGGCCAATGCGCCAAAAGAAACAGATGCAGCGACCGAAGCAGCAGAGACAGAAGCAGCTGCTGCGGCAGAGACAGATGACGCAGCTGAAACTGAAGCCGGGGAGTCCACTGCTGCTGCAGATGCATCAGATCTGTCGAATACCCTGGTCTATGCGGGTGAAAATGAGAGTACGATCAACCCGCTTCTGACAAATCACGATGAGATCACAGACATCATTTTCTCGGGACTGATGACCTATGATGCCAATGGACAGCCGGTCGAGGAACTCGCCGAAAGCTATACTTTTGATGAAGAAGCCCTCACTTACACCTTCAATCTCAGAAAGGATGTCAAGTGGCATGACGGCGAACCATTTACAGCTGAGGATGTTATTTTTACCTACGAAGAGCTGACAAAGGACGAGAACCTGTCGTCTTCGCTGCGAAGTGATTATCAGGATATTGAAAGTATCGAATCCCCGGAAGATGGCGTAATCGTGATCAAGATGAGCCAGTACGATGCGGCGATGCTGGATTATTTCACCATCGGTATCGTGCCGAAACATCTGCTTGAGGGAGAAGATATCAATACCTCAGCTTTCAATCAGGCACCGGTGGGCACAGGCCGTTATAAGTTTGAGAACTGGAATACGGCAGGCGGTATGATCACTCTGGTCAGGAATGAAGACTATTATAAGAAAGTCCCGAACATTGACCGTATCATCTACAAGACGGTTGCCGTCGAGAGCACAAAAGCGACCATGCTTCAGTCCGGAGAGGCTGATCTGGCATGGCTGAACGCCAACTATGCAGAGACGTTCCGCGGCCAGGATGGCTACAATTCATGGGATTTCACGACCGCTGACTACCGCGGAGCTTCCATGGACATGAGCTCCGATTTCTGGAAAGACAATGCGGATTCCATCGGTGTTTTAAACTATGCCCTCAACAAAGAGGCCATTGTCAACAGCGTCCTGAACGGACAGGGCTGTACGGCATACAGCCCAATCCAGCTGAACCCGCTGGGCACCAATCCGGAAGCAGATATCTATACATACGATCTCGACAAGTTTGCCGAGGAGATGGAAAAGCTCGGCTGGACAAAGGGCGATGACGGGATCTACGAGAGAAACGGCCAGAAATTCCATTTCACCATTCAGACCAGAGACTATGAAGAAGAGCGTGTCGATATTGCCAACATGATGTCCTCCATGCTGCGCGAAGCCGGTGTGGAGATGGAAGTCGTGCTGGTGACAAAATTCGACTGGCAGGCAGGTTATAATGGCTTCCTTGCAGGCTATGCGACCCAGTTCGATCCGGATATGGCTTACAAGCAGTTCGTGACCGATGCCAGCAACAACAACATGCATTATTCCAATGCAGAGGCTGACAGACTGCTCGAGGAAGGCAGACATACCAAAGATGAAGCGGAGCGCAAACAGATCTACGGCGAGTTTGAAAAGGTATATGCCCAGAATCCGGGCGTACTCCTGGTCGCTTATCTTGACGGCAATTATGTGGGAACTTCCGCACTGGAAGGGCTCGACACGACCAGGGTACTCGGCCATCACGCTGTAGGCGTTATGTGGAATATCGAGGAGTGGACGATCAATCGATAAATTCGTTACAGAACAGAGGAGATTTCGGCGATGTCACAGAATATTTTGGAACTGGATCAGCTTTCGGTGAGCTTTGACACAAGTCAGGGGGAAGTGGCCGCGGTCCGCGGTGTTTCGTTGAATGTAAAAAAGGGCGAGATCCTGTGCCTGGCCGGTGAATCCGGCTGCGGAAAGACGGTGCTGTGCCAATCTGTGATGCATCTGCTGCCAAGGAATTCATTGATCAAAAGCGGGCGGATCCTGGTGGATGGACAGGATATCACACATAGTACCGAAAAGGAAATGAGACAGCTTAGGAGAGGCAAGATGTCCATGATCTTTCAGGATCCGCTGACCTCCCTTAACCCGACGATCCCGATCGGGAAACAGATCACGGAGGTACTCTTTAAAAATCGGGAAATATCGAGGGATGAGGCAAAGAAAAGAGCTGTTGAATTGCTTCGGATGGTGGAGATCGATCATCCGGAGGATAGATTTGACCTGCAGCCGCATTTCTTTTCCGGCGGTATGCGGCAAAGGTGCGTACTGGCGATTGCCCTTGCCGCAGAGCCGCAGATTCTGTTCGCTGATGAGGCGACGACTGCGCTGGATGTTACAGTTGAAGCAAAGATACTAGATCTGCTTGTAAAGATCAGGGATGAGACAGGCATTGCCATCGTATTTGTTTCACATGATCTGGGGGCGATCGCGCACATTGCAGACCGGGTCGCTGTCATGTATGCCGGCCGCATCGTGGAGGTCGGTACAGCGCGCGATATATTTTATGACCCGAGACATCCGTACACATGGGGACTCCTCTCTGCCATGCCTTCACTGGCTGGCAAAGGCGGCCTGCTCAGGTCGATCCCGGGCATGCCGCCTTCTCTTCTGATCCCTGCGCATGAAGATCCGGAGGTCTGGTCGCCGCTTAAGGGTGATGCGTTTGCTGTGCGAAACCCGGAAGCCCTTGCCATCGATTACGATGAGCAGCCGCCCATGTTTCAGATTACAGAGACCCACAGCGCGGCGACATGGCTCCTGGATCCCCGGGCGCCGAAAATTATCAGGCCGGGTACAGAGAACAAGGATGAGAAGGCAGCCTCATCTGTCTATGCCCACGGGCTGGCCCATGCCCATGATCAGGCTGAGCGCAATGACGACACCTCGGAATATGTGATAGAGGCGAAAAACCTGAAACAGCATTTCAGGATCAACAGGCACCTTACGATCAAGGCGGTCGATGGCGTGTCTTTTGGCATTAGAAAAGGAGAGGTTTTTGGGCTGGTCGGTGAAACAGGCTGCGGGAAGTCTACCATTGCCAGGTCCTTGTCGGGGATATACCGTCCCACAGAGGGAGAGATCATGTATGAGGGTCTGCCGGTGTCCGGTAAGGACGCATCAAGGACAGCGGTCGATCAGATGCATAAAGAGATTCAGATGATCTTTCAGGATAATGCAGCGGCGTTGAATCCCAGAATGACTGTGCGCCACATCATTGAGGAACCATGCAGGATCATGGGAAAGGCTGACTCATCCATGGGAGACCGGCTGTCACGGATACTGGCAGATGTCGGTTTATCGGAGGACCTCCTGGGAAAACTTCCGTCGGAGATTTCCGGGGGACAGCGGCAGCGCGTGGCTATTGCCAGAAGCCTGATGGTAGATCCGAAGCTGATCATCGCGGACGAGCCGGTGGCTTCGCTCGACATTTCCATACAGGCGCAGATCATAATGCTTTTTCAGCATCTTCAGAAGCTGCACAGGTTTTCTTTTCTGTTTATAGCACATGATCTTTCTGTGGTGGAATATATCAGCGACAGGGTGGGCGTCATGCTGGGCGGCAGGCTTGTCGAGGTTGCGCCGACAGAAGAGCTGTTTGCAAATCCTATACATCCTTATACCAGGGCACTGCTGTCAGCGATCCATATTCCGGATCCGGATCTTGAAAGGAATAAGACCATTCTGACTTATGACAGAACGCTGCCGGTCAGCAGCCATCTGACAGAAGTTTCAGAAGGGCATTTTGCGGCGGTCTGAGATGATTCTCAGACCCTTTTTTTGTGTCGATACATCTTGCCCTGTACTTTTTGTTCTGATATACTTTTGACTATTAAAAGAGGGAGTTGTCTATCAGTTAACCGGATATGATACAGAAATATAAAGGTATAATTTTCGTATTCCTGTCGGCATTTTGCTTCAGTTTTGCAGGAGTACTGCTTAAATCAGTAACCTGGCCGTCGATCGCGACCAACGGCGGCCGGTGTTTTTTTTCGTTTTTTACCATCCTGATCTTCATGAAGCTGGGTGGATATCATTTTAAATTCAACTGCAGGGTCCTGATGGGGGCTCTTTTTATCGCAGGGATGAACATTACATTTACCATGGCCAACAAGATGACCACGGCGGCCAATGCCATCGTCCTGCAGTTTACCATGCCCCTTTTTATCATCCTGCTGAATGTGCTGCTCTACAAAAAGA
>JAEIGA010014979.1_pt1 | contig 11805 bp, 11 predicted proteins | sample 9270691 | NCBI WGS metagenome assembly JAEIGA01 (sample SAMN17057246, study PRJNA624740) | gut metagenome | biome: biome; isolation source: fecal sample | host: Bos grunniens | place: China: Xizang | collected 2019
GGTGAGCAGGATGATGCTATGCTTGGCATGGTGGCTAAGTATAGACTCCCATATATAGCTATGCACATGCGTGGTACGCCACAGACGATGCAGAGCCTTACGGAGTATGATAAGGGGGTTGTGCATGGCGTTGTGGAGTACTTCAGAAGGCGCGTAGAGGATATTGTCAAGGCGGGCGTGGAGCGTGATAAGATTGTGCTTGACCCCGGCTTCGGCTTCGCTAAGAGCATGGAGCAGAACTATGAACTATTGCGTGACCTTGATGTGCTTAGGGCGTTGGGCTATCCCTTGCTGATAGGCCTTTCTCGTAAGTCGATGATATATAAGCCTTTGGGTATTACTCCTGAGGAGTCATTGCCCGGCTCTTTAGCCCTTGCATGGGAGGTGTTGCGTGGTGGTAATGCCATACTCCGTGTCCACGATGTTAGGGAGACGGCACAAATCCTTAGACTTAATAATATATATAGGAATGATAGAGGTTAGAGATATACGCAAGAGCTTTGGCGACCTTGAGGTGTTGCATGGCGTGTCACTCAATATTGCCGATAGGGAGATTGTATCTATCGTCGGTGCGAGTGGTGCGGGTAAGACGACCCTCTTGCAGATTATGGGCTCGTTGCTCACGGCAGATAGTGGTGAGGTGACTATTGACGGCGTGGCGCTATCGACACTTAGTGATGATGCGCTCTCGAAGTTCCGCAATAGCCATATAGGCTTTATCTTTCAGAGCTATCATCTCTTGCCCGAGTTTACAGCCTTGGAGAATGTTATGATGCCGATGCTTATCGCTGGAGGTAAGCGTGGCGATGCTGAGCTTAGGGCGCATGAGCTACTCGCTATGGTGGGTATGTCGCACCGCGAGGAGCATAAGCCCGAGGCGTTGTCGGGAGGTGAGCAACAGCGTGTTGCCATTGCGCGTGCCTTGATGATGCGCCCCTCTGTAGTCTTGGCTGATGAGCCTACGGGAAACCTCGACTCGGCAACACGCGAGGAGATACAGCGCCTCTTTGTGGAGCTGCGTGACCGCACAGGGCAGACCTTCGTTATTGTTACGCATGATGAGGCGTTGGCTGCACGTTCCGATAGAACTATACACATGAGCGATGGCAGAATTTTATAACGATATGAGCCATGAGCAGCTTAAGGCACTGCTCGAGGAGCTGCACGATAAGTTCAACTGTGAGGAGTTTATCGAGGCAGACCCTATCAGTGTGCCCCATAGCTTCAGCTGTAGGGAGGATAGGGAGATTGCAGGCCTCTTGGCCTCGACCATAGCGTGGGGTAACCGCAAGGCGATAGTTAAGAGTGCCCACCGCATGATGCGATATATGGATAATGCACCCTATGACTTTGTGGTGAACGCCTCGGAGCAGGAGTTGCAGAGCCTTACATCCTATGTCCACCGCACATTCAATGGTGAGGATTTCAAGGATTTTGTGCTTGCCATGCGTCATATAATCACCCAGTGGGGTAGTATTGGTGGCTTCTTTGAGAGCCGCTATGAGGCTACCCATGACCTAAGAGTTGTGTTGTCGGAGTTTCGCCGCGAGTTCCACTCCGCAGAGCATAATCCCCACTCCGAGAAGCATATGTCATCCATAGATAAGGGGGCAGCTTGCAAGAGATTGTGTATGTACCTTAGGTGGATGGTGCGCGAGGATAAGAATGGCGTGGACTTTGGTCTATGGCGTAAGATCCCTATGTCGGCACTATATATGCCGCTCGATATTCACACAGGGCGTATGGGTCGTAGCTTGGGCTTACTTACACGCAAGCAGAGCGACTGGAAGGCTGTCGAGGAGCTCACCGCCTCGCTTAGAACCTTCGATGCGAGCGACCCAGTGCGTTACGACTACTCTCTCTTCGGCGTTGGTATCTCAGGTATGTTAGACTAAAGTTGGCGATGTTTCGTTTTAAGCACTTTACCCTCGAGGACGAGCATTGCGCCATGAAGGTAGGCACGGATGGTGTTCTGCTTGGTGCGTGGGCCAATATCGAGATGGATAAGTCGATACTCGATGTCGGCACAGGCTCGGGTATTGTGGCACTTATGGCCCTGCAGCGTAACCCTCAGGCCGCTGTCGTAGCCCTTGATATAGATAGCGCCGCAGTAGCCCAGACACGCAGTAATGCCGATGCTACGCCATGGCACGATAGGGCGGTGTGCGTATGCTCAGATGTGGCTGACTATAAGAGTGATACGCTCTTTGACCATATAATCTCCAACCCACCATACTTTGTCGAGAACACACACTCGCCTAATCGTCAGCGTGATATGGCCCGCAATGCGGACTCTTTGCCTTTTGAGGTGTTGGTGTCGAGTGCTGAGCGCCTATTAAGGCGTGGTGGCCGCCTTACTGTGGTACTACCTACGGAGAGCGCAGCACTCTTTCGCCGCGTAGCGTTTGAGAGACTGTGGCTCAGCAGGTTATGCTCAGTGCATACCATAGATGGTGATGTTCCCAAGCGTGTGCTTATGGAGTTTGTGCTGTCGGAGGAGCCCCTGATGCCATGCTGTACGGAGCTTACTATCCAGCATCGTGGTGGCGACTACACCGCAAATTACATTGCACTAACCAAAGATTTCTACCTAAACTTTTGACGCACACGAAATAATTTACTAATTTTGTGGATTAAATATGATGATTATGAGAAAACTACTATTTGTAGCGGCTATGGTTATAGCCTCAGCGATATATTCGGATGCTTCGGCACAGCACCTCGAGAAGATGCGTATAGGCCGATATAAGGAGGGCGATAAGGTCATTATCGCCGAGGCTACGACAACGCTTATGGTTAAGCTCGTTGTGGAGTATGATGAGTTTGAGGCGGGCCCTTATGCACGCTATGCTCAGAAGTTACTCGGTACACGCGCTTCGTTCGTTAATCGTGCTGAGTATCGTGTTGTAGGTGCAGATGTTGCCCTTGTGAATAATAATGAGCATGGCTTCACACAAGGCTTCGATAAGTATATGGGTCATGCTGTGAGTGACCGTAAGATACAGGTTGATCGTCTTGCAACCTCGGAGAAGAGCATCGAGACTGCAGCACGCGAGGCTGCAGAGACAATCTTCAAACTCCGTAAGGCACGCCTTGAGATGATTACAGGCGAGCAGGGCGAGGGTGTCTTTGGTGGTGGCTTGGAGAGTGCGCTTAAGGAGATTGAGCGCTTGGAGAGTGCCTACCTTGAGCTATTCTATGGTCGCCGTGCGCTCAGCTATGAGACTCGCACATATATCCTACCAGTGAATAGGGAGACCCCATCTATGACCGTGTCGCGCTTTAGTGTCGATGATGGCCTTGTGGCTATTGATGACCTCGCGGGCGAGATTATCTTCCTCAATATCAACCCATCAGATATGGAGTACCCTGCAAGTGATGAGAAGGGTGTTATACCTTTCCGCTACGCTAATAACGCCGAGGTTACAGTATCTCTTGGTAGCCGCGAGTTGTGCAGCCGTGTGATGCCTATCTATGAGTTTGGTGAGACCGTGATGATTGTAAAACCTCGCTAATAAGGGCGCACGATGGATAATACACAGCGTATGATAGCCCTGCTTGGCAAGGTGCGCAAGCAGATGAATGGAGCTGTCTCGGAGAGCATGGCTACACATGGCGAGCAGTATGGCCTTAACTATGGCGTCTCTATAGCTACGCTCCGCGAGATTGCAGATGCTGAGACTAAGGACTACGCCTTTGCTAAGTACCTCTACCAGCAGCAGGTGCGCGAGTTGAAGATTTGTGCTTGCCATATCGCCGACCCTAAGATGGTCGATACACACGAGTTCCCATTCTGGTCACGCGGTATCACTAATGCCGAGCTTGCCGAGGAGTTAGCCTTTGCACTCCTATCGAATATATACGATATTAACTCACTTATGGGTATCTGGAGTACGGAGAGCAATGAGATGGTTGCCTACGCAGCCCTTATGGCGGCATCGCGCAATGAGCGTACCATGAGCGAGGTGGCTTATATCGCTATTGAGAATGCTGTAAAGGCAAATCCACAGTCGGAGTATATTGCTCAGGGTGTCGTGGCGTTGGTATGCTATATCGCTTCACGCGATAAGTCGGTGAAGATTGGCATCCCTCACCTCTTGGAGCGCCTCTCTGACTCAGCTACTAAGCGCCGCATTGTCGAGGAGCTGGAGTGGCGATTGGAGTATCTCTAAGGTGAAAACTGAAAAGTGAAAACTGAAAAGTGTGGTGCGCTTCGCGCGAGTTATATATAGTGAAAAGTAAAAGGTAAGGTATCTGCAACGCATTTATCAAATATATGCGAAGCATACCTTACCTTTCACTTTTCAGTTTTCACCTTTCAGTTTAGAGTATCGCCTTCGGGAGCTGTTCGATATTCGAGATATAGACCACCTCGATACCCTTGGGGGCTTTGATATTTTTTACGAAGCTTGAGACAACAATGCGCTTAAAGCCGAGGCGTGCGGCCTCCGCGATGCGCTGTTCTGTACGGGGCGCGGGGCGTACCTCGCCCGATAGACCTATCTCGCCAGCACAACATACACCCTCCATTAGTGGGCGGTCGTAGTAGGAACTTATTATCGCTGATACTACTGCGAGATCCATGCCCGTATCTGCGATTTTGAAGCCGCCAGCAAAGTTGAGGAATAGATCCTTCTGATACATCTTCATGCCCACGCGCTTCTCAAGTACTGCAACCAGCATATTCATACGGCGCTGGTCGAAGCCCGTTGTTGAGCGCTGTGGCGTACCGTATGCAGCGTTGCTCACCAATGCCTGTACCTCGATAAGGTAGGGGCGTAGGCCATCCACCGCAGCACCTACGGAGCATCCTGCAAGAGGCTCATCATAGTGGCTGAGGAGTATCTCCGAGGGGTTATCTACCTCTCTAAGTCCGCTCTCCAACATCTCAAAGACACCAATCTCGTATGTTGCACCAAAGCGGTTTTTAAGTCCGCGCAAGATGCGGTATGTATGGTTAGCATCGCCCTCAAACTGAAGCACCACATCCACAATATGCTCCAAGATTTTTGGACCTGCAATGGTGCCGTCCTTCGTAATATGACCAATGATAAATATCGCTATGCCGTGCGACTTAGCTACCTTAAGGAGTGTCGCGGCGCACTCTCTAATCTGCGTCACGCTACCTGCCGAGGAGTCTACCAAATCCGTTGACATGGTCTGTATAGAGTCGATGATGACCATATCGGGGCGTAGCTCCTCAATCTGTGCAACGATATTCTCCAGTAGCGTCTCAGCATATACGGTACACTCCTCGTTGTTTATGCCTATGCGGTTGGCTCGCATCTTTATCTGCTCTGGCGACTCCTCGCCCGAGACATAGAGTGTTCTTAGACCATTTGCCGTAAGTGCAATCTGCAAGGATAGGGTAGATTTACCTATGCCTGGCTCGCCACCCAGCAGGATAAGTGATCCAGGGACAAGTCCACCACCCAATACGCGGTTAAGCTCCTTGTTGCCTATATCTATGCGGCGTGTTGTGCCCTCCTCAATCTCCTGCACAAGGCGTGGCTCGGCCTTAGGCACTGCCGCGATGCGTGAGGATATGGATGATGACTCCTTAGCCACTACGCGCTCGGTGATGCTGCTCCATGCCCCACATGCTGGACACTTACCATACCACTTTGTGCTCTCATTACCGCACTCGGTACAGAAGAATATGGTTTTAGACTTTGCCACGACTGATCTATCTAAGTTCTTGTTATTAACTACTCGAAGAGTCTGATAATATCGCTACCGTTAGCGTAGATAATCAACGCCATAAGTAGGTAGAAACCGATATTTTGAAGTATTGTGAGGAGCTTCTCATTAGGCTTCCTACCTGTAATCATCTCCCAAAGGGCAAAGACTACATGACCACCATCAAGCACAGGTATAGGCAAGAGGTTCATCACCGCAAGGATGATAGATAGTAGCGCCGATACATTCCAGAAGGCGTACCAATTCCATGCACTTGGGAAGATGCTGCCTATAGAGATAAAGCCTCCCATCTCCTTATATAGCTTGGTCTCAGGGTTGAACATCATAACAAGCTGATCCCAGTACGACTTTATCTCCTTGCCCGCGCGCTTAATACCCGCAGGTATCGAGTCCCAGAAGCCATACTTCACCTGTCGAGGTGCCACCATAGGTAGGGTCACACCAATGCCCTTATCGCTAATAGGCACAATAAGGTCGATAAGCTCGCCCTCACGCTCAATGGTGAGTGTCGCATCGCTACCCGCAGCAGCCTGGATAAGTGGCTGGGCAGAGTAGAAGTCTGTCACAGCCTCCTCGTTTATTGCAACGACCTTATCTCCCGCCATGAGTCCCGCCTCCTTGGCGCTGTCAAGCTCCACGCTCTTAATCTCAAAAGGTATATACTCGCCGAAGAAGCCAACATAACCCTCTCTGTCGCGCAAGGCTATAAGCTCGGTCATAGGTAGGGTGAAGCTAACCTCCTCCGCGCCACGCAATACCACAACATCTATATCGTGATCTACAAGAAGTAGGCGCGCAGTGACATCGTTGATATTACCTACAGGCATATTGTCAATAGTCACAATGCGGTCACCATCCTTAAAGCCAAGGGTCTCAGCCTCAGCATTAAAGATATAGCCATTGACCATATCGTCATTATGGTAGTAGTTCTCTCCCCATGTGTAGAGCATACCCGAGTAGATAGCAATGGCGAGGATGACATTCATCACCACACCAGCAACCATAACGATAAGGCGCTGCCATGCTGGCTTACCGCGCAACTCATCCTTCGATGGTGGCAAGGTGCGGAACTCCTCGTTCACAGCCTCAATCTCGCCCTTAAGTCGCTCCACCTCGGCCTCCAAATCAGCGATGCTCTCACCCTTACGCTTAGCGCTCTTAAGCTCTGCCTTCTTCTGCTCAAGCTCTTTCTTTAACTTCTCCTCCTTCTCGATAAGTGGCTCGCGGTTGTCGTAGATACCTACATAACCACCCAATGGCAACCAACCGATACCATACTCCGTGTTACCTATCTTACGCTTATAGAGCGAAAACCAAGGGTTGAAGAAGAGGTAGAACTTATCTACGCGCATGCCGAACATACGCGCGGTGATGAAGTGTCCGAACTCGTGGATAAGCACAAGTAGGGAGAGTGATGCAAAGAATTGCAGTGTCTGAATTAAAATTCCCATTTCTATTCTGTTTTTATTATTATCGTCTGTTTAGGTATCGTTCAGCTAACTCGCGTGCCTCGTCATTGGCCTCATCGTAGCACGATAGCGTTGGGCGTGCCTCAAATGAGGCGTTATCCAAGGCGTAGCGTATAGCCCCCACAATATCGTGGTAGCCACATCTGTGGTTTAGGAAGGCCGCCACAGCCACCTCATTAGCACCATTCATCGTGCATGGCGCTGTGCCTCCGCGTCTTAGACACTCATATGCAATATCCAAGGCAGGGTACTTCTCCCTATCCACCTCCGCAAATGTTAGTGTAGGGTAGTCCAAGATTGAGAAGTGTTCCATGGCCTCGCTGCTACGCTCAGGGTATAGCAATGCATAGCTTATAGGCGTGTGCATATCAGCATTACCCAACTGCGCCTTTACCGAGCCATCGGTAAACTCCACCATTGAGTGAACGATAGATTGTGGGTGTATCACCACCTTGATGCGCTCAGGCTCAATATCAAAGAGCCAGCGTGCCTCGATAACCTCAAAGCCTTTATTTACAAGCGTTGCCGAGTCGATAGTAATCTTCGAGCCCATAGACCACTGTGGATGCTTGAGTGCCACCTCAGGCGTTACGCTATGAAGCTCCTCGCGTGGTATGTTGCGTAACGCACCGCCACTACAGGTGACTATAAGGTTGCGGATGCTACGGCGCTGCTCGCCCTCCAAGCACTGCATTATCGCCGAGTGCTCCGAGTCGATAGGTAGAATATCTACCCCCTTGCGCTTTGCTGCCTCCATGATTATATCGCCACCCACAACAAGGGTCTCCTTATTTGCTAAGGCTATGCGCTTGCCACTCTCTATGGCAAGGTATGTAGGATGTAGGCCCGCATATCCCACCAAGGCGTTTACTACCGTATCACTGCGGTAGCTGCGTGCCACCTCCTCGATAGCCTCGCTGCCCGCCATCACCTCGATGTGTGTATCTGCTAATGCCTCCTTCAGGGCTTTGTAGTGGCTCTTGTCGCCAATAACTACGCTCTCGACATTAAACTCGCGTGCCTGCTCGGCAAGCTCCTGCCAGCGGCTATGTGCTACAAGCGAGGTTATGCGAAAACGCTCAGAGTTGCGGCGTACTATATCAAGGGTCTGTGTGCCTATGGAGCCCGTAGAACCCAATATTGTCAACTTCTCGATGCTCATATCTTAGAAAAGTATGTATAGCTCTGGGTCTATGGCTGTGCCGTTGCGCCAAAGCTCAAAGGTGAGTATTCCACGCGCCTCAATACCCTCGCCCTCGGCTGTGGTGATGCGACCTATCACGGCACCACTCTGTAGTGTCTGACCCTTGCGTACGAGTGTCTCGCCCAAGTTTTTATATACCGAGATATAACCCTCAGCATGCTGTACCATGACGCTAAGTGTGCCATCGGCCTGCTCCTCTACGGATAGCACCGTACCATTCTCCACGGCCATAACCGAGTCGCTACCGTCAATGCTTAGTATCGCTATGTCGTAGCTCGACTCTGGGGCATCGAAGTTACGCGTTATAGTTCCCTTAATAGGTGCGCTAAAGCGTGCTGACTCCGACTGCAAAGGCTTGGTGTTGGTTAGCGAGTAGTCGCCCGTGATGCTCTCCAAGGCATCGCGTAGGAGCGAGTCCGCGCGTGTAGGGAGTATGCGCGACTTGTCGTAGCGTATGGTGTCGGTGAGTACGGTAGAGTGTAGCGTAGGTGTGCTACCTCCCATAATTGTCGCCACTGCCTCGTTATATGCCAAGATATCGTTCATGTTGCGCTCCATAAGGTCGAGGCGCATGATGCTCTCGATAAGCTCCTCGTTGAGCTTCTCGGACTGCGTGCGATACTTAGGGAATATATCCAGTAGCGTGGTGTGCGCCATAAGGATTAGCAGCGTGAGGAATATCACTGCCAAGAGACCTATGATGCCGCCCCAAAATGCAAGTGGTGATATACCCACCTTCCAATATGTCTTCTCACCATCTCTTTCGCGCAATACGAGCTGACGCTTATGGGTGAGTATGCTCCATATATTTTTCATTCTCCTTTACAATAATAGTATAACGCGCAAAGATAACGAAATTGGTGGGATATTTTGTATTTTATTGTAACTTTTCTACCTTTGTGCTAAGAATTTTACATAACACACTATATTAACTATGGTTAAACCAACACTTTTAGTTTTAGCTGCGGGCATGGGCTCGCGCTACGGCTCACTAAAACAGATGGATGGCGTAGGCCCTAATGGCGAGGCTATCATCGACTATTCAGTATATGACGCTATCCGCGCAGGCTTCGGTAAGGTTGTCTTTGTTATCCGACACTCTTTCGAGGCAGATTTCAAAGAGGTGTTCAATGCTGAGCGCTTCGGCGGTAAGATTGAGGTGGAGTATGTATTCCAGGAGTTGGACTACCTCCCTGAGGGCTTTGCACTCCCTGCTGAGCGCGTTAAGCCTTGGGGTACTAACCACGCTGTTATGATGGCTGCAGATGCTATCCATGAGCCTTTTGCTGTTATCAACGCCGATGACTTCTATGGCCGTGAGGCATACGCTACAATCAGCGCATATCTCTCTGAGCTTAATGGTTCTGCGGGTAAATACTGCATGGTGGGCTACCAGGTATCTAAGACGCTCTCGGAGAATGGTACAGTATCGCGTGGCGTATGTACTGTAGATGCTGAGGGTAACCTTCAGGGTATGGTTGAGCGCACACAGATTGAGCGCGTTAACGGCACTATCCTCTTCCATGATGGTGGCGCTGATGAGCCTCTTGCTGAGAACACCCCTGTATCTATGAACCTCTTCGGCTTCACCCCTGACTATTTCGACCACTCTAAGGCATACTTCAAGGAGTTCCTTACAGCAAATATCGATAACCTCAAATCTGAGTTCTTCATTCCACTTATGGTGAACAAGGTTATCAACGATGGCACAGCAACAATGCGTGTTCTTAGCACTAGATCTGATTGGTTTGGCGTAACTTACAAGGAGGATAAGCCACAGCTAATGGCTAAGATTGAGGAGCTTATTGAGGCGGGAGTTTATCCCCGTAACCTCTGGTCTTAATTTCTTGTGATAAGCCGTAATCTGCGGCACATCCCAAAAACAACACTCTGGGCTGTACTATAAGTACTATCCCAGAGTGTTTTATTTTGCGATGCACCACATCTCGCGGCTTCTGACAAGAAATTGGGTCGTGAGATCTTTTGTAAACTGAAAACTGAATGGTTAAAACTGAAAGGTAAGGTGCGCTTTGCGCGCGAGATTTATTATTTCGACCTGAAAGACGTAATAGACCAAAGAGACCATAGCAAGGTCACGGACACGATGATGCCCAGCCTCACTATGGTCTTTTTCGTCTCAATGGTTCCTACGGTCAAAAAATATAAAAACCTATGCGGAGCATGCCACACTTTTCAGTTTTCACCTTTCAGTTTTCACTTGAAAATGGCGAAGCCTTTTAGCCGCTACTAATTACTAACTTAGCAAGCTCTCTCCTGCGCTTTAGGTAGAGTAAATGTAAACTCTAAGCCGCCGACTTTGCGGTTCTTAACATCTATTGCGCCGCCATGGAAGAGTACGGCGTTCTTAACGATAGAGAGGCCTAAGCCTGTGCCGCCTAACTTGCGTGAGCGACCTGCGTCAATGCGGTAGAAACGCTCGAAGATATGCGCAAGATGCTCATCATCAATACCAATGCCGTTGTCGGCAAACGATAGGGTGTACATGCCATCCTTCTCGCCCAAGCTCTTGATGTATATATCTCGACCACCAGAATAAGCTATAGCGTTGTCTGTCAAGTTCTTAAATATAGATGTTAGGAGTGTCGAGTTACCATTAACAAGCATAGGTGACGATAGCTCTATATTCATACGCATACGCTTGTCATCGCCAAGTAGAGCTACCTCCGAAGCTATCTCAGTAAGTATTGCATGTAGATCCACGCTCTCGCGCTCGATGCGTGCGCTACCATCCTCAAGGCGTGTGATTGTAGATACATCTGTAAGTAGCTGTGTAAGACGCTGGCAGTGGGTATAGCTCTTTGCGATGAAGATGTTACGCTCCTCCTCGGTCATCTCCTTAGATGTTGTTATAGTCTCCAAGTATCCCTGAATAGCCGCTACAGGTGTCTTAAGCTCGTGGTTGATGTTGTTGGTTAGCTGGCGCTTGATGCGTAGCTTCTCCTGCTCCTCATGTAGCGCCTTGTCATGCTCGCGTTTGATGCTCTCCGAGGCGTCACTAAGGCGACCATAGAGCTCGATGATATGGCGTGCTATATCGCCCAACTCGTCATTGGCGAACTTAGGCATACTCTCTCTCTTTGCGCCATTCTCCATGGCATAGGCTACACGCTCCAGGTTTTTGATGTTGCGGTTGATGCGTATAGCCAGGAAGAGCGCTATGATGGCTGTAGCTATGGCGATGCCGATAATAACAAAGAAGATGCCGTCATCCATGTGTACCGAGCCATCACCCTTAAGGTGGTTAATCAACGAGTGACGATAGATGATCACACCACTAATAAGCGACATGATAAGTAATGCAAGCAGCATATACATGCCACCGCGGTAGCTGAAAAACTTCTTACTCTTCAAATCCATAACCATATCCTGTTCTTGTTATAATGTTATTTCCATACTCTCCGAGCTTCTTAC
>JAEIGA010014980.1_pt1 | contig 11805 bp, 10 predicted proteins | sample 9270691 | NCBI WGS metagenome assembly JAEIGA01 (sample SAMN17057246, study PRJNA624740) | gut metagenome | biome: biome; isolation source: fecal sample | host: Bos grunniens | place: China: Xizang | collected 2019
CTCGCCATCCTGGAAATAGGAGCGATAGGTATCGAGGAAGTCTTCGCAGTCCCAAAGCAAGGTAACCATTTTATGTTTGCCCTCTGCTTTGACCTTTTCAAGTGCCGCTTTGCCGACGAACTCATGGTCAAAGTTGACCATACCGCCCCATCCGAGGTCATAAGGAGTTCTCATGTAAAGTAGCGGGTTTTCTGCAGCGCTGCCGGACAGAACGATCTGGCTGGCACCCCAGGTACCGGCTTCGCCGCCCATCATGAACTGTACGAACTCGGGGTCATTTCCGAACAGGAAGTGGATGAGGAGCTGCGGGAAGCCGCACTCAGTATGAGTATTCCAGTAAGCATGGCGGCCAAGACGATGAAGGTCATAGTCCTTGCCGGCTTCCAGGATCGCCGCATAGACATCCAGGGCATCCTCCGTGGCGCCGTGGACTTCGTAGGCCAGAGAGCCTGCCATGCCCATACGAACGATATTGACCTCATGGCCGGCAATGACGCTCTTCTGAGAATGGATGAACTTGATGCCGTGAAGATCTTCGCCCGTGGCAGTTTCAAGGATCTCGAGGGACTTAGGACCGCCCAGCTGGTACATGAACACTTTGTCGCTGAGGTTTTCAGCGACGACATCGTAGTTGCCTTTTTTCAGGGCATATTCACAGTAGGGCCACATCCAGAAGGTCAGGAAAGAGTCTTCCGACTCCCGGAACAGGAGACCATCCTGCATGATGTATCCGTCTTCATTGCACATGATCCCATGCTTGCCTTTTCCGACGGGGAAGTTTTTGAAGGTGTTGACACAGATGTCGGAGAAGAACTGCAGAGCATCGGGGCCGCTGACGCGGTAGATGTTCGCGGGGTTCAGACCGGCATGGATGTAGCAGTTGTCATGCCAGGACATCATCTCTTCGACCCAGCCGTGATACTCAAAGGGGTGAAGGCCGCCGACGTCTGCCGGGGTAATAGCCTTACCGTCATTGTGGTAATAGACATAGTTGTCGAGGTCAAAGGGAACGTATTTCGTGTGTTGGATCTTTCTGATGTTATCAGCCATGGTTAGTACTCCTTTCAAATTGCCGTTTTTCCGGAGCGTTTTGCTCCTCTCGTCAATTTCAGAGTACCATTGGCCTTTCGGGAAGGGAAATTCTCTATCCGGGTCCAGTTATTCCAAAATGTTATAACCCACTTGTTTTCCCTTCCCTTGGAGTTATATACTTTTGTAAAGGGTCATATTCCATAAAAGAGGGGGGGATCGCATGAAACTCGATTACCTGAAAGAATTTGTTGTTTTGGCAAACTGCCTCAATTACAGCACTGCCGCCAGAGAACTATTCATCACACAGCCTTCCCTCAGCAAGCACATCGCGAGAGTGGAGGAGGAACTGGGTGTCAAGCTTTTCGTGCGCGATACACACTCCGTCGTCTTGACGGAATCCGGAAAGCAGTGCCTCGTGAAAGCTACAGATATCGTTTCCCGCTATGAAGAATTGCTAAAAGCCATGGATGCCTCCAACCGGGGGATGACAGGAAACATCAAAATCGGGTTTCTCAATTACACGATGGGAAAATATGTCAGTCCGGTCATCGATCGGATCGAAGAACTGTACCCGAACATGTCCATTTCCCCCTACCCCTCCAGTGCCAACGAGATCATCGACAACTTGAACAGCGGCAGGATCGACATCGGCCTTTTCATGCGAGTCCCCCTCGACCAGGACGACCGTTTGCAGATTCACAATGTTTACCGGGAGCCGTTATCGGTCTTCACCGGCAAAGACTCTCCTCTCTGCAAATTCCCGGAACTTTCCATCGAACAGCTTCGAGACGAGACATTTCTGGAGATCGACGACGATTATCAACAGCATTACGAGTTCGCGATCCGCAAACTTTGTATGCTCCACGGGTTCATCCCGAAAGGAAAAGTCCGCGTCGCCAACCTGGAGGCAGCCGTTCTGGCAGTCCAGAGAGGAAAAGGCATTTACATCCTTCCGCGCAGTGCAAAGACGTGGAATCTGCCTAGTGTCTCCGCCATCGATATCGCGGATAAAGACTGTTATCTTTACGGGTGTGCCGCTTACCGCAAAACCAATGACAATCCCGCTCTTCCTCTGGTCATCAAAGAATACGACCGCCTCATGAATGAAAGTCTGCAGGAAGAGCAATCATAATATGATCTTTTTTTCGATGGTACCGCTGTGTATGCAGCGGTGCTATTTTTTATAGATGTTAGGGCGGACGAATGTCCATCGCCCGCCCACATTATGATAATTGTTTAAAACCGCTTCGGAATGGTGTCCACATCGAACTCTTTGTTGGAGGTGATACGGTCCGAGTTGTACGGGTACTGCCTGATGGTCGCGCGGATCTTGAACTGGGCGTTTCCGGGAGTGCCCCAGAGAATGGTCAGTTCGTTGCCCTCGACAGCAAGGTCCGGACGGATGAAACCGATGGAAATCATGCTGTGATGGGTGTAGGAGATGATCCGGCCTGCCGTGATGCCGACTTTCTCGCCATCCTTCAGGACCCAGTCATGGTGATAGCTGTAGCCTTCCAGCAGAGCTTTGACAGAGTCCATGTCAGAGGGCTTCGAAATGTCGTCGGTAAGCTGTGCGCCCGGGGTCAGGTTGTTGACAATGACCTTGCCCACGTCTTCCGGGTTCCACTCAAGGGTGACCGGCGTACGCTGTACGTTCTCGGAATACTTTTTGAGCGCCTCTTTGCCGGGGAAGTCATGGTTATAGTTGACGAGGAATCCCCAGCCCACATCGTAAGGAGTGGCAAAGCGGCTTTCCAGGTCGTCACCGACGCTGCCGTAAAGGGGCAGATCCGGCAGGTTGAACATTCCCATCATCGGACGTTTCAGGAGATACTCTTTCAAGCCGTCTCCCGAATTCAGTCAGGGCATGGCATAGTGCATGTTGATGTTCGGGAAACCGCCTTCGGTATGGTTGTAAAGGCTGTAGGTCGTGAAGCTCATGCGGCGGGCATCGAACTTCTGACCGCTTTCCCAGACTTTTCCGTAGATCTCCCGGAAGTCCTTCGACGGACCGTGGATCTCATAGGCAAGGGTGCCGCTCATGCCGAGGCGCAGGATGCGGACATCTTTGCCGCCGACTTTCAGCATGCGGGTCTTGGCGAAGGGGATGTCATGGAGGTCCTGCTGGAAGGCATCTTCCAGGATCTCCAGGGACTTCACGCCGTCTATCTGGATGAAGTACTCTTTTCCGGACATGTCGACCCCTTTGACGTCCATGTCGGTGGTCTGGACCAGATAGTCAAGAGGCGGGTTGAGCCAGTAGGTGCGGAAGTGGTCGTCCGCCAGACGGAAGACGACACCGTCATCCAGGATCTGGCCTTTTTCATTGCAGATGACTGCATGGCGGATGCTGTCGAACTTCTGCTTTGTGAAGTCATTGATGCAGACAGAGGACAGGAACTTCGCGGCGTCCGGGCCGATGACGTCATAGACGGGAGAGTTCATGAGGACCGTGCCGATCCATGCCGAACGCTCATAGGCTCCGATCTCATCTTCAATGCTGGTGAAGATGTAGGGCACTTTCATGCCGGGGCCGAAATTCTCCAGGAGTTTCGCGTCAAATGCCGGAGACATGGGGTAGCGAACGCTGCCAATGTACTTTTTCATCATGCCCATCATATCAGTCATAGCTGCTCTTGGTTATGGTCAGCGTGGTCTTGGCGTAAAAAGCGCCTTTCAGGAGTTCGTTGGGAACCAGTTCCCGCAACTCATCCAGTGTCCATTCACCGTCCTGCCAGAGGTCTTTATAGCAGACATTGTATTTTTCCAGGTTATTCCAGAGTGCCAGTTCTCCGTCTGCGCAGACACTGAAAACCAGTCCGCTGGCATTGAATTCCTCCGAAACAACATATCCGAGGAAGGGGATCATTCTCTCTGCCGGATACTTCTGTCCGGGAGGCGCCCCCTCTTCGATTGCCTCGACATCATAGCCCTCTTCCCTGTACTCAGCCAGCACATTGAACCAGCTTCTGGTACCGGCATTCGGCGTGTATGCATTGACCGTGATGCCGTCTTCCAGCAGGTCCTGAGACCAGGCTCTCGTCAGAGCCACAACGCCGCCGCAGGCAGCGCTGTAACCGCACATGCCTTCCAGGCCCATCTGCGCGTCCGAAGACGCCAGAAGGATTCTGCCGTAACCCTGCCTGACCATGTAGGGCAGAGCATAATAGGTCAGATAAAAACTGGCATCCAGTTTGGACCGCACACAGACTTCCCAGTTCTCGATGGTCATGTCTTTCAGATTGCCGGTCCAGTGTGCTGCCGCATTGTTGACCAGAACATCGATTCTCCCGAAGTTCTCAATGGCGGCATCCACCAGCTTTTTGCAGTCCTCTATTTTGCAGATGTCCGCATAGACCGGGACGGCTTCTCCGCCGGCAGCAATGACTTCTGCGTCTGCATTGATCATTTCCGCCGTTGTCTCACAGTCGCCGTTGATTTTATTCAGGCGCTCCAGATCCTCTTCATTCAGCTTGACGATTTTTCCGTCATGTGCCTGAACGGAAGACCCTTTTTTTCGATTGTTGACAATGACTTTGCAGCCCTGCCGCGCCAGGTAGAGCGCGAGATCGCGGCCGATTCCCTGTCCGGAACCGGTGACGATGGCTGCCCGATTCTGAAATAAAGTTCCCATAATATCCTCCTGACAAAAGGCCGGGCCCACAAGCGTGGACCCGGCAAATGTTCGTTCAGCCTTCGATCTCGGCTTCTTCAAGCTCATCAGCAATGGCCTGCTGGGTCTTGCGGGGGCACTTGGTTGCCGGGAAAGCAAGAAGTGCTTTCAGAGACATATTGCCGGCCTGCTGATAGACGCGGGGGTCTTCCCGGTCCATGAGGGGCATGTACTTGTGGAGAATGGCATAAGCTTCGTCATTCGCGATGATGTCTTTGACTTTAGAGTTGATGGTTAACATGATAGTTCCTCCTGTTATTGATTATTTCAACGGTTATGCGAGCCTGTTTTTCTCAGCTACGATGAGGTCGTAGCCGTTGCACTTCAGCTGAGTCCCGACCTCGGTATAAGCCGTGTCGATGACCATATAGCCGATGTTTTTCTCGACGGTGTAACCATAAGTGAATTTGGTCACACGGCCGACCCATTTTCCGTCCGGAGTATAGACGTCGTTGCCCTTCGGTCCGGGACCGCCGTAAATGACAGCGTCATAGTCCGGGCAGTCAAACGCGACGAGTTTCCGTTTCGGTTCCTCATTGCGCAGCTTCCGAAGCGCTTTTTTGCCGACGAAATTCTTCTTCCAGTCAATGGTGTTTTCGAACCCGGTCTCAAACGGGGTATAACGGCGCAGGTCCAGCATGAGGTAGTAACCCGCCTCTGCGGGAAGCGTCATGGCGCAGACGTCGACTTCCGTCACGTGCATCGCCCCGACCTTCTCCCCGGCTTCCGTCAGTTTGTCAACCAGTTCCTGTTCGTGCTCCGCGGGGACGTAAAGCTCGTAGCCGAACTTTTCTCCCGTATAGCCGCTGCGGGCCACTTTCATCGGGATGTCTCTCATGGAGGCGTCACGGATGTTGAAGAATTTGAGGTCGTCCACGGGATCGTTGAGCACAAGGTTGACAAGCTCCGGGGACTTCGGTCCCTGGACCGAATACATTCTCCAGTCTTCCGTAATGACCTGGTAGTCCACGTCATAGTCTTCCGCATACCAGCCGAAGCGCTTCTCCATATCTTTCGTATAGAGCGTGGAGATCCAGTACTTTTCCTCTTCCAGTCGGAAGATGATGACGTCGTCACAAATCCAGCCGTCTTCGTCGAGCATTGTGGTGTACTTGGCTTTGCCGACTCCCTGGTTTTCCAGGTTGACCACAAACATCTTGTTGAGAAAGTCCAGGGCATCCGGGCCCGTCACTTCCATAAGTCTGTGGGTGAAGTCATACCAGCCGGCCGTCGTACGGACCGCATTGTGCTGCGCGCGGAGGGATTCGTCCTGATAGAGATAATACATAGTGCCCTCCTTTACTTGACCGCCTTCATCTTTGCGATGGCTTCGTCGTGTTCTTTCAGCTTCCGCTTGTTCTCTTCGGTCCGGTCATAGTCATAGCCGGGCTTCTGACGGCGGTTGCCATAAACTTTTCTGCGGATAATGAAACGAACTTCGTTTTCCTCTTCCAGGTGGTCGGGGTCGGATTCGACGACCCACTGGGCGTTGACCAGCGTTTTGACCATGCCGTTGAAGAGTGCCTCATAAATTTTCTCGTACTCGGGATACATGCCGTACATGAAGAGATGGGAAGCGTCACAGTCGATGATGACTTCGTCTTCTTCGAACTTTTCAAATTTCCACTCCATGGCTCTGGCCTGCCACAGCATAGAGATATACGCACCCATGACGCGGCCGTCGTCGATCTCTGCCGGAGCATTCAGCCATTCCCGAATGGCCTTTCTGGTCACGGCTTCGCCGAACTGGACTTTTCCTGTGGCGTCGAGCATGGTTTTCAACACATGCCAGTCAGCATCGCTGATCTGCCCGTCATTCTTCCGGCGCAGACCCTCGATGACATGGTAGGAATAGGCCATCGGCCAGTTGGCATTCATCTGGAACATTTCGCCGACGCTGAACTCCTGTCCGAGCGCAGAGATGAAGTATCCGTTGTCGAGGTACTCTACCTCTTTTTTGACGGTGGAATAGTGTTCGCTCTCATATCCGACGTTGGTCGGGCCCCACTCTTCCCAGTCGTAGCCGTCACAGTCTTTGCTGTGGTTGGTGTGCTCGCCGAACTTGTCGGCGTTTTCCCAGACGACACGGCAGACCGGGTCGCCGCAGCCTTTCCGCTGGACGAGATAACCGTTCCACTTCTTATAACCGACGCCTTCCGGGGCATACAGTCCTTTACAGAACCACTGGCCGCCGCCTTCGGAGAGGTCACAGGCATCCGGACCGACAATGTCGACGTTGCACTGGTGAACTTCCTTCTCGACGCGGTCACTGGTCGCGTAACGGACCTCACCCGGCATCAGCATCATCTCATCGCCCCAGTCCGCATAGGTTGCGACGCGGTACTGGCTGCGTTTGATGAAAGGCGGAATGGAGTAGTTCTCCTGGAACTCTTTGACCTGTCCCATGGCGTCTTCCGGACCCCAGGTCTCCAGCATGGACTCTTTCCACCAGCCGGACATTAAGCCCTGGCGGGTCTCCTGGTCCGGTTCAATGATCTGGAATGCATTCATTGCCGCCACCGCGACCAGAATGCTGGACCGGCTCAGAAAGTTGTACGTCTCCTTGAAGGATTTCAATGCGTCCCACGGGGATATCATGCCCCGGAACAGATGAAGACCGCTGTCATCATCCTGCAGGCGCACATCAGAAATGTTTTCAAAGGGGAGGCGATCCACTTCAGAGTTGGTAAATTTCATTTGGTCTCACCTCTTTGAAATCAGCCTTTCATCGGGTTGATTTCGATAAAGTCTTCGTTGCTGGCGCCGAAGTTCGGAATCCAGGACGGATACGCACGCCAGACGACGATGTTGTTGATCCAGAAACCGTTATGGAGTTCCTGTACGCGGCCGTCCTTCCAGTAGAAGGTGCCCTTGACCTCGTCGGTGTCGAGCGTCAGGTTGATGCAGTCCGCTTCTGTGTCAGAACGGGAGGCGACGACTTTGGCGCCGACGGCCTTGGTCTCGACAACCAGTGTGCCGACTTCGCACTCCTGCTTATGGATATAAGTGGTCGGGATAAACACACCGATGGGTTTCAGGAACGCCCAATCTTCGTGAATGATCTCGAAGTTCATGTTTTCATCCTCTTCGCCAAACGCCGGGCACTTCGGGTCGGCAGTGGCAAAGTACTGGTCGCCTTCATTGATGTACAGGCAGGTGTCTTTGTCTTCACTCAGCTTGTACTCCATCAGAGCGCCGCGCATTTCATCAAACTTGAACATGATGAGATCCATCCATGCGCCGGCTTCGACGTTGGACTGATCGGGCAGAACTGTTCTCTCTCTGGAGCAGAGGCCTTTGACATGGTGTTTTTCACCGTGATAGTTCAGTTCGCCTTCCAGATCGCACTGCCAGTTGTAGCCGATGGAGGCAAGATGGTCGACATAGGTGCGAACTTCGTCCTTGCTGTACCAGAACGGATAACCGACACCGGTCGCCGTGAAGTCAACGCCGACATCGAGGGCATCGTCATAGACGGTCGCATGCCAGGTCTTGGCTTTGACGTCGATTTCCAAAGTAAAGGCGTCGAGGGTGATCTTCAGGCGCTCATTCTCTTTGTCTTCTTCAAACTTCATGCTGCCGCCGGGGAACGGACGGAAGTCGGAGCTGCCGCAGTCTTTAAAGTCTGCCAGCTTGAAAATCTGTCCTCTGGGGGTATAGACTTTCCCCTTTTCCGTGTTGCAGCTGAGGTTCCAGGAGTCCATGTCTTCGGTGCCGAAGGGCATGGCACCCCAGGTCGCGTTCATTTTCATCTTGGCAAGACCAAGATCCATGTAGTAGTCGGTTCCGTTTTCATCGACTACGTGGCACATCCAGCCCCAGTCCATAAAACCATGGTCTGTCGTTCCTTCCGGATAAAGCTGAAACTCTTCTTTCATACCGACGGTTAAGTCGCCACTCTTTGGATACGGCATAATGTTCCTCCTTAAATGTTTTTATAATGGTTAGTCCGAAATGTAGACGCCGCCATCTGCATGGATGGTTGCGCCGGTGATCCAATGGCTGTCGTCCGAGGCCAGGAAGACCACAACGGGAGCAAGGTCCTCGTAGGGGTCGCCGGGGCGCTGGAACGGGTTGTCCTTGAAGGCTTCCTTCGCCCACTCCTGTATTTCCGGAGTCTGCTCTTTCAGTCCTTCAATGGCATTTTCGGTCAGACCGTTGGGCATGACACAGTTGACACGGATATTGCTCGGGCCGAATTCTCTGGCAGCGACTCTTGTCAGGCCGCCGACGGCCGCTTTCACCGTGGCATAGACGCCATGTCCGATGGTCCCTTCTCTGGCGGCTTTGGAGCCGAAATTGATAATGGAAGAGCCATAACCGGGATGGTCTTCCATGTACGGCCAGCAAAGCTGCATCAAATGGAAATATGCTTCAATACAAACTTTGTATTCGAGTTCCAGATCCTCCAGTGTTTTTCCGAGGATCGGAAGAAGCGGGGTGGTCAGATGTGCATTGTTGACCAGGACATCAATGGTCCCGTATTTGTCCGCTGCCACCTGCACAAAGTTTTCCCGGTCTTCCCGGGAAGTGAGGTCCACTTTGACCGTGATGCATTCCGCACCTTTTTCTTCGCAGAGCTTTTTGGTCTCTTCCAGTTTGTCTTCCTGGATATCACATATGACCAGCTTTGCGCCTTCTGCGGCAAACCTCAGGGCTTCCTGTTTTCCGAGCCCGCTGGCACATCCGGTGATCAGGCAGACTTTTCCGTCCAGTTTTCCCATAATTAGATCGTCTCCTTTCTTGAGTTTTATTACCGGAGCCACTCCGCTGAGTTCAGTTCCATCTTATGGTTTTGTCGGATTTGCTCTCTACAAAAACATAACGGCAGTTTTTCACAAAACACACCAAATCGCCCCCGAAAAGCCGTAGTTATGGGACTCCCGAGGCGATTTGTTTTGTACGGAGCCCCGTTTTGCAGGAACTGCCACATGACAAATCCGATAAAAAATCTATGCTTTTTTATCGAACAAATACGAAATACGGAATATAATGTGACATAGACCACAGTTCTAGTTTTTCAGAGAGGCCAAGAGCGGCAACACGGAGAGTTTTATGAGTGTTCAAGACGAGCGTCTGTTCCGGCATGCAACTCAGAAGACGCTTTCCAAACTGGAAGAAATCAGAAAAGCCATCCGGACCGGGAATCCGGTTCTGGTGGATAACATCCTGTCTTCCCCGGAATACAGGCATGAGGTCGAGCGCATCTTTTTCAACGACCTCCCCTTTGCGATAGACTCGTTTGAATATATTTGGGCGCAGGCCTCTTATGTTGCTATTGAAGCAGGAGTAGATGCCCTGGAAGTCGGGCGTATTTATGAGCATTACCGATCCCAGCTGATCCATGCAAAATCTGTTGCCGAGATTCTTCAATACAACCAGCAGTTCCATTTCTCGGCAGCCAGCCTGGTTCATGCCATCAGCCAGGAAACCAAATACTCCCCCGTCATCAGGGTCTGCAGAGCTTACATCCGGGAACACATTCGGGAGGGGCTCACCGTTCAGGATGTGGCAGATGCGCTGGGCTATTCCCGCGGCTATCTGTCCAACCTGTTCAAAAAAGAGACCGGACAGACCATCTATTCCTTTATCCAATCATTAAAGTTGGCGGAAACGATTGAACTCATCTCCGACCCAAAGGTCCCGACCTCACAGGTCTGGGCGCTCATGGGTTTCTGTTCCCAGAGCCATTTTTCCGAGTTTTTCAAAAAGCAGACCGGCAAGTCCCCGAAGCAGTTTGAAAAAGAAATTCTGGATAATCAAAAGCAGGCGCTTCCCGCTTTGTCGGGCGAAGCCAATCCGAAAAAGGGAGCAAGCTCTTCCCTTCTGGAAGATCCCGGCAATGAAAGTATTCTGGAGCAGCTCCTCGACTATGCCGAAGACACAGGATTCAAACAGCAGCTGTATTATCTTTATTGTGTTCAGAAAGGCCGCGTCAGCGAATTGCAGAAAGAGCTTTCCGACAGCCATTCCCGCAAACAGTTTTCAGGACTGTTTCAGAGCAGCCGGGACATTGCCTTTTCGGCGCTCACCTATCTGGTACCTCAAATCTCCAGTGCGGCAGTGAACGGCGGCGCCTCCATGCGTCAGGCATCCGACCTGTACGTCAAGATCCTTGACCGGGCAGGCAAGTCCGACGCCGCAGAAATACTGGACTTGCTGGACGAAGCATTCCTGGAATATGCAAAACTGGTGCAAAAAGCAAAACAGCAGCCGGAATGAGCGGCTGCTGTTTTTTCGTCCGGTGGACAAATCGCCTCCGGGTGGGTACAATAGGAAAAACGAGGTGAGCGATATGACCAAGGCAGACAAGTATTTAATAGATGATATCCATAATATTCTGGACAACGGGTTTCAGGATGTGGACCCCCGGCCGAAGTACGAGGACGGGACCCCGGCCCACACCATTTCGGTGAACCATGTGGTGCGGAAGTACGACCTTTCGAAGGGTGAGTTCCCCATCTGCACATTGCGGCGCCAGGCCTGGAAGACCGGCGTGCGGGAGATCTTCACCATTTACAAGAACCCCACGAACGTTCTGTCTGAGATGGCAGAACAGGGCGTTACCTGGTGGGACCCCTGGGACATTGGGGACGGCACCATCGGCCAGCGCTACGGCGCCACGGTCAAGCGCTACGACCTCGTCCACAAGCTCATCGAAGACATTGAAAAGAACCCCTACGGCCGGCGGAAGGTCATGAGCCTCTGGCAGGAAGCGGACCTCGCGGAAACTCCGGGTCTTGCCCCCTGCGCTTTCCTCACCATCTGGAATGTCCGGGGCGAGTTCCTCGACATGAGCATGGTCCAGCGTTCGGGCGATATGCTGACGGCCTCCGGGGCCGGCGGCATCAATGAGATCCAGTACGCCGCACTGCTTATGATGGTCGCCCACGTCACCGGCTACAAGCCCGGCGTATTCACCCACTTCGTGGCCAATGAACAGATTTACGACCGGCACATCGACAACGCCCACGAAATGCTCCGCCGCGCGGAAGTCGCCGCCACGGAAACACAGGCCCCGCAGCTCGTGCTGAAGGCAGCACCCGGCTGTAAGTTCGAGGACATTACGCTCGAAGACTTCGAGATGGTCGACTACGACC
>JAEIGA010014981.1_pt1 | contig 11804 bp, 9 predicted proteins | sample 9270691 | NCBI WGS metagenome assembly JAEIGA01 (sample SAMN17057246, study PRJNA624740) | gut metagenome | biome: biome; isolation source: fecal sample | host: Bos grunniens | place: China: Xizang | collected 2019
GTATTTTTCAAGAATACCGTCTACATCGTCAACTGTTAAACGACCGTAAACCTCTTCATTTACTGTTAAAACGGGGGCAAGTCCGCAAGCGCCGATACAACGGCAAGCGGTAAGAGAGAACTTACCGTCAGCAGTGCATTCGTCAGCACCGATACCAAGTCTTTCGCTGAACTTATCAAAAATATCACCTGCTCCCTTAACATAGCAAGCAGTTCCTAAGCAAACAGAGATATTATATTCTCCCTTAGGTGTGAGCGAAAACTGAGCATAGAAGGTTGCAACACCATAAACCTTTTCGAGCGGAACTTCCATTCCCTCGGCAATCATGGTTTGCACTTCAATCGGAAGGTAACCATAGATTTCCTGAGCTTCCTGCATAACAGCCATTAAAAGGCTTTTGTCATGCTTGCTGGCATCGATTACTTCTCTCAGCTTCTTTTCCTGTTCAGCTGTTCCCTTAAAAGGGAGATTACTGATTTTCTTTAGCATGAGTTCGAATCCTCCTCTGATAATTTGTAAGTATATATATAAACATACCTATACCGCTACATTATAACACATACTTCTTAATTTGAAAAGACTTTTTATCAAAAAAATGATATTTTTTTAACAATTTTTTATTTTGTTGAATTTATTGTCGGAATATTGTATACTAAGTAGGTAAAAATTTCGAAAGGAAAGGCTTATGAAACCTTTTTTAAAACTTCTATCCCTTACCCTTTCACTCCTTATGCTATTAGGCATTATGGGGTGTGATAGTTCAAAGGATGCTTACATATATTTTGAGCTCCCTGCAACTCCCGATGTGTTAGACCCTCAAACCGCTTCTAAGGATTCCGAGCTTCTTATAATCAAAAATATTTTTGAGGGACTGCTTAGGAAAAACAGCGATGGAAAAATCGTTTGCGGCGTTGCCGAAAATTACGAAACCGATGGGATAAATTATACCTTTACACTTCGGAAAAACGCAAAATGGAGCAACGGAGATGATTTAACTGCAAAGGACTTTGAGTTTGCCCTTAAAAGAGCCGTTAGTCCCGAAACTAAAGCCCCCTTCGTTTCAAGACTTTTGAAAATTAAGGGTGCCGAGGAAATTCACAACGGAACTGCCGATAAAAACACCCTAGCAGTTAAGGCTACTGATAAAACAACCCTTAAAATCACCCTTAAAGAAAAGGATGAATATTTCGAGGAAACCCTAACCTCTTCTATCGCTATGCCCTGCAACGAAAAATTCTTTAAAGAGAGTGCAGGAAAGTATGGCTTATTCGCTGATAAGCTACTCAGCAATTCAAGTTACAAAATAACAAAATGGCGAAAAGACACCTTCGGAATAAGACTTTATAAAAACAAAGAATATAAAGGCGATTTCGAGGCCCAAAATGCCGCTGTTTTCCTCACTTGCAACGATGATGAGCCTATTATCACAAAGCTTGAGAAAAACAGTATTGATATGGCTTTTATTGACTGTTCTTTAGAAAGCGATGCTAAAAAATTAGGACTTAAAACCTCCTCTATTCAAAACATTTGCTGGTTTTTAACCTTAAATAATGACTTTTCACCCGATATGCGAAAATCACTCAATATGATGGTTGGAGGCGAGGTTTATTCCAAGGACCTTAAGGAAGGCTATAATACCGCAACCTCTATCTACCCCGACGCCATTTTAGGAAACAAGAGTGCAACCGGAATGACTGCTTATAATAAAGAGCTTGCAAAAAGCCTTTATAAAACCGAGGTTGAAAAACTTGAAAACAAAAAGTTTCCGTCCGATATAACTCTTTATTATTATGATGACGGAAACATAAAATCAGTTGTTACCGATATCGTTGGCCATTGGCAAAGCAACCTTTCGGCGTTTGTTAATATCGAGTCGGTATCATCGAGTGAGCTTTTAATAAACGAGCTTAAAACAAGGGAATATAAAATGGCATTCTTCCCTGTTCGTGCCGATACCAAAAGAGCTTATGAATATTTGGAAAAGTTTGGTATTAACTCTAATGATTTAGCCCTTTCTCAAACCGAGATTTTAAAGAACAACAACATAATTCCGATTATGTTCCAAAATACTGTTATAGCCTATTCCCCTGCTTTAAGCGAGGTTGTTTCAACTGGGGAAGACGGTTATATCGACTTTTCGTTTATAATAAAAACTGAATAAAAAAACAAAGGTGTGTAGAAAATTCTACACACCTTTGTTTTTTTATTTTAAAACCTTATGGAACGGAAAATCTTCAAGTTCTTCTTCTAATTTTGGATTTATAGCGAGGATTTCCTCTGTGATTTTCAAAAGATATTCAAAGCTGCCCGTTTCAAAAGCACCATCTTTTTGACATTCCGCATACTCACAAAACATTTCCTTGATTTTTTTAATGTCAACAAAAACACTTGTGGCATTATTCCCTTTGCGCCATAAAGTAATTTCTTGTAATCCCTTTGTGTCAGCCAAATAATCAAAGGTTTTAAATTTTTCTTTCTTTGTTCCATTTTGTGATGACATACGGCTTTCAAAAACATATATCTTCTTATTCAAATTCACAAACTCTTTATTTGAGTCATCCTTTTTGAATACTTGGTAATTATATATAAAAGCCATTCTTCTTTTAATGCAAACCAGTAAATCTCTAAGAGTTCTTTCAGTCATTTTACTTCTACATGTCATTAACTCTTTTAACATATCAATAAACTGTTCGTCCGATAATGCCTTCCACAACGGTTTATCAATATCCAAAACATATGAATATTCCCAATCACTTTTTCTTTTTTTGTTTGTAAAATAATAAAAAGGTCTTACTCTATTTTTTATTTCTTCGGCTTCTATTTTTAAAAGATACAAATTCAATTCCTGAAGAACGGATGAAACAAATAACGACAATGTTTTTTCATCAACAGTTTCTATAATTGTTTTAACCGCCGTTTCGCCTTCCTTTGAAAAAAAGCAATCAGGACAACAAGCATAAAGTTCATAAATTTCTTTGAGTTCGGCAAGTTCGTTATTTTCATAAGAATTATATAAATGCTGACGAATTCCCAAAATCTTTTCGCAATATCTCGTGCTATAAACAGGAATATACTCATCGCTATCTAATTTCGCATTAGGTCTTCTTCCGTTATAGTAATCTTTTGTAAGTTCTTTTCTTAATTTTTTAATCTTTATATCTCTGCCATAATAAACATCAACCATCGAAGCAGTTAAAACAATCATAACCAAAATATTTGCCAGAAAAAATGCCGCAAAAATAAGTCCGTCATTTAAAACTACACCCAGTCCGGCTCCTAAAGTTGCTCCGATAGAATAATACGTGTAGGCCGCAAAACAACTAAAGGTCGGCTTTATAAGTCTATCTTCCGAAACATTTGCCCAATAAATATTAACGCTTTTATCAGAAAGGACCGATAAAACCGAAATAGATATAAAGGTTATAGACAGTTGAGCTGTGTAGTAATCGAAAAGGTCGGAATTTTTGAAAACATTGGTAAAAATCTCAATATTCTTTATGCCTAAAAATGCACAAATTGGAGTTATAAAATAACAAACACTGAAAACTGCTCCAACCAGTAAAGCTGTTAAAACAGTAAGGGAGCCTTTTTTATGAGCATTTATGTAATCAGTAACCCTTCGGGTTATAATATCATAAATTATGAGACCTATACTCAATATTACTAAAGGTATAGAAATAGCAAAAATAATTGCATTAGAAAGTGAAATCCACGAAAATTTAACGGCAAAGAACAATAAAAGGGCAAATATTACTGCCGAAGCAGTTATTAAAAACCTTTTAGTTATACCGTTAATGACAATATCCAAAATCACTCCGCCGAGAACCAATACTCCCAAAACGACAAAAATCACTGACAAAAGTGGAACTGAAAAATATTTCACCAAAACAAAAACCACTGCAAGAATAAGCAATAAAACAAGGCTTGCTTTTTTTCTTCTTGCTCGTTTTCTTCTTATAATCGAGCCGCCTCTTGCCATTTTAAAATCACTCCTTTTTTCTTCATTATATCCCACCAAATGACAATAGTCAAACAAAAACCGCTTAACTAAGCCTTATGCAAAATTAAGCGGTTTTTATTATTTTAAAGTATCTGCAATTTCCAAAATTAATTCACGGGTTTTATCCCAACCAAGACAAGGGTCGGTTATCGATTTGCCGTAGATATGCTCGCCAATCTTTTGAGCACCATCTTCAATATAGCTTTCTATCATAAGGCCTTTAACAAGCTGTCTTATATCCTTATTATGATTGCAGGAATAAACTATATCCTTGGCAATTCTCGTTTGTTCGAGGTATTTCTTGCCTGAGTTTGCGTGGTTAGTATCAACAACAACAGCAGGATTTGAAAGAGAGGAATCAGCATAAGCATCGCTCAACTTAGCCAAGTCCTCATAATGATAATTCGAGATTGATTTACCCTGAGAATCGGTATAACCTCTCAGTATTGCATGAGCATAAGGATTGCCTTTGCTTTGAACCTCCCAACCTCTATAAATAAAGGTATGCTTATGCTGAGCGGCGGTTATAGCATTCATCATAACCGATAAATCTCCGCCTGTTGGGTTTTTCATTCCAACAGGGACATCCAGTCCGCTTGCAGTTAGCCTATGCTGCTGATTTTCAACCGAACGTGCGCCAACCGCAACATAAGCCAAAAGGTCGGACAAATAGCGGTGGTTTTCAGGATATAACATCTCGTCCGCACAGGTGAAACCATAGTCCTTAAGAGCGCTCATATGAAGCTCTCTGATAGACACGATACCCTTATACATATCGGGGTTTTCATCGGGGTTAGGCTGATGGAGCATACCCTTATAGCCATCTCCCGTTGTTCTTGGTTTATTTGTATAAATTCTTGGAATTATAAAGATTTTATCTTTTACCTCATCCTGCAAAAGACGAAGTCTTGAAATATAATCAAGCACCGCTTCCCTATTATCAGCCGAACAAGGTCCGATAACCAAAATAAGCTTATCGCTTTTGCCCTCAAAAATTGCCTTGATTTCTTCATCTCTTAAGATTTTTATTTGTTTTAAATCTTCGGTTATAGCGAACTCCGATTTAACCAGTTTTGGTATCGGTAGTTTTCTTTTAAATTCCATATTCATAGTGTTTCACCTTAAATCTTATCGAACAATTTGCGGCGAGAGGTTGAGGTTCTCATCATTTCCCTTATACCCTCTCGGTCATCTTCCTTAATTTTATCATAAAGTTCATCAAACGAAGCCCTAAATCGCTCCATTTCGTCAAGCAGTTCCTCTTTATTGTTAAGAAAAAGCTCGCTCCACATTTCATCATTTATATTAGCAATTCTCGTTAAATCCCTAAAGGAATCTCCCGTATATTTTTCAAGTCCCTCGGTGTTGTTACAGCACATTAAGGAAACCGCAATACAATGTGTTAACTGAGAAAGAAATGCTATCATTCTATCGTGTTCTTCTACCGATAAAACAGCAACTTGCTTAAAGCCTAAAATTTCTCCTAAGTTTTTGCAAAGTTCTATTGCTTCTTCGCTGTTTTTCTTAGTCGGAACAACTATGTAGTTAGCCTGCTTAAAGATAGAATCATCACTGTTTTCAACACCGCTAACCTCTTTACCTGCCATTGGATGAGCCGAAATAAATTCAACATCTTTTCTTAACATTCCTTGAATTTCATTAACGATACAACCCTTAACGCCCGTAACATCAGTAAGAATTGCTCCGCTTTTAAAATACTGCTGATTTTCACCTATCCAATCAATAAAAATATGAGGATAAAGAGCAAATATAACCAAATCCGCCTTACCTATAAGCTCGGACGAAATTTCGGTTGTTCCGTTATCAATTATTCCGTTTTTTAAAGCATAATCAATTGAACTTTGCTCTTTGGTTATTGCATTAACCTCAAAGCCTAACTTTTTAAGTCCCTTAGCATAGCTTCCGCCGATAAGACCTAAGCCTACGATTAAAATATTTACCTTTTTAATTAGTTTCATAAATAGAGTCAACCTCTGTTTCAATACCTATTGCATTTAATTTTTGGAAGAAATCGGGGAAGCTTTTGTTTATAGCCTCAGCACCCAAGATTTCTCCTCCCGTTAAACTTAAAAGCACCGCCATAGCCATAACAATTCTATGGTCGTTATGAGAAAGAATTGCAGTTTTCGCAGGTTTTATTCCGCCCTTAACCGTTATCTTATTTTCCTCGATTTTAACCTTTGCCCCAAGCTTTGCAAGCTCCTCTTTCATAGCTTCGCCTCGGTTGCTTTCCTTAATTTTGAGTCTTTCGGTGCCTGTTAATATAACTCCGTTTTTAGCCGCCGCCAACGCCATAATTATCGGCGCTAAATCGGGACAATCTGATACATCTATTTTAGGTTTTCCTTTTGCAAGTTCGCTAAAAATATCCTTATAAACCCTATCCCCTTGCATAGAATCAGATTTAAGACCTGTTACCGCAACATTACCGCCCAAAAGATTAAAGGCATCCAAAAATGCAGCATTTGAATAATCGCCCTCAACCTTTATGGATTTTGATTTAGGAGCTTGAGAGCCTTTTATATAGATAGTTCTTTCATCTATTCTTCTGATTCTAATGCCAAACTTAGCCAAAGCCGAAATAGTAAGACCAAGATAAGAGCCGCTTTCCAGTTTTTCGGTTATTTCTATAACGCTATCTTCCTCAAGGTTTGATAAAGCAAAGATTAACCCCGAAATAAACTGGCTTGAAATATCCCCTCTGACACTATATTTACCGGCCTTTAGCTTACCTTTAACCGTTACGCTGTTTTTATCCTGTTTAAAGTAAATTCCCTGAGAAATGCAAATTTGCTCATAAACCGAAAGTGAGCGTTCAAAAAGCCTTTCGCTTCCCATAAGGGTTATTTCCTCATCAAAAAGCAAACAAAGGGGTAATAAAAATCTCAAGGTGCTTCCGCTTTCATCGCAAAAAAGCTTATTGGATTTTATTTTTCCCTTTGGGTTTAAGCCGCCGATTAAAACGGTATCTCCGTTTATTTCAACCTTAGCGCCCAAAGCCTCTAAGCATAAAAGAGTTGCCTTTATATCCCTGGAATATGCAACACCTCTAACCTCACTTTTTTCGGTTAAAGCCGCCGAAATTAAATACCTATGAGCCATACTCTTTGAGGGCGGTGCCGAAACTCTGCCTTTTGCTGTTCCCTTTTTGATTTTAACCGTCATTTTTAACTCCGTTTAGAAAATCTATAGCCTCTAAATAGCCATTTAAACCTTTTCCTGTTATGGTTTTAATGCAATAAGAACGAATATAGCTTATTTGCCTGAAATCCTCTCGTTTTGATACATCAGAAATATGCACCTCAACAGTTGGTATTCCAACCGCTTTCAAAGCATCCAGCAAGGCAATGCTTGTATGGGTATAGGCTCCCGGGTTTATAACAATACCATCCGCTTTTCCAAAAGCCTCTTGAATTTTATCAACAAGACAACCCTCATGGTTAGATTGATAAATTTCAACCTCTATTCCCTTATTGCTTGAATGCTCTTCTATCATAGAGCATAAGGTTTCATAATTTTGATTTCCATAAACCTCAGGCTCCCTGATTCCGAGCATATTTATATTAGGTCCGTTAATAACTAAAATTTTCATTTAAAAACCTTCTTTAACTTTTTGGACATTAGTTTTAATATCCGAATCGGCTATAATTTCAACATCTGCCGAAGCTTTATAAATTTCATGCCGCTCTTCAAATCTTTTCTTAAGCAATTCTCTATCGCTCGAAAGAGGCCTATCTTCACTTGTTAAAAGCATATCTAACGGGCGGTTTAGGAAAATAACCTTGCCGTTCATTTTAAGAAGCTCGATATTGCGCTTATTTAAAATAACCCCGCCGCCTGTTGCTATAACTGCTCCCTGCTTTAAGGCAATTTCTTTTATAACCTGAGCCTCAATTTTTCTAAATTCAGCCTCGCCATTCTTTTCAAAAAATTCGGATATACTCATTCCGATTTTTTCAACAATTTCTTCATCGCTATCGATAAACTCTCTGCCTAGCTCCTCAGATAAAGTTTTGCCGATAGTTGTTTTCCCGCTCGTTGGCATACCTATTAAAACAAGGTTTTGCTTTTCCTTAAAGATTTTATTGTAAACCCTCTCAAAATCCTCTTCTTTTACCTTAAAGCCAAACTTTTCAGCAGCAAAAATTGCTTGGGCAACCAACATATAAAGTCCGCCAACAGCCTTAATTCCTTTAGCTTTTGCCTTAACAATCAGGTCGGTATTTAGAGGATTATAAACAACATCAACAACCGCCGAAAGACCATCAAATTTATCAATATCAATCGCCGCTCCCTCTATATTCGGATACATTCCGCAAGGGGTTGTGTTGATAATAATATCGGCGTTAACCTTCTCGGCTTCATCATAGGTTATAAGCCCATTTCCGCCACTCCTTGAAACACGAAAGGCTTGCTGTGCACCCAAATCACGACATACCGCAAGAGCAGTTTTAGAGGTGCCGCCCGAGCCTAAGATTAAAACCTTTTTATCCTTTAAATCAATGTTGTTTTTTTGGATTAAACCTTTAAGACCCAGAAAATCAGTATTATAACCTATAAGCTTTCCGTCATCATTTACAACAACATTAACCGCACCGATTTCTTTAGCCTTTTCGCTTATCTCATCAAGATACTCCATTACCATTTCTTTATAAGGAATGGTAACATTTATAGCCTTAAAATCAGCCTTTCTCATAAACTCATCAAACTCTTCGGGTTTTATTTCCTTGAGTTCATAATTATAAGAAAAAAGTTCGTTATGTATTATTTTTGAAAAACTATGCCCTAACTTTTCGCCTATCAGTCCATATTCCATTATTTACTCAACCAATCCGTTCCGAATTTAGTAGCGAGCAAATCGCAAAGAACTATTGCAGTTATGCTGTCAACAACAACCCTTGCTCTATGAACAATACATGGGTCATGGCGACCGATAATTGATTCAATAATATTTAACTTGCTTTTAAAATTAACTGTTTTTTGGGGTAGGGATATGCTTGGAGTCGGCTTAATTGCAGTTCTAAATATAACCGGCATACCATTTGTAATACCGCCGTTTATTCCGCCGTTATTATTGGTTTCAGTGTATATTTGGCCGTTTTCAGCATAAAAACTGTCATTAGCCTTACTTCCCATCATATCGGCAATTGCAAAGCCCGCTCCAAACTCAACACCCTTAACTGCAGGGATTGAAAAAAGTGCGTGGGATAGCATACCCTCAACACTATCAAACCAAGGCTCGCCCACTCCTACAGGCAAACCTATAACAGCCGTTTCAAGCACACCGCCAACGCTATCATAGCAACTAGCTGCTTTTTTGATAATAGCTTTTATTTCTTCTGCCTTTTCATCATCTAAGGTTGCGAAAATCTTATTATTAAGATTTTCTATATCCTTTTTATAATCGGAAAACTCGGCATCCTCAATACTAGCACATTTTGCAATATGAGTTCCGATTAAAATACCTTTTTTTCTAAGAGCCGATATAGCAATAGCCCCCGCCGCCACAATGCCTGCAGTTACTCTTCCGCTAAAATGACCTCCGCCTCTATAATCGGCAAAGCCGTTGTATTTGCAAAATGCGGTATAATCGGCATGAGAAGGGCGAGCAATATCCTTTATACTTTCATACATTTCAGATTTTTTATCTTTATTCTTAATAACAATACAAATAGGTGTCCCTGTTGTTTTGCCCTCGAAAACACCGCTTAAAATCTCAAACTCATCGGTTTCTTTTCTAGGTGTTGAAATCTTTCCAACCGGACGGCGCAAATCAAGCTGATGAGCGATAAAGGACTCATCAACCTCAATACCGGGTGCTATTCCGTCTAAAACAGCACCCAATGCATTGCCATGGCTTTCGCCGAAAATAGTTATTGAAACATTATTACCAAGGGTGTTTTTCATATATTTTCCACCTCTTTTAATTTGCTTGCAAGCTCTAAAAATTTGATATCTTCCATTTTATATGAGCCGATTTCATCAACAGTTATAACAGTTATGCTATCGCCCGAAATTTTCTTATCATGCTTCATAGCCTCAATTATTTTATCGCTATCAAAAGAAATTTTAGTTAGAAGATTAAGCTTTTCTAAAACCTTAATTAGTCTTTTCCTTATTTCATTACTGCACATTGGAAGCATACCGAGAGCAACACACTCGCCGTGATAAAGCCCCTCTTTTTGAACTTCAATAGCGTGCCCTAAAGTATGACCGAAATTAAGGATTTTTCTAAGCCCTGTTTCCCTTTCATCATTCTCAACCACAAAGCGTTTAATTTTAAGGGATTCTTCGATTATCCTATGAATATTTTCCATTATATTTTTATTCTCGAAAATATCGAATAGTTTGGCATTAGAAGTAAGTGCCATTTTAACGGCTTCTGCAAGTCCGTTTGAAATTTGCCTTTCGGGCAAGGTTTTTAGGGTTTCGGGGTCGATTATAACTGCCTTTGGAGGATAAAAAGCGCCAACCAAATTTTTATAACCCGAAAAATCAATTGCAACCTTTCCGCCGATAGAGGAATCAACCTGAGAAAGCACTGTTGTTGGGATATTATAAAAATCAACACCCCTCATATAAGAGGCTGCAACAAAGCCTGCAAGGTCTCCAACAACTCCGCCGCCAACTGCTATAACAGCATCACTTCTTGCAAAATCATATTCAACTAGTTTTTGAAGCAGCATTTTATAGTTATCAAAATTTTTGGAAGCCTCGCCCTCCTTTATTGTAACTATAAAAGGCGTTTTGCATTGTTTGGCAACGGTTTGGCTATATTCTTTGGGCACTCCGCTATCGGTTACAATAAGCACTTTTCTATCTAGCTTGAGGTGCAAAGAAAGTTCATTTAAAGAACCTCTTTTTAAAACGATATCATAACCGCCGTTCAAAGTTTTAACAGGTATAATCATAAACTAATTTCCTTCTCAAAGCAGCCGATAACCTTTATCTCACTGCATTTACTTTTAAGCTCTTCAAGCATTTTTTTGCCGTTTTCGCTGTTTATATTACCCTCGCCCTCGGCATAGAAATAATAACTCCAAATAAGCTCTTTAGTTGGTCTGCTCTTAAGGGCTTTGAGGTTAAAACCGTTTTCTCCTATAATCGAAATAGCTTTACCAAGTGAGCCTGCCTCGTTGGTAACGGTAAAAAGCAAAATAAAATGATTATCATTTTGGTTAGGCTCTTTTGCCGCACGGGAGAAAACTGCAAAACGGGTTGTGTTGCTGTTGCTCTCGTTTATATGGGCCTCAAGCTTTTTAAGGCCAAATTCCTCAGCCGCCTCATCACTTGCAATAGCGGCAATATCGTGCCTTCCCATTTCGGCAACCTGTTTTGCTGCAAGGGCGGTATTAACCGCCTCTATGGTTTCAAAATTATGCTTTTTTATATACTCAGCGCATTGTCCCAAGGCTTGAGGATGACTTATAACGGTTTTAACCTCATCCATTGTTGTTCCCTTAACTGCTAAGAGGTTTTGAACAATGCCGATATCATAAATCCCGTTGATATATAAAGGGCCGAAAAATGCCAAATCCATAACCTGACCAACATCACCATTATAGCTGTTTTCAATCGGCAAGATAACGCAATCGCATTCACCTTCAACAACCGAATTATAAGCCGCTTTAAAATCAGGGAAAGACACTGCCTTAGCATCAGGAAAAACCTTTTTAGCGGCAATGTTTGCAAAAGCTCCGTGGGTTCCGCTAAAAGCCACCCTCATCCCCTCAAGCAATTTATGTTGGAAATTTTTAGAGATATCCATATTGCTTTGCAAAAA
>JAEIGA010014982.1_pt1 | contig 11804 bp, 10 predicted proteins | sample 9270691 | NCBI WGS metagenome assembly JAEIGA01 (sample SAMN17057246, study PRJNA624740) | gut metagenome | biome: biome; isolation source: fecal sample | host: Bos grunniens | place: China: Xizang | collected 2019
AATAGACTGGGTCGTTGTATTTAACGGCCCAGTCCTTCAGAATCTGCTTTAACTCTTCGTTCATGAAGACTATTTCTCAGGGATAGCAGCAAGAACCGCCTTGAGAAGATCCCATGACTTCTGAACTGATGGAATATATGCTTTCTCGTCAGGAGAGTGAGGATACATGATAGTAGGTCCTATTGAAACCATCTCCCAGTTTGGATACTTGGCACCGAGAAGTGCACACTCAAGACCACCGTGGGTAGCCATGATGTTCATCGGCTCTCCGTAAAGCTGAGTATGTACGTCATTGATAAGCTTAATCATAGGAGTACCAGGTCTTGGAACCCAGCCGCTGTAGCCGCCACTGAACTTAACTGAAGCTCCGGCCATCTCAAAGATGATTCTAACTCTCTCAGCGAGCTCGCTCTTTGATTCATCAATAGCACTTCTGAGGAGAGAACCTACTGTAAGATGACCATTCTGACATCTTACAACTGCAAGGTTGGTTGATGTCTCGATGAGGCCTGGCATGCTCTGGCTCATGCGGATAACATTTGAAGGGCAGGCAAGGATAGCCTTCATCGCATTGAGAGCAACTGTATCTTCAATATATCTGTCAGCTGGCTTGCCAATCTTTACGATTGAGCACTCCATAGCAGGATCGCTCTCCGCATAGCGAGCTGTGAGCTGCTTGAATGTTTTCTTGACGCTGCGCACAAAGCTGAGAACGTTCTCGTTTGGCACTGCAACTGTAGCTTCGCCCTCAAATGGGATAGCATTGCGAAGGCTACCGCCTGTCATATTGACGAGCTTCACGCCGCACTTCTGCATTACAGGGATCAGCGCATTTACAATCACTTTATTGGCATTGGCTCTATAAAGAGCGATATCCATACCTGAGTGACCGCCAGAAAGGCCCTTTACAGCGAGCTTATAGCCCATATGGTTCTTTGGAGTCTTGTATGTCTTGTATTTGAAATCTGCGAGGCAATCAAGACCACCGGCGCAACCGATGCAAAGCTCCTTCTCATCCTCAGAATCGAGGTTGATGAGGATATCTCCCTTGAGCACACCTGGCTTAAGAGCCTTTGCGCCACTCATACCTGTCTCTTCATCTGCTGTGATGAGCACCTCAACTGGTCCGTGTGGGAAGTCCTTTGACTCGGCAACAGCCATACCCATTGCCACGCCAAGACCGTTATCTGCACCAAGAGTAGTATCGCAAGCCTTCACCCAATCGCCCTCGATGCGAGTCTCGATTGGATCTGTGAGGAAGTCGTGCTGCTTTGCTGCACTCTTCTGAGGAACCATATCCATATGTCCCTGAAGAATCACGCCTCTGCGGTTCTCATATCCCGGAGTTGCCGGTACATTGAGGATTACGTTACCACCCTCATCACTTGTTGCTTCAATATTGTTTTCCTTTGCCCAAGCAAGAATGTATTCACGCACCTTTTCTTCGTGCTTCGATGGACGAGGACAACGAGTGAGTGAGTAGAAATTGTTCCAGACTACTGCTGGCTGAAGATCTTTAATTGTCATAATTTTTATGTGTTAGTATTATTTCCATCTTTTGTGTGACCACAGGTAATTCCAAGGCTGCTTTTTGAGGTCCGCTTCAAGCAGCTGATAGTACCTGGTCATCAGTTCCTCCGGGGTAAACTTGCTGGCATCATCGGCAATCACCGTATAATTGATGTCATAGTTTCCGTCCTCTCTGACAAGCATATTCTGATACACCAAAGGAAGAGACATCCTGCAAGCGAGTGACGCTGCTCCAATCATAGAAGGGGTTCTTTGTCCAAGAAAGCTCTCAATCTCCACTCTGGCAGCACCTCCATAAGGATACTGATCTCCTATAAATGTGTATAACTTGCTGATATTGCGGTTCTTGACAGCATACCTCATCACGCTCTTGGTCTCCACCATGCCGTCAAAGTGTTCTTTATCCTTGACAGCTGCGATGCGGTTGTCCTTGAGAAACTCATTCATCATCGCGCTTGACTGCTTTTTATATACCACGCATACGTCGTTTTCCGGACAGCTGAGCGGGCTCGAATAGGCATAGTGCTTGATGCCGCCAATAATCTCCCAGTTACCCATGTGCGAAGAAAGCACAAACACGCTTTTTCCCTGACGATAAAACTCATTGAGTGGTTCAATACCGTTAAGCTCAGCAATATGAGACTTGTCCAGACGCTTGTTTGAGCTTGAGCCAAACCAGATAGCTTCCATAAAAATGGTCACAAGTCTCTCATAAAACTTATTACAGATCTGCTGAAGTTCCTTATATTTTTTATCAGGGAATGAACGCGAGAGATTGATCATCACCACATCTCGACGATATGCCACGGTCTTACCAAGGAATCGGCCTATACACCTGCCACACGCCCGATGAAAGCCGAGAGGCAGACAGCCAAGCGGACGCAGAAAAATCTTTAAAATAAATGAGCCTATTTTCCCTCGTTTTGCCATAAACCTTACAAATATACCAATTTTTCTTATCTTTGCGAAGATGTGCTCATCACAGAGAAAATTATAATTTAATTAAAATAAGTATTTATGTTTAAAGGTCAACCAAAAGGATTGTTTGCCTTAGCACTTGCCAATACAGGTGAGCGCTTTGGTTACTACACAATGCTTGCCATCTTTATGCTCTTCCTTCAGGCGAAGTTCGGCTGGGAGCAGTCTGTGGCAAGTCAGGTCTACGGCATTTTCCTCGCAGCAGTTTATTTCTTCCCTATTCTCGGAGGATGGCTTGCTGACAAGATCGGTTATGGAAAGTGCGTTGTCACAGGTATTTCAGTAATGTTCCTCGGCTATGCATCATTGTCTATCCCGACAGCAGCCAACGCATTTGGCGTTGCGCTCATGATGCTTGCTCTCCTTCTCATTGCTGTAGGTACAGGTCTCTTCAAGGGTAACCTCCAGGTTATGGTAGGTAACCTCTATGACGACCCTAAGTACTCTTCTCGCAGAGACTCTGCGTTCAGCCTCTTCTATATGGCTATCAACATCGGTGCAATGTTTGCTCCTTCAGCTGCTACCGCCATCACCAACAAATTCCTTTCTGGTGACGGTCTCATCTACAAGGCTGATATCCCTGCACTTGCACACCAGTTCATGAACGGCACCATCAGCTCAAGCAACGAGTCTGTACTCGCTGGTCTCCAGGCAGTAATGCCAGCAGCCGAGGTTAAGGCTATGCCAATGGCTGAGTTCTGCTCATATTATATTGACAGCCTTTCTGGCGCATACCATATGGGTTTTGTTGTAGCTTGCGTTTCACTCGTATTCTCAGTAGCAATCTACTTTGCTTGCCGCAGCTGGTTCAAGCATGCTGACGTCAACACCAAGCAGGCTGCAAGCGCTGGCGTAGCTACAGTTGAGCTCACTCCTAAGCAGACAAAAGACCGCATCGTTGCTCTCTGCCTTGTATTTGCTGTTGTTATCTTCTTCTGGATGGCATTCCACCAGAACGGACAGTCACTCACTTGGTTTGCACGCGATTACACTCAGGGATTTGCAGAGGGTTGGACTAAGATCGGCTTCAACATCTGGCCTCTTGCCCTCATCGCTGTATCTATCTACACTCTCTTCTCTATCTTCCAGTCAGAGAAGGCCAGCGGCAAGATCATCAGCGGTGCAGTAACAGCAGCTCTTTGGGGTGGTGCATATTGGATCTACACAGGCATGCCTGAGACTATCGAGGTTCAGCCACAGATCTTCCAGCACTTCAACCCATTCTTTGTAGTGTTCTTGACTCCTATCTCAATCGCTATCTTCAATGCTCTTGCAGCTAAGAAGTCACCTAAGCACCCTAACGGACTTGAGCCTTCAGCTCCTACAAAGATCGGTATCGGTATGTTTGTAGCTGCTCTCGGTTACCTCATCATGCTCTTCGGATCATTTGGTCAGCAGTCTCCTGCAGAGCTTCAGGGTACCGTTTCTCCTGATCCAGTTGTGCCTATGTACTTGATCTCTACATATCTCGTACTCACATTTGCGGAGCTTCTCCTCAGCCCAATGGGTATTTCATTTGTGACTAAGGTTGCTCCTCCTAAGTACAAGGGTTTGATGATGGGTCTCTGGTTTGGTGCTACAGCTATCGGTAACTACCTCAGCTCTATCCCTGGCCTCCTCTGGATGAATGTTCCACTCTGGGCCAACTGGGCTATCCTCATGGCACTCTGCGTCATCGCGGGCGTAATTATGTTTGCGATGCTCAAGAAGATCAACGCTGCAACAAATAGCTAATGAGCAGCAGAAATCGTAAAATAAATGTGCGCCGAACAACAATTTGTTGGCTCGGCGCACTTATATTTATGATGATCTCAGCCGGTATGCTGGGACATATCTTATCAAAGTAATCAGAACAATATACCGAGTTTAAATCCGGCATTGTTCAAGCAGCTGAACTTATAGGATTTACCCTGATTGGTAGCATAGCTGTAGTAAACAGAAAGGCTGAATCCTATATCTCGTTTGTAGAAGGGGAAAACCGCAATACCAATCTCAGGAGAGAGATATAATCCCCAGTTTTCATCCATACTCATATAGTGCGACATATAGGTGCTCTGACTTGAATAGTTGGCACCTATTTTTGCTTGTGCAAACGGCTGAACATCTTTCCAACCGGTCCTATACCTTAGCAAAACGCCAAAAGGAGACTGATACAGGCCAGTCGAGATATCTGTTGTAAGTGCCTTATTATCATCAAAATAATAAGTATCTTCTGCGACAAAATCAAAATTATTGCTAAAGCTCACAAATGCGCCCACAGCAAAATGCGGAGTCAAATAGTATCCTAGATCCACAAAAGCACCATATCCCTGGTCAATAGTAGAAACCGGATTTGAAATCGGAGCATTATATTGCCATCCGGCCGTAATAAAGCCCTTCTTTCCCATCTGAGCATCGGCTTGCATTACACCTATCGTCATAAGTGCCAGCAAGGTTGTAAATATATATAATACCTTTTTCATTTTATTTTCTCTTTATGTACTGAGATTGTTCAAATGCCTGATCAATTCCCTCGGTCAGCCTATCCATATTATATTTCTGATCGTAGCTATGATAACCTGAGATGTGAGCTGACCACAACTGCACTTCCTTTTCCTGCTCTGTCTTTGGGAGCGTCATCTTGATATCCAGAGTAGTAGCCATCTTAAAAACATAATCCAGGCTGATCATCACATCTGCGTCTGTGCTATTGCCCAGAGTATATCCCATATTCTTCATATTGGTCTGGACCTGCTCGATGAGCTTCTTGGCTCCCTCTGACTTGCTATAGTACGGAAGGCGATTATATTCGCTTACCCTCACACTATCAACTACATAGAAACTAGAATATTTGGTAAAATCCACATTCTCCGACGCCTCAGTATAGACAAGATACTTTCCATCTAAGTCAGGGAACGGATCTTTACGACAAGATGCTATTGAAACAACAAGCATCATAAAAAATAATATCTTCTTCATTTTCTTTTGATTTTATCTTGACATTCCTTCAAACACTGAAGACTGATCAAATGGGACAAGTTTTCCTTTCATCCATATAGTTCTGTTAGGACCAAAGTTTGGTTTTATCGTAGCGTGAGCAATATCACTACCCTCAACCATATCAATTACAACTTGAGCATTGATACGTCGACCCATAACTGACATAGAAAATGTAATTCTTCCCTTCTCATCTTTTTCATAACTCATATCAGTAGGCATTCCATCTACAGTTATACCTCCCACTCCATTATCACCTGGGGCAAAGTTGTTAGGAGAGATCTGCACTACCGCTCGGGAATCTTTGAGAGAAATGAAGTTTACGTGTGAATTGACAAACAATGTAGGTCCATTGTTATAGCTGATAGATTCAGTTTCAAAGACAAAGCTCTTGGCTTCCAGCGCATTACTTGCGTTCAGACCTTTAACTGCATTGATCTCACTTTCCAGCTTTCTTTCCGGCGCACTTCGCTGGCGGAACTCTGCCATATCCTTATACCACTGCTCTCTAGCAGCTTTACGTTTGTCATTATTCTGGGCCGTTGCCGATTGCGTCGCAGCCAGCCCACATAGAATCATTGTAATAAATAATAAATATCTTTTCATAATTAACATCATCAATTTACGATGTAAAAACAATTAAAGTCCTCCCTCCTTATAACAAACCGCGAGCCAAATACAGATATTTTTATCCACTTTATTGTTCTTGCATTTTTCTTTGCCATTTGCACCTCAGGACTTGTCAGCATTTAACAAGAAAAACCCGCTTCCTGTGCTCGTATGGGGCAACGGAGCTTGCTACAACTCTCCTTGGGAGCATTACAAATTTCTCAACGAAATTGCTTCACATGGATTCTTGGTAATTGCTACCGGATATATCCCTATGACAGACGAGCCCGACCGCAGACCCGGTTCAACGTCAGCACAGCAACTTGAGTCTGTTGATTGGGCCATAGCACAGAACGCCGACAAAGATAGTCCTTTCTACGGAAGAATCAATACAGAGGCCATCGCAGCTGCGGGTATGTCTTGTGGCGGTCTTCAGACGCTTGACAATTCTGCCGATCCGCGTTTCAAGACCCTAATGATCATGAACAGCGGATTGTTTGTCAATCCTGCTGGCGCAGTACCTGGTATGCCTATGCCTCAAAAGGAGAAACTCCAGAAGATCAAAGTTCCTGTCATATATATCCTTGGAGGAGAAGAAGACATCGCCTACGGCAATGGAATGGACGATTTCCATCGCTTGGTCAATGTTCCTGCATTTGCAGCAAACTACCCAGTGGGCCATGCCGGAACATATTCTCAGGCCTATGGCGGCGAATTCACCGTGCCGGCACTCGCCTGGCTTCAATGGCACCTTAAGGGCGATCAGGAAGCAGCAAAACTTTTCCTCGGAGAGCCATGCGGCCTCTCGCTTCGCGAAGGTTGGACGGTCGAGAAAAATGATCTTATCGACTAAAGCTTGATGCCGACAGAGAATTCGAGGTATTCAGCCTTGATACTATGTGACTTGATTGCAAATCCCAGGAAGGTATTACCCAAGCTTGGGAAGTAGTATCTGATACCTGCCTTCTCGTAATGCCAGCCTCTCTCTCGGTCGCCTGCCGCCTTGGCTTCCGGTCCGTTAACGCCTTTATGACGATAAGGATAGGCACCAAGAGCTACGTGGACAGCGAGATTGCGCCAGTAGACTTCCTGCACTACTGCAACGCCTACAGAGATTGGCGCATAGCCAGGGCTATTATCCACAGCAGCATCGCCATAAACGATGCGGTCGCTCTTTTCAAGCTCTTCCATATTTGAAGAATAGAACACATCCAAGCCCAAGCCGGTAGCATATTTGAGAGCATATCTGTACATTGCATCCACGCTGAATGAGAGCTTCGGATGTGCTTTCAAGTGCACCGCCTTCTTTTTTGCAGGATCCGGTTCTGTCTCCACATAGGCATTCCATTCGGCCATGCAGGTATGCATTCCTCCACCAAGCACAAGCATATACTGCATTCCCTTCTCAAACTCCGGCTTCTTCCTTGGCGCATTGGTATACTTAGTATAGTTGTAGTCAGAAAGCCTATATCTAGCAAATACACCGCCGCCAATCGCATTCAGCGCTTCGTTTGGAAGAGCAAGTCTGCCGTTGGAATAATGGCGGAACATCACATCTGCGCCGACCTCCCATCGTTTGCCCAGATGAAGTTTAGCAACTACTCCTGCGCCAAAATAAGCCATAAAAGGCGAACTCAGCCAGTTATTGTTTGGATTTGCCACGGGGTCGTAGCGGGCGGGATTATATGTCGCGCCGAAATCAAACTGGTATCCCCACGAGAAGTGCTCCTTCCTCTGCAGAGTGCGCTCAAACGATCCGTAGAGAGAATACAACATCGGGAAGCTACTCTGATCGTGGAACTTAAAATCTCCCATATTTGCAAGGGATATACCGGCACTCAGAATCGGATACCCAAAGGATTGCGCATATTGACAACCATCTTCAGGGTCGGTCTGAAGACCCATGCCAAGCTCATAGGTCATATAGCCATAGGTTTTGATATTGGGTCTAGTTCTCTCAATATCAGAGCCATACCAGCTGTGTCCTGTAACTACAATATTGGATTCATTTCTCTTCTGCGCGTGTGCATTTACACAACAGAAAGATAGCATAAGAAATGAAAGAAGAAGTTTGTTATTTAATCTCACACACATACTATAATCAAAATGAGTGCAAAGATAAATACAAAAAAGGAATAAGAGAAAACCATCAATTATTCTGCTTTAGCTTCGCGTGCGCGCTCAAGGAATGAGACCATTGCGCTGAGATTCTCAGCTGTATACATACCCATACCATGTCCTCCTCCTTGGACTATATGGAGCTCTGATTCAACTCCTGCGTTGATGAGAAGTTCAAAGAAATGCTCTCCTTGACAGACAGGAACGACGTTGTCCGCGTTGCCATGATACACTATGACAGGAGGATCCGACGGATCAATATATGTTGTGGCATTGAGTACCCTAAATGCTTCCTCATTACCCTTGAATGCAAATCCCATTATAGTCTCTTCAGGACCATGGTTCCAATCATCCTTCTCTCTGCCACAGCTCATATAGTTGAGATCTGTTGGTCCTGACCAGCAGCAAGCAGCATCTACGAGACTGCTGTAGTTGGTATACTCGCCCAGCGATCCTTCAAGTTCAGCAACGCCGCCGCTTGTAGCAGCAAGAGATGCAAGATGAGCCCCCGATGAAAAGCCAGACGTTACGATAAAACTGGTGTCAAACTTGTATTTTTCTGCATTTCCGCGTACGAAGCGCACCACGGCCTTGATATCGTGAATCTGAGCAGGGAACTTAGCGTCCGTAGAGGCACGATGGTTTGGTGTTACCACGGCATAACCTGCATCGAGAAGTGCATTCACTATTGTGCCCAAGTCGGCCATTCCTTTTGAATTATTGGAGAACCATGCACTTCCATAGATGTGGATAGCGACAGGATAGCTCTCTTTTTCAACCTTAGGAATGTAGATATCTAACATGTGGCCTACATGGCCATCACCTACATAATCAATGTCTGCAATCTTTTCAGAGCAATGAACATCGATCTTTGGCATCTGCCAGCCCCCAAAACCGCCTTGCGGCTGGGCCTGAAGCGCAATAGCGCAGAACAGAAAAACTGCTGATATAAATCCTTTCATATTAGAATAATTGCAAGTAATTAACGCAAGGTTTTCTATTTGATTTCAAACAAGTTACCCAATTAGTATTCTTTGTTAAAATAACAATTAATTTACTGATTAATTACTCCTGCAAATCCGCCATTACGAGCCATCTTTATATGCAGCTTTGTACTTTTGTCCACCGTAACTTTTTCTATACGGTAATCCATAGCCATTCGATTGGCATTTACACCATCCACAAAAGATGTTAATTGCAGGTTAGACTCCTCGGGGAGGAAATCCAATGTCACGTCAAGCTCGCGCTTGTTACCGTTGGTAATTCCACCGATGAACCACTTCTGGCCTTTACGCTTAGCCATTACAATATACTGTCCAGCTTCTGCTGCAAGCACACGAGTCTCATCCCAATTCACAGGAACACTAGTAATAAAGTCACGACAGTCAGGCCACTGGTCGTAACGACAAGGATTATCCATCAACACCTGCAAATGACTTTCAAAGAGGACAAATGCCGCCAGATGATAAGCCTTTGTTCCCGCCCCCGAGAAGAAGGGACGACTGGCACGATGAGCCTCGGGTTGAAAGCATATCATGGGGCCGGGAGTATAGTCCATAGGACCGACCGCTCCACGTATGAAAGGAAACCAAATGCTGTTATCGGGCTTGCAACTGTTGTTGTGTTCCATTCCGCGAACGCCCTCGTATGTCAATATGTTTGGATAACGGTACTCAAGGCCACTAGGATGGAAAGCCCCGTGGAAGTCTATCATAATATGATGTTTAGCAGCCTCTTTTGCTACAATATCATAGAAGTCAACCATCCACTGATCCTGACGGTCCATAAAGTCTATTTTTACGCCAACAATCCCCCACTCTTCAAACTTCTCGAAGAGCTCCATGTTATGCATAACCGTTAGCCATGGAAGCCACAAGAAGATTCCCACATTCTTTACCCTAGCGTAACTGATGAGTTCAGGAAGGTTCACTTTGGGATTAGTGCGATAAGGGTCGCGTGTACTGAGAGCCCAGCCTTCATCCATAAGAATATAAGGAACACCATTGCGTGAGGCAAAATCAACGAAATATTTATAAGTTTCAAGGTTGATGCCCCCCTCAAAGTTGACATCTAGACCATAAGGGACACCGTTGAGCCAGTCCCAGCAAGTAAGTCCAGGCTTAATCCAAGCAGTATCCTCTATTTTGCACTTTGGGGCCAAACGCATAGGCATGGTATTTTCGGCCAAGCGACCATCTTCTTGAGTAATGAGCAAGTAGCGCCACGGAAATGTGCGCGTGCCGCTAGTCTTTGCTATATAGTCGGCTTCTTCAAGGATGCGCTGACTGCGGTCACTCTGATCCTCAAATTTCAACGGAGTTCTAGGATGAATGGCTGAAAGACTGTTGTCGGCATTTCCCCTGAGAAAAAGACCGGGATAGTTGTAGAGGTCGAACTCGCTGAGCAGAATCTTTTGATTCTTGCCCATGATAAGAATGGGAATCTCCGACATTCTGTCATCTTTATTCCATTCGTTGCTCTTGACGATAGAGTAACTCTCTTCGCAACCCGTTTTGAAGCCTTCGGGCTGTTGTAACACAAGGTCGCAACTGCCAGCCAGCTGGAATACGGTATTTTCTTGCATTACCTCTATCTCACCGGGAAGTGAAGTTTTCATACGAAAAGCAACACCATCGTTGTAGATACGAAATTCTACCGCATAATCGCCCTTCATTTTCAAGGTAAGCAACGTATAGTTGTTATCTACCTGACTGTATTTCAGGGGGAACAAGGGGGTTACGGTCTCGTTGACGCTATGGATGCTCTTTGCCTTAAGAACAGGATTGACCCCTAATGCCTTGTCACGCAACTGCATACCTATCACACTCTGTTTGAGCAAGGTTTCGTTGCTGCTTATGACATCGTAATAGATGAGGTCTGAGAGGGTCACGTTCACTCTTATCTGTCTATCGGGACTATTGGCTGTAATCACTTTTTGGGCATGTCCGGAAAGGCAGACTGAAGCCATCAGGATAAGTAAAAGATATTTTGTTACTCTCATTAATTAATACTCCTCTTTATTGAATAAATCTTACGCCTGTATTACTCCTCTTCCTCGCGGAGGATAGACTAACAAAAATAATTATTTTTTTCATCAAGCAAAAACGGCCACCATAATGAAAGACCACCCTTGATAAAGCATTATAGATTATCGTTTGGGTCACACTAACATTGTTCTCTGTCGGCAAATAACATTGGAGGCCATACCTTTAAGGCTGAAGGCAAGGCCAAGAAACGGCTTCAACTACTGATTTGGCAAGTATTTGGTTAGTCAATTTTTGCGGTCAAAACGCACCAAGGGCGATCCTTTTCGGATTGCCCTTGGTAAATGTATCTTTCTGAAGATCAGGTTAGTTGACTATTAATACTCCTCCTCGTTAAAGAAAAAGTCCTCCTTGGTAGGATAATCTGGCCAGATGTCCTCAATTGAGTCATAGGTCTCGCCCTCTTCCTCAAGCTCCTCAAGGTTCTCAATTACCTCCTCAGGAGCACCAGAACGGTTGGCATAGTCGATAAGTTCTTCTTTTGTTGCTGGCCATGGTGCATCATCAAGGCTGCTGGCTAATTCAAGTGTCCAATACATAATTTTATGA
>JAEIGA010014983.1_pt1 | contig 11804 bp, 10 predicted proteins | sample 9270691 | NCBI WGS metagenome assembly JAEIGA01 (sample SAMN17057246, study PRJNA624740) | gut metagenome | biome: biome; isolation source: fecal sample | host: Bos grunniens | place: China: Xizang | collected 2019
ATCGAGAGCATAAGCTCTGCAATGCAATATGAAAACGAGCAAAACTATATTAAATGGTTTTTAATCATTGTTGCATTTGATGCTTTTCGTGCAATTCCTTACGCAAAACTACGTCAAGAAAACAAAGCAGCACGTTTTGCTTTGATAAAAAGTGTAGATATTTTTTCAAACATAGGTTTCAATCTCTTTTTCTTTTTCATTCTAAAACCAAATAACCTTGTTGAGTGCATTTTTATTTCAAATTTCTTGGCAAGTGCAATATCTGTTGTGATGCTTCTACCAGAATATTCTAAGTTTCGTTTTAAAATTAGTTTTTCTCTTTTGAAACAAATGCTGATTTACGGTCTTCCCGTTATGATTGGTGGACTTGCAGGAATGGTAAACGAAACTTTTGACCGTATTGCTTTGAAAAAACTTTTAACTTGCCCCGAAGAAACTGCCGATTGCAACACTTACGCAATGCAACAAATAGGAATATATGGTGCTTGCTACAAGATTTCTATCGTAATGAGCCTCTTTATTCAAGCATTTAAGTTTGCAGCCGAGCCTTTCTTCTTTTCAAAGATGAAATCGCAAGATGCAAAACAAACATACTCCTCTGTAATGCTTGTTTTCACTATCTTCCTTCTTACAATCTTTCTTGGAGTAATTGCTTATATGGATTTGTTTCAATATTTCGTAAGCAAGGAATATAGAGTCGGCTTAAACGTTGTGCCAATACTTCTTTTTGCAAATTTCTGCTTGGGAATTTATTACAATCTCTCTATTTGGTATAAGGTAAGCGATAAGACAATTTACGGAGCCTATATTTCGGGCATTGGAGCTGCAATAACCTTGGTCTTAAACTTTATTTTAGTGCCACGCCTTGGCTATTTAGGTGCTGCATACACAACTTTGATTTGCTATGCCTCAATAATGATAATCTGTTGGGCAATAGGACAAAAATTCTATCCCGTAAAATACCCTATAAAACGTTTCTTGCTTTATGTAATCCTTGCCTTAGGGTTGTATTTTGTGATGAACGTTTTCCAAAACCTTGACAACACAGCACTAAGACTTTCAATCAACACCATTTGTGTAGCGATTTTCTTAGCCGTTGCCTTTTTCTTGGACATAAAGAAAGCTTTAAGAAAATAGAAAAAAAAAGAGCAGTCTCTAACACTTGGGACTGCTTTCTTTTTCTTTGCTAAACTCTCTCCAAGGAGAGGAGTTAATTATTCAGCTACTACTGTTTCAGCTGCTGTTTCAGTTGCTGTTTCAGCTACTGCTTCAGTTTCTACTGCTGGAGTTTCAGTTGCTGTTTCAGTTGCTGTTTCAGTTGCTCCACCACATGCAGCGAAGAAACCTGCTACTGCTAATGCTAAAAATACTTTTTTCATCTCTGTTTGTTTTTTTTAAAATTATTGATAATTCTTTTGTTTTAACCCTGCAAAATTACAATTTAAATTTTAATCATAATGTTTTTTTGTTTAAAAACTTGTTGGTAAAAAAATAAACTATTGATTTTCAACAAGAAAAAATCTATACTATTTTATTAGTTTTTCTTCTAATTTCCTCATTTTGCTATTTCTTGGCATATATTCTCTTGCCTTTTTAAGTGTTTCTATGGCTTCTTGCTCCTTTTTCAATCTTAATAAGACATTTATCTTATCCTCCCATGCCATAGGTTCTAATTGATATTTTTCTAAGTAAGAATTAATTAAATCTAATTGTGTTTGACTATCGCCTTTCTTTCCTGCAATGTTTACAAGTACGCGTACAGGTGAATAGCACAAGGGTTTCATCTCTATACATCTTTGAGCCCAATATGCAGCACTATCACTTTTGTTTTCTATCTTATTGTAATAGTTTGCTAATCGGTATTCTCTTAGGCTATAATATGGATTGGAATTGTCTTTTAATAGAATGTCTATTGCTTTACGATAGTTTCCTGCTGTTGCAAAGCGTTCTGCTGTGTTTACTGCAATAGGTTTTGTACTTTCGTCAATGTTTGGCAAAAACGGCATCTTGTTTAACCAATCCTCTGGCGTGTATCTTATTGAGGTATCGCCGTTGTGTTGATGTATTCTTTTCTTTTGCAAAATAGAAGATTGACAGTGCATTGTCTCTATACTGAAACAGATTATCAAAACAAGGCTTATTAGTATTAAAACACTTTTTGGCATTGGTTTTTGATTCGTTTTGCTATTGCGAATGTAGTTTGATATTAAAATTGCTACTGCAAGGACTAAATAAATTTGACAATCGGCTCTTTCTAATGGGAAGTTAAACAAAGCATCATTTGCATAGGTAAGAATAAGGCTTAGAGCTACTACGGCTAAAAGACGATGTTGCAGGTGGGAATAGCAAAACATTTGCTTTAAAGCCATAATAACAAATATTATATAGGTAGAAAGATAGAGTAAAAGTCCAAAAATCCCAAGTTCAGAGAACATTTCCAAAAAATCATTGTGTGCATGATCCGACACAACATAGTCATGCTTCTTTGCACACTCTACTTTCATTATTGCTAACTTATGATTGCCTACTCCATATCCTATTAAAGGGGATTGTTTTATGATTTGGCTAGTATTTTCCCATATTAAAAGCCTACCTTTACTATTTCCCTCTGCAATAGAGCTTACTCTTGCTTCTATGGAATAGTTGTTTGTTTTGATTTTTGAATAATGGTTAAAATTATATTTAAGAAAGGCGTCTCCTAAAATAAATCCTGCAATTCCAACAAGACAAATTAATAAATAAAGTCTTGAATGTTTAAAAATAATGCTTAGTTTTCGGCTTTTTATTTTGTAGAAAATTCCATAGAAAGCTAAAAGGGCTAATTGTAAAAACAAGCCTATGAAACTTGAACGTGTGGAAAGTATTACTAAACAAAAGCTTATTGCAAAGATTAGAAACAAAGAGTAATAACGAATAAATTTCTTAAAACGTAAAAAGGCGTAATACAAAAATGGCAGTTTAAATAACAAGGCTACTGCAAAGATATTTTTATTTCCATAAAATCCATTTAGTTTTAGATTATTACGTTGAGAAATGTGAACATCAAAAACATAATAACATATAATACAAGAAAGTACATTTATTGTAGCTATGACAAGGGTGCAAATGATTAGATTTTTCATCGCATGATTATCTTTTAGCATAAAGCCAATAGAAATAATCATTGCTAAGAAAATTAGTATCCAACGATTCCAAACTGCAAAGCCTTCTATGGGATTGATAGCCCAACTAATGGAAACTCCCATGTATATAATGAGTAATAGCCATATTGGAATAAGAGGATTTTTTGTAAAGATTGTTGATGGTAAAATATCTTTTTTTTGCCAAAAGCTGTAATAGATTACAACTCCTATTGCAACAATATCAAATAATGCAATTAAGAAATGTCGCAAGGAAGTAATGTCTAAAACCAATATTGGTGGAAACATCTGCAAACAAATAAAGAAACACAATAGTATTCTTATCCATTTTTTCATGTTATCTGCATTTTGCATAAGTCTATCTTTACTTTTAAGGATACAAAGATACAATAATTATTTTTTTTCTTTGATTTATTTTCTTTTTTCTTTGATTTATTTTCTTTTTTCTTAGTATTTTTGTGCTGTTAAATTATAAGGAATGAAAAACGTATTAGTTACAGGAGCAGAAGGACAACTTGGCTTGTCGCTAAAAAAGATTGCAGGAAATTTTCCTCAATATAATTTCATCTATACCGACAAAGACAACTTGGATATTTGTAACCAAGTAGAGTTAAAGGCTTTTTTTGAAAGCAATAGTCTATATTGTGTTTTGCATTTTGCAGCTTACACAGCAGTTGATAAGGCTGAACAAGAAGCAACCTTAGCAGAAGAAATCAATTCTAAGGCATCGCTAAGCATTGCAAAACTTTGTGCAGAATATAACACAAGACTTGTGTATATTTCAACAGATTATGTTTTTGAGGGAAAGGATTGCAAACCTCATTCTACACAAGAGACTACTAATCCTTTATCTGTTTATGGCAAAACAAAGTTAAAAGGAGAAGAAAACTGTTTAGAGAATAATCCCTTAACATTTGTAATTAGAACAAGTTGGCTTTATAGTGAATTTAAGTCAAACTTTGTAAAAACAATGATTAATCTTTCTCAAACAAAAGAGGAATTAAACGTAATATATGACCAAGTTGGAAGTCCTACATACGCAAGAGATTTAGCTGATTTTGCAGTTAGAGCAATAGAGCATATAAATTCTAAAAGAATTCTTCATTACAGCAATCATGGTGTTTGTTCGTGGTATGATTTTGCAAGAAAAGCAATAGAATTATGGACAGAGAAAACAATAAGAATAAACCCTATTCTAACAAGTCAATACCCTACTCTTGCAACTCGTCCAAAATTTAGCGTTTTTGACAAAAGTGAATCGGAAAAATTATTAAACATTACAATACCTCATTGGGAAGATAGTTTAAAGGATTGTATTAAAGAACTTAAAGCACAATAGAAATGAAAAAGATATTAATTTTGATATTGATAATTGCAGGTTTTACTTCTTGCAAAGTAAGCAAACAAGATGTAGTTATTGAAACAAAAAAACCTGTTAAAGAAAAACCAAAGGGAAAACATAAAGTAAGTGATTTAAGAGCCTATTGTTTAGATTGGTTAGGCACTCCGCACCGCATGGGTGGCACAACAAAACAAGGAGTTGATTGTTCGGGATTTGTTTGCAATGTTTATCAAGAAATTTATGGCATTTCTTTACCAAGAAGAAGTCAAGATATGGCAAAGGTTTGCAAAACAATTAAAGATAAAAATGCTTTAGAAGAAGGAGATCTCGTTTTCTTCAATAATAAGAAAGGCGGAACTATCAATCACGTAGGAATATTTTTAGATAAAGATAAATTCATTCACACCTCTACTTCAAAAGGTGTTACAATTGGACGATTTTCAGAAGAATATTGGGCAGAGCGTTTTCGTTGTGGTGGACGACACCCTGAGAAAAAGTAATTTTAATTTTTATTTTGCAAGTCGTTGATTTTTTCTCTCAATAGGTTTACTATTTCTTCATTGCCTTCTTTTTCTGCTTCTTGCAAAATGATTTCTAATTCTTCTATTGTCCAATCTTCTTCGTTGCAAGTTTGTTTGCTAACAGCATCTGGCGAAAGGATTTCAAAACCTGCATCTTCAAATACTTTTTCTTCCACAAAGATTGGAAGTGATAATTTCACTGCAAGATTAAACGCATCGGAGCATCGCGAATCAAAGATAATTTGTTCATTGTTTATTTTAGAACAAACATTAGCAAAAAAAGTTCCATCATAGAATTTGTTTACTGAAATATATTCTATTTTTGCTTCTGTTTTAGAGAGAATTTCACAAAACAAATCAAAGGTAAGCGGTCTTGGCAATTTGGCCTTGTCAATGCTTAAAGCAAGATTTTCTCCCTCATATTTACCGACAGGAATTGACAATGCTCTTTTACCGTTCTTTTCTATTAATAATACATCGTAATATTCATCAATTGCAGAAGATGTTATTGAAACTAATTCCACTAATACAGCCATATCTTTTCTCATTTTTCTCTCTTATTAAACGTATATTCAAAAAAAATGTTTTAAAGTCTTTAAATTTTAATATTTATTTGTAACTTTGCTCTCCCTAAGAGATACAAAATTAATATAACATATAAATCATGAAAAAACTAATTGCATTAAGTTTAGTCGCCTTTCTGCCTACACTCTTGCAGGCAAGTGAGGCAGATTTAAAAGTCCCATTGGAAATTCACGAGTTTGGAATATTACATTGGGGCTTTTTTATTTCCTTATTGGGAATCCTTTTTGGAATTTATCAATTCCTAAAAATTAAGAAACTTCCAGCTCATAAAAGCATGCTGGATATTGCTCACGTTATTTACAAAACTTGCTCAACTTACCTAAAACAACAAGCCAAGTTTTTAACTATCTTATTTGTTTTTGTAGGTTTAGCTGTTAGTCTTTACTTTGGTTTTCTTGCAAAGGGAGAAAACGGAGAAAGTTTTGGTATTGGAGCTGTACTTCTAATACTTCTTTGGACAGTGTTAGGTATTTTAGGTTCATACATTGTTGCAAAATACGGAATACGTATAAATACTTTTGCAAATTCAAGAATGGCATTTGCCTCTTTAAAACGTAATCCTTTGAATCTTTTAAATATTCCTTTAAGTGCAGGTATGAGTATTGGAGTTGTTTTAATTTGCGTAGAACTTCTTCTTATGCTTATCATATTATTATTAATGCCTGCTAATCTTGCAGGAGCTTGTTTTATAGGTTTTGCTATTGGAGAAAGCTTAGGTGCTTCGGCGTTAAGAATTGCAGGTGGTATCTTTACAAAAATTGCAGATATTGCATCAGATTTAATGAAAGTTGTTTTCAAAATTGGAGAAGACGATCCAAGAAACCCTGGCGTGATTGCAGACTGTACAGGTGATAATGCAGGAGACTCAGTTGGACCAACAGCAGATGGTTTTGAAACATACGGTGTAACAGGTGTTGCTTTGGTTTCTTTTATTCTTTTAGCAATTGGCGATGTTGATATTCAAAAAGACCTTTTAGTTTGGATATTTACAATGAGAATACTTGGTGTTGTAACATCTATCATCGCATACTACATCAACAAAGGTTTAAGTCAAGTTCTTTATGGGAAAAAAGATGATTTGGATTTTGAGGCTCCTTTGACTAATTTAGTATGGATTAGTTCTATTCTTTCTATTATAGGAACTTTTGTTACTTCTTACCTTCTTATTGGAAGTCTTGGAACAAGTGGAAATCTATGGTGGATACTTTCTACTATTATTTCTTGCGGAACTCTTGGTGCTGCTTTAATTCCAGAAATCACAAAAATATTTACTTCTCCTAAATCTACTCACGTAAAAGAAGTTGTAAAGGCTTCTGAACAAGGAGGTGCATCTTTGAATATTTTATCAGGATTTGTTTCTGGTAACTTCTCTGGTTTCTGGACTGGTCTAATATTTGTATTATTAATGTTTATAGCTTATATCTGCTCTCCTAACTTAGGCGAGATCGGAATGGTATATCCTTCTATTTTTGCTTTTGGTCTTGTAGCTTTTGGTATGCTTGGTATGGGTCCTGTTACAATTGCAGTTGATAGTTACGGACCTGTAACCGATAATGCTCAATCTGTTTATGAATTATCTTTGATTGAAGAACAAGAAAACATTGATAAAGAAATTGAAAAAGACTTTGGATTTAAACCTGATTGGGAAAAATCAAAATATTATCTTGAAGCAAATGACGGAGCTGGCAACACTTTCAAAGCAACCGCTAAGCCTGTTTTGATTGGAACTGCTGTTGTGGGTGCAACTACAATGATTTTCTCTTTAATTCTTGTTATACAAAAATCTCTTGGCGTTGACCCTGGCACTTTGCTTAACTTATTGAACCCTTACACTATCTTAGGTTTCATTCTTGGTGGTGCTGTGATTTATTGGTTTACCGGCGCAAGTACACAAGCCGTTACAACAGGTGCTTATCGTGCTGTGGAATACATTAAACGTAATATAAAGCTTGATGTTAATGCTCCTAAAAAAGCAGATGAAGAATCTTCTGTTGAAGTTGTTAAAATCTGTACTCTTTATGCTCAAAGAGGTATGTATAATATCTTTATAGCTATCTTCTGTTTTGCTTTAGGAATTGCATGTCTTTCTTCACCTGCTTCAATCGGTGGAAACAATGCAGTTTCTTTGTTTGTTAGTTATTTACTTTCTATTGCATTATTTGGATTATTCCAAGCAGTATTTATGGCTAATGCAGGAGGAAGTTGGGATAATGCAAAAAAAATAGTAGAAGTAGATATGAAAGAAAAAGGCACTCCTTTACACGATGCTTCCGTTGTTGGAGATACAGTAGGAGATCCTTTCAAAGACACATCTTCTGTTGCCCTTAACCCTATTATTAAGTTTACAACTTTATTTGGTCTTTTGGCAATGGAAATAGCAATAAGCGAATCGTTTAAGAATATTGCGCCTTATGTAGGTATAGCATTCTTCGTTTTAGCTTGCTATTTTGTTTATCGTTCATTCTACAAAATGACAATTGATAAAAAATAACCATTATGTTTGATTTGATAGATACTCTTTTTGAAAAACAAAACTTAGAAAATAATCAATTAAAATCTTTAATTGAATGTGAAGATAACTCTATTCAAGAAGAGTATCTATTTAAACAAGCTGATAAAAAAAGAAAACAAATATACGGTACAGACATCTATATACGTGGATTAATAGAAGTTAGCAATTATTGTAAAAATAATTGTTTGTACTGTGGAATAAGATGTAGCAATCTTAATGTTGAAAGATATAGATTAAGCGAAAGCGAAATTTTAGAATGTGCTCATTACGGATATTCTTTGGGATTTAGAACTTTCGTAATGCAAGGAGGAGAAGATTTACACTATTCCGATAAAGATATTTGTGAAATTATATCTAAAATAAAAAAATCCTATCCCGATTGTGCTATAACATTATCTTTGGGAGAGAAAAGCAAAGAAACTTATCAATCATACTTCAATGCAGGTGCTGATCGTTATTTATTAAGACACGAAACAGCAACAGAGGAGCATTATAAAAAGCTTCACCCCGCAGCAATGAAGTTAGAAAAAAGAAAACAATGCCTATTTGACTTAAAAGAAATAGGTTTTCAAGTCGGTTCTGGCTTTATGGTTGGTTCTCCTTTTCAAACAACTGAGAATATTATTGCAGATTTAAGATTTTTACAAGAATTACAACCAGATATGATTGGAATAGGTCCTTTTATTCCTCATATTGACACTCCTTTTAAAGACAAAACACAAGGAGATTTACATAAAACCCTTCGTTTAGTAGCAATTCTCCGTTTAATGTTTCCTTATTCTCTTATTCCTTCTACAACCGCTCTTGGTTCTATTGCAGAAAATGGTAGGGAATTAGGTCTTCAAGTCGGTGCAAACGTAGTTATGCCTAACCTTTCTCCATCTGATGTTAGAAAACTCTATAATTTATATAATAACAAAGCGTTTGTTGGCAAAGAAGCCGTTGAAGGATTAGAAGAATTAAAAGCCCAAGTAAACACATTAGGCTATAAAATCGTAATAGATAAAGGAGACGTTATAAGAAACGATAAGTAATTGTTCCCTTTTGTTCTTCTGGTGCATTTGGATCAGCAGCAAATTTACATTTTCTCGCTGCTTGTTCACATTTTCTATAAAGATTTGTATTTGAGATAGTCGTTCCTTTTACACCTGCTTTCGCTCTAACTACGTTTCCTTCTTTATCAACAAATATTTCTACAACAATCTTTCCAGGAGTATTGTTTGAAGCTGATGGAGGCACAAGTTCTTTTGAACCTCTACCACCTAAATTAAATGATACACCCTTTCCTTCGCCATTTCCACCTGCTCCGCTTCCACTTCCTTCGGAAATACCTTGTTCTCCACCTTTTCCTTGTTTTACTTTACCTTTTGAAAACAACGCATTTTGATTAATCGTTGGCTCAGCCGGTTTTTTTTCTTCCTGTTTAGGAGTTACAGTTTCACTTCTCTTACTTGATATTGGTGCTTCTTCTGTATCTTGATTTACAATATTTTCTTTAATATCATTAGATGCAACTTCATTAGACACATCTTCCCCTCCTTCCGAAGCATTATCAAAATCATTTCCTATATCAGACAATTCCTCTGCATTCATTTCAACTCCTAATTCAGGAGGTGGAGGATCGGGATATGGTAAGGCGATAACAAACAACATACCTACTCCCATCAATGATAGAAGTAATGTAATACACGCACTAATGAGTTTTCTTTTATTTTCTTCGTTCATTATTTAGTCGCCTCTGTTGCTAAAATAACTTTATGTTTTTTACCTTGTTGTGCATTCACTTTATTTACCGCATCTATTACAGTAACTACATATTGCACTGGTACGGTTTTATCAGAATGCAGTTTAACCGTTCCGTCTGTTACATCTTTTAAAAATCCCCCTATAACTTGCGACAATTCATCTTCACTTGTTTCTATATTTTCTACATAGAATTTATAGCTTGAATCTATTGAAACAACTACATTTTGCTTAGCTAAGGTTTGTCCACTTGTGCTTTGTGGCAACAATAGCTTAATTGCGTTCGGACTAATAAGGGTTGATGTTAGCATAAAGAAGATTAGCAACAAAAACACCAAATCCGACATTGATGAAGAATTGAAATTAGGGTCTATTTTATTTCTTGTTTGAATCATAACAAAGAAAGTATTTTTATTTTGCAGGTTCGTGCAAAAGGTCCATAAATTCCATTGTTCTTGCTTCTAACATAAAAATCACTTTATTTATCTGTCCAACAAGAATACTATAAAGGAAGTTTGCTATAATACCAACTATCAAACCACCAACAGTTGTTACCATTGCTTCATATATACCCCCTGAAAGCAATTGAATATCTATGTTATTTCCTGCTGTACTCATATCAAAGAAAGCCTTAACCATACCTGTTACAGTACCAAGAAATCCCAAAGAAGGTCCTAATGCTGCAATTGTTCCAACCATAGAAACTCCACTTTCCAATTGAGCAACTTCCAACTTACCAACATTTTCTATTGCTTGATTAATATCATTAAGCGGTCTGCCTAATCTTGAAAGCCCTTTATCTATCATTCTGCCTATTGGAGTAGGATTACTTCGTGTTAAATTCTTTGCTCCTTCTAAGTCTCCACTATGAATACAATTCTTTACATTATCCATAAAGTTAGTATCCTCTTTCAAAGCTTTTCTAAGAGCTAAGAATCTTTCAACAAAGATATAAATAGCAACTATCAACAAAATAGCCAGCACTATCATTATCCAACCACCTTTTGTGGCCAATTCAAAAATATTTAATTCTGCTTGTGTTGATTCTACTTCTTGAACTACTTCTGTTGCAGTTTGAGATATTTGTAACAATATATTTGATAACATTGATTTTTATTTTTTTATTATTTAACTACTATTTTTCTTGTTTGAACTCCCTTTTCTGTATATATATTAATGAAGAATATACCTTTTTTATCTTCAAAATTATATTCCTTTGGTAATTTTTCAGAGAAATAGACTACTTCTCCTAAGGAATTTAATATTTCTATCTTTTCCACTTTTAAATTACTTGATTTAAAAGCAATCTTTCCATCTGTTGGATTAGGATAAATATCTACATTAGCTATAACTTCTGCATCTTCTATACCTTGTTGAATAGTATTAAACACATATTCATCGCTCCAAGAGCTCACTTCTCCATCTGAACATACTGCTCTAACCTTCATTTTATACTCAGTTTGAGGAGTAAGTCCAATAGGAGTAAAAATAGGATTATCATAAACTATCACACCTGCCTCAGGCAATGTTTGATTGCTTTGTGCAAAAACGACTTCCCATTTATCTTGACTCATACTTCCTGGATTCCATGTGATTTTTGCAGAAGAGTGTTGAACTTCTGTTGTACGCACCCCACTAACATTTGCACATAACGGTGGCAACGTTACAAAGTTTCTTATTTCACTCCATTCACTAAACAAATCTCCACAAATCGCTCTAACAAAAACAGAATAAGAGCGACCTCCTTCCAAGCCTGTAACAACATACGTAGTGTCATTTGTTACATACATAGCGGCTTGATCATCTGATTGTCCTATTATACCACATTTTATTTGCCATTGACTTTGTCCTAATCCCGGATTAAAATCTATTTTCGCCTCTGTAATTCCTATTTCCGAAACAGTAACATTTGTTGGAATAGATTGACAAGCGTGATTTGTTGTAAAAGACATCTCGCCAGA
>JAEIGA010014984.1_pt1 | contig 11804 bp, 11 predicted proteins | sample 9270691 | NCBI WGS metagenome assembly JAEIGA01 (sample SAMN17057246, study PRJNA624740) | gut metagenome | biome: biome; isolation source: fecal sample | host: Bos grunniens | place: China: Xizang | collected 2019
AATAAGATTCCAAATCTTTCAACGTGTATGATTCGTAATAGCACGTTACAGCAAGTTTGTGAATGTGAGGAGTTGTGGAAGGTGGACATGCTAGATTGGTTGATGGAGTTGATGTTAGCGGAACATGGATTCTTGGCTAAACATAAGCAGTCTACATCCGTCTATCGTGTGCAGGATGCTGGTCTTTGGAGTAGGTTGGATAAAAGTGGGCAGAAAGAATTGGTATTGCAACAAGTAGAAGAATATGATGCGCTATTGGCAAAACGTTACACTAAAGAGTTTAATGTAATTCGCCGTTACTATAACCCACCCAAACTTACATTCAAAAAACGACTATTAGCGTGGTGTCCACCAATAGTATATGCAATTGCCAAGGCGGTATTGCCTCCTAAATTATTCAAGTCGAAGAAATAATGAATGCATCTATGCCACTTGTATCCATAATAGTGCCGATCTACAAAGTAGAGCAATATCTTGCAGAGTGTCTTGATTCGTTGGTTAATCAGACATTGCGGGATATTGAGATTATATGTGTGAATGATGGTTCACCTGACCGCTGTGCAGATATTGTGCGCGATTATATGTTACGAGATGAACGTATTTTCCTTATCGAACAAGAGAACAAGGGATTAAGTGGTGCACGCAATACGGGATTGAAGGCAGCAAAAGGGGAGTATGTCTATTTTATGGATAGCGATGATTGGCTGGAACCTGATACTATGGATATATGCTATCAGGCAGCGATAACAGAAGGTGTTGATGTGGTCTTTTTTGATGCATTGTCGTTCGTGGATGGAATCGAAACTTATTCTAAAGAAATGCAGAATGATTATGACAGAAGTAAACGATTGCAATCTTATGCAAATCAGGCAATGCCTGCTAAACAATTATTTAAGCAAATGGTTCAGAGTGGGGCAATGCGTCCTTCTGTTTGGCTAAATTTTATTCGCCTAGATCTGTTGGCAAAAAATGATTTAAATTTCGAAGAGGGATTAATTCATGAAGATGAGTTGTTTACTCCTCAGTTATATGCTTTAGCAAATACGATGATGTATATACCTCGTATGTTTTTCCATCGACGAGTTAGACCTGGATCAATAATGACATCTGTAAAAATAGAAAAAACATTAGAGTCGTTATGTCATATTATTAGTGAATTATGTGCTTTCGCTATATCTCATTTCGGGGTTAGATGGGTAATATATTTACGTTGTTACGAACTGGCTGTATATGCTAATAATCTTAAAAAAGATTATATAAAACAACAATTGCCGCTTTGTTGGAAACGAGTCAGTAGATGCTATAAATGGTTTAATTATTGTAGAAAGATAAAAAAGCATTTATTATGAAAACTAATCCACTTGTATCAATCATAATGCCAGCATACAATGCGTCTGCGTATATCGCAGAGGCGATTGAGTCAGTGTTAGATCAAACATGGACGAATTGGGAATTGATAATCGTGGATGATGGAAGCACGGATGATACGTTACAAATTGCTCAACAATATGCTGCGAAAGATAATCGTATACAAGTGTATCATCAATCCAATCAGGGTGGATGTGTCGCGCGAAATGAAGCGTTAAAACACATAGCTGGCGATTATGTGCAGTATTTGGATGCTGATGATAAATTACATGCCGAGAAATTGTCTTTACAATTGGTAGAAAATGTCGATGAAGATACGATAATATATGGATCTTGCTTACGTTTGTTAACTAATGGTCAATGTGTAGAGGCTTCTATGGCGATTCTTGCTCAAAATTATCTTCCTGCAATAGATGCACAAGTAGCAATTTGGGAAAATCACTTAAATTCTTTCCCGTATTCTACCTATCTACTTCCAAGGAATTTAGTAATGGCTGTTGGCAATTGGAATGAACATTTGGTGCGTGCTCAAGATTGCGAATATATGGCACGGGTGCTGGCTCTAGCCAAAAAGTTGGTATTTGTCCAAGACGCGATATTTTACTATCGTCAAGTGGAGAATAGTGTTAGTTGTAAGCCATTATCACGCCAACAGTTGCAATCAGAAGCGATAGTGTGTGATGTGATAGCAGATATTATTTTGACATATTCCAAGTCAGTACCTGCCGTACGTGCTTGCGAAATACACTATACAGATGTACTTACGGCCTGGTATCCACAAAATAGATTTTTGGTAAAAGATATGGTGAAGTCAATGAATGTACGTGGCTTGAATTTGAATTTTGAAAATCGTGGTCGTTTATTCCATATGCTGAAAAATATTTTCGGTTGGCGAGTGGCTGTTAGAATAATAAAATTAAAAAACATTATACGTTTATGAAGAAAATAAGACCGATAGCAATATATCTTCCTCAATATCATCCATTTAAGGAAAACAATGAATGGTGGGGAGAGGGGTTTACAGAATGGACCAATGTAGTAAAAGGAACTCCTCGTTTTAATGGGCATTATCAGCCACATCTGCCTGCAGATTTGGGTTTCTATGATTTACGTTTGCCAGAAGTACGTGAAAAGCAAGCAAGAATGGCAAATGATTATGGAATATATGGTTTTTGTTATTATCATTATTGGTTTAATGGAAAACTGTTAATGGAGCGTCCTTTAAGCGAGGTTTTGGAGTTGGGGAAACCGGATTTTCCATTTTGTATGTGTTGGGCCAATGAGAATTGGACTCGAAGTTGGGATGGCGCAGAAAAGCAAGTGTTGATAAAACAAGAGTATTCTGTAGAAGATGATATAGCACATATTAAGTATTTGTTGAAATATTTTAAGGATCCTAGATATATACGAATAGATGGCAAGCCTGTATTTATAATTTATAAGGAAGATGTATTGCCTAATGTGAAAGATACAATTCGTGTTTTTCGAGAAGAAGCGCGTAAGGAGGGGATAGATTTGTATTTATGTTGTTTTGAGCGTTGCTCTCAAATTTCTGAGAAAAATCTCATGGTCTATGGCTTTGATGCTATGATTGAATTTCAACCATTCTCTACGACATTTGCGAAATATGAACAAGATTTGTTGCAATTGAGTTTATGGGAACGAATTGTAAAAAAAGTAAAAAAAGAGATTTGTCGTATGATTAATGTCGAGTTTGTACGCAAAGATAGAATTGTTGATTATGAGAAATTTATCAAGTATGATATAGAATTATTCAAGCCTGATAGAAAATGTTATCCTTGTGTTCTTCCTATGTGGGATAATTCTGCTCGACGCCCTCAGAATATGGCTACAATATTTAAAAATAGTACCCCTGCATTATTTGAATGGTGGTGTAGAATGAAAATTAAATTATTTAATCCATTTTCTAAAGAAGAAAATCTCTTTTTTATTAATGCTTGGAATGAATGGGCTGAAGGAAACCATTTGGAGCCAGATCAAAGATGGGGTAAACAATATTTAGAGGCATTTAAGCGAGCATTGAATGGATAAAATATTAGTAATCATAGTAACTTACAATGCGCATGATTGGATTCATCAATGTTTGAATTCGGTGGATATGGAGCGTTACGATGCGTTTGTGGTGGATAATGCTTCTACGGATGATACGTTGTCTATTCTGCAGGAGGAATATCCAAAGGCAATTGTGCGTGCAATGGACAAGAATCTGGGCTTTGGACAAGCTAATAACATTGGTTTGCGCTATGCATTGGACAATGGATATGATTATGTATTGCTCCTCAATCAAGATGCATGGTTACTGCCTGATACAATTGAAAAACTGATAGCAGCGCAAAAACAGCATCTGGAGTATTGGATTTTATCACCATTGCAGATGAATACAGAGCAAGGAGGAGTGGAACGACATTTTGCTCGGTTCTGCGAGCAGAGCAATATAGATTTCTACTCTAAAAAAATCGAAAATGTTGGTTTTGTTAATGCTGCTGTTTGGTTTGTGTCAAGACAATGCGTTGAAGTGGTTGGTGGTTTCGATCCGATTTTTCCGCATTATGGAGAAGATAACGATTACATTCGTCGAGTGCAGTATTGGGGAGGTCAAATAGGGGTTGATACTGCCACTATTGCATACCATGAGCATCCTATAGCAAACAAAGAGATGACTTTAGAGCAAGAAATTTATCGTCAACGATTGGTTTATATGGAGGTATGGAAAGATATAAATTACTCTGTTGTAAGAGGAATCATTGCTTGTTGGAGTGTTATGAGTCGTAAATTGATGAAATCGCTGCTATATGTTGATATAAAGCGATTGAAATTATACTGGTGCGCATGGGTGGAGGCATATAAATCCAAAAATGAAATTATACTTCATAGACAACTATCAAAAAAGAAGGGAGCATTTCTATGAATAGTATAGGTTTGTTGAAACAAGATTTTCTGCATTGGGCTCAGGTAGAGCAACTTTCAGCAGATAGTGGCATGTTGAGCTTATTTTTTAAGAATAAAGCGTTTCGTTCTGTAGCGTACTATCGTATGCGTAGAAGTGGGATTATATTACGGATAGTTCAGCGTATTTTACGTATTCTATTGCCAGAGCAAGAGTGTTTATATATCAAAACCTCACAAATCGGAGGGGGGCTATATATACAGCATGGTTTTGCTACGATAATAACTGCCGAGTCAATAGGTAAGAATGTATGGATCAATCAGCAAGTAACGATTGGATACAATGGTGACAACGCTCCAATCATTGGAGATAATGTAGTGATTTATGCAGGGGCAAAAGTAGTGGGTGGAGTACGAGTAGGCAATAATGTAACTATAGGGGCAAATGCTGTGGTTACAAAAGATATCCCAGATAATAGTGTTGTAGGCGGTGTGCCTGCCAAAATTTTAAAAATGAAATAAAAGGGTATGATTAGTTTTATAGTAATCGGTAGAAATGAAGGTTGGAAACTTAAAGCATGTCTAGATGCATTAAGTTTAGTGGTTTATGAGGATAATATACATGATTATGAAGTAATATATGTAGATAGCCAATCAACAGATGATAGCATAAGTGTTGCTAAGCAATATCCGAAAGTACGTCTGTTTTTAGTTACTGGTGATTGTAATGCTGGTGTAGGTCGGAATATCGGTGCTAAAGAAGCTAAGGGAGATGTGTTGTGCTTTTTGGATGGTGATATGGAATTGCAATGTGGGATTATTCCTGAGTTGTTTAATGAAAACGGAAAATTAAAGTATCCATTCTATTCAGGACTTCATTTGAATCGAGTATATCACAATGGTGTGATGAAAGAAGAATATCTTCAAAAATCACCATCTGGGGTGTGTGAGTACTTGGAAATCGCAACAGGAGGTTTGATGATAATAGAACGTCAGTGGTGGGATGAACTACATGGCATAGATACTCGATTCCGGTATAATGAGGATTATGATTTTGGTTTACGTATGACAGAAAGAGGTGTAAAACCTCGTCGTCAATGTAAATTATGGGTCATACATAATACATATCCTCATGAAACAAGAGATACCTACGTGTCCAGTGCAAAATATACAGCGTTATTATTTAGAAACCATTGGTTTAATTCTGAATTCTTATCAAAAAAAATGTTTCCAACTCAGCATACTGCGTTTGCACTTTTAATCTGTCAGGTGGGTATATTAGTAGGATATATAATTTATCCATCTTTTTGGTGGACGTCAGTACTTTTTGGTTACCTATTGGTCTTATTTAGAAAAGCAAAAAGGCAAAATGAAGTGGAGATTATAAAGATGATTTGGTTAGTGGTGAAACGGGATATTGTTTTTTTAACATCCATTCTATGTTTTTGGCCAAAAGCAATTGAATTGAAATACGAGGAGAAATAAGTTGTTATGGGTTTTGCTACGATACAATTAATATATTATTTAATAGCATTGGGACTGATGCTGTGGATGGTGTGGAGGTATAGACAAAGTTTATTTCTCTTGCTTTTGCTTTTGCTTGCATTCAATGGTCCTTTAAGCTATTTTTTGCCATCAGGACCACAGATAATGCGAGTGGTAACAACGATTATCGCGACATATCTATTGGTGCGGTATAATGTGTTTAAGCATTGGGAGCAGTTAAAAGCATTGGTAATATCGTTTGTTCTTTTATCAATATACTTTTTGTTTGTCTCGTTGATAAAGTGGCAAGATGGATTGCTATTTACATTTGCTCAATACTCTAAGTATTATGTACCATTTGCGTGTTATTTATTGTTTGCAGTATGGATGGTAAAATATCCGCAAAGTTTAGAGTATATTAATGTGTTTTTTCGAGAGTTGATTTATATTCAGATCTTATCTGGTGTTTTGAAGGCAATCATGCTTAACATGCATTTTTGGGAAGGCATGGTGGGTACCTTTGGACAGCCCCAAGGAGGAGGGGTTGGTACTAGTTTCCCGCTTGTTGCGCTGGCATGGGTATGCGTGAATACTAACATGAATATTAAGGGATGGAAATCATGGGCTTTTTTGGCGGGATTATTGTTGATAGGTATTATGACGGGTAAACGTGCTGTGGTTGTACTATTTCCCTTATTCTTTATACTATTTGCATTGTATGTTGCTCGTAAAAAATATCCAAAGATGGTGATGACGGTTATCGTTTTAGCGCCATTGTTATTCTATTTCGGTCTTCGCTTGACCCCATCATTAAATCCTGAGAAGAAGGTTTGGGGAAGCTTTGATATAGAGTATGCGCTCAACTATGGTAAAGATTATTCCATGGGAGAAACGGACCAATATGGTAATCGCGAAAAGGGCGTTGGTCGTGTCGGAGCAACGTTGCTGATGTGGGAATGGATAAAGGATGTGGATAATTATGACACGCATTCTTGGTTTGGTCATGGAGTAGAGCGTATTTTCCGGTCGAATGATTTTGAACATTATTACGATAAGGATTACAATTTTGGTATTAACCACCGGGGGAGTATGACGGGTGCGGTAATGTGGTATTTGGCGTTTGGATTGATTGGACTAATCTTATTCATGCTATATTATTGGTTTTTCTTTAAGATAGTTAAGTATCAACGATTGCGTTTTGCGCTATATGGTATGGTGATGTTTGACTTTATTTTATACAATGCACAAATGATTCGAGAACCATTTGTATGTGTGTTATTGATATTTGTGATGTATTATTCACGATTGAAATATACAAATAAAGGTACGTTTGTAGGAACTAGTAATTCAAAATATATTTAAGATGAAACGACCAGTATATAATGCTTTTAAAAGTTTATTGTTTAATAGGGGGCATTTTTTAGCAGCCATCGTATCTCGATTTTCTCGTTTGATAACTAATGATGCGTTATATTTAAAAATTCTATATAGGCTAGAATTTAAACGTAAGTTGGATTTAAATAATCCTATTACGTATAGTGAGAAATTGCAGTGGTTGAAACTATACTACCATAATCCAATCCATACAATTATGGCGGATAAATACGCAGTAAAACAATATGTAAAGGAGCTAGTAGGGGAGCAATATATTATACCAACGTTATTTGTGTGGGATTGTGTGGAGGATATTGATTGGGAACAATTGCCCCAACAATTTGTTTTAAAGACTACGCATGATAGCGGCAATTTCGGTGTGATAATATGTAAGAATAAAAGTAAATTAGATATTTTTTCCGTTGAAAAAAGATTACGTAAGTCTCTTAATAGAAGCACTTTTATATTAGGGAGAGAGTGGCCATATAAAAACATTAAGCCACAAATTATCGCTGAAAAGTATATGGAAGATATAGCTCAAGGTGAATTGAGAGATTATAAGTTTTTTTGTTTTGATGGAGCAGTGAAGGCCATGTTAATAGCATCTGGTAGGCATTCAGGAAAAGATGTTTGTGTTGATTTCTATGATCGAGATTTCAATTGGTTACCATTGCGTCAATCACATGAAAATGCAGAAATACATCCGCAGAAACCAATGCTATTATCAGAAATGATTACTTTAGCAGAACGCTTGTCGTTGGGAATCCCTCAGGTTCGAGTGGATTTATATGAGTCAAACGGACAAATATATTTTGGAGAATATACATTTTTTAATTCTGGAGGATTAACTCCATTTCGCCCAGAAGAATATGATTATCAATTCGGCGAATGGTTAACTTTACCAGACAAAATGATTTAATTAAAAATACAATATGAAATTATTGATTACAGGTGGTGCAGGGTTTATCGGAAGTAACCTATGCGAAAATTTTGTAGAAAAAGGATATGATGTGGTGTGCTTGGATAATTTAAGCACAGGCTTTCTACGTAATATCCAACATTTAGTTGGTAAATCAAATTTTTCTTTTATTGAAGGAGATATTCGGGATTTGGATACTTGTCGCAGGGCTGTGAAAGGATGTGAAGTGGTATTACACGAGGCTGCATTGGGTTCTGTACCGCGTAGTATCAATGATCCTATTACTACCAATGCTAATAATATTACAGGTTTTTTGAATATGTTGGTGGCTGCAAGAGATGAACATGTAAAGCGATTTGTTTATGCGGCATCATCCTCTACCTATGGAGATAGCAAAGAATTACCCAAGATAGAGCATAATATTGGTCGTCCATTATCACCATATGCGATTACTAAATTTGTTAATGAATTGTATGCTAATGTGTTCTCGTCACTATACGGGATAGAAACAATAGGATTACGTTATTTTAACGTATTTGGTCGTCGTCAAGACCCAAATGGGGCATATGCTGCTGTGATTCCATTATGGGTGAAAGCACTCATCAACCACGAGTCGCCATTTATCAATGGTGATGGCACTTATTCACGAGATTTTACGTATATTGACAATGTAATCCAAGCCAATGAGTTAGCTGCTACCGTTTCACATGAAGATATCGTAAAACAAGCTGCGTTATACAATATGAATCTGCCCCAGAATGCGCCAATTGATATGGTGTTTAATGTGGCATATGGCGGTAATACAACGCTGAATGATTTATTTAATTGTCTTCGAGTGAATTTAGCTAAGTATGATCCTGAAATATCTAAGATAGAACCAATCTATCGGGATAATCGTGCGGGTGACATACCTCACAGCCAAGCATCAGTCATCAAAGCACAACGTATTTTAGGTTATCAGCCTAAATATTCGGCTATACAAGGATTTGAAGAAGCTTGCGAATGGTATTGGAATAATTTGAAATAATGCAGATCATGAAAGTTATATTTGTTGCATCAGGTAACCAAAAGATAGAGTCAATCGCACCTTTTGTGCAAGTTCAAATGGATTCGTTGGCAGAACAAGGGGGTGAGATTTCTTTATATCGCGTAGTGGGACGTGGAATAAGAGGGTATGTAACAAATACGATACGACTTCGTAAAATATTAAAACGTGAGCAACCAGATATTGTTCATGCCCATTATTCTATTTGTGGATATTTAGCTTCTATAGCTAATTGGGGTTTGAAATCCAAAGTGGTGGTATCTTTAATGGGGAGTGATATGGTTGCAAAATTGTCATTGATACGTTTTTTTTCAAAAAAACTATGGGATATGACCATCGTAAAATCCCGTGAAATGTATGATAGGTTGAATGTGGCCAAAGCAAGGATTATTCCTAATGGTGTGAATGTAGATAAGATGCGTCTGTTAGATAGGAACGATTCTCGTAAAAAGTGTGGATTCGAAGATACGAAACAATATATTATTTGGTGTTCTCAAATTGACCGTGAGGAAAAAAACTATCCATTGGCGCAGGAAGCAGTAAAATTAATAAATAATAAGAATGTAGTATTGCTACCTATACAAGATGCTCCTCATCATATGATGAATGTGTATATGCGGGCAGCAGATGTATTGTTATTAACTTCTAAACGAGAAGGGTCACCCAATGTAATCAAAGAAGCAATGGCTTGTAATTTGCCAATCGTTTCTACTAATGTGGGAGATGTGGAGTGGTTGTTAGATCATGTAGAGGGTGCGTATATCACTCAAGATGATACACCTCAAAATGTATGTGAATGTCTAAAAAAGGCATTAACATTTATAGGAAATTCGACTGGGCGTCAAAGACTAATAGATATTGGACTAACAACAAGTAGTATAGCGAGTGATATAATCAATATTTATACCGACATATGCAACAAAAAATAAAAATACAACCTATCACAGTGGGTTTATATCCATCCTTTTATGAGATGGTGCAAGCTTCGCAATGGGGAAATCCAATGCTTCCAACAACTTATCAAGCATCTCTTTGGGGTGATGTGTTGATAGAAGACAACAAGGTGATTGGCGGTTGGATTGGTACGATGCGTGGTAACTTCCCTATTGCCAAGATAATAACAAAGTCGGTATATTTTGATTCCTATCCTGTCTTTGCAACAGATGAAATAAAGAATCAGTATCATGATTCGCTAATTAACTCGATGAAACTGCGAGCGAAGCAGGAAGGTATCACCATGTTTAATCTAACGCATTGGGTAAGAGGACGTGGTATGCAAGTGGATGCGGAAGAGACTGGGGCTACGTTTGTCTCTGTATTACATAAAACAGAAGAGGACCTGTGGAAAGAAGTAGAGTCTAAACAACGCAATTGTGTAAGAAAGGGCGAAAAGAGTGGAGTAGAATGTGTTGTATGCAAGGGAGAGGATTCGGTACGCTATTTGTCTGATTTTCAACGATTGAGACAACGTACTCAACAACATGCCATCGGAAAAAATGCAAAAGCATCTATGCTGCTGAAATCAGATGAGTTTTTCAAAAAAATATTCTTGAATAAAAATACCACATTATTTGTCGGAATAGTGGATAATAAAGTAGCTACTGTGGCATTGATGATACAATCCGGAAATACCGTATATTACTATTCTGGGGGTAGCGATTATGAACTAAACAAAAAATATAGCTGTTCGGCATACATACTTTGGAAAGCTATTTGTTGGTTTAATAGCCAAGGGATAGATGTTTTTGATATGGGTGGAGTACCCGTTTCACCATCTAAAGAACATCCTGCATACGGTGTATATGCATTCAAGCGCAGTTTTGGTGGTGATTACCAAGAGTTTGATGGAGGAAAAATTGCAATCTCTAAATGGAAATATCAACTTCTGAATTGGCTATTATCACAACGCAAATTACTACGTTTTTTTAGTACAAAATTATGATGTAATATGACTTATAATCTATATTTTACGCTCGATTACGAAATCCATGGGAATGGCGATGGCAATCCCATAGATCTGATGGTGGAGCCAACCTATCGATTGATGGATATGCTGGAGCAGTATAACCAGCGACTAACCATCATGGCAGATGTGGCAGAGATACTCTGCTTCAAACGCTATTGGGAACAAACGGGCAAAGACGATTTTCATGTGCAAGAGGTGGAGCAACAGCTATGTGATGCCATTCGTCGAGGGCATGATGTACAATTGCATGTTCATTCATCCTATTTCAAGGCAGCGTGGAATGGTGATCATTTCGACCAATGCATCGAGGAATACAATATGGCAGCACTCTCCTATGAACGTATTACAGAAATGGTCAGCCAGTCTGTGAAATATCTAGAGAATTTATTACGGCCAATCAAATCCGATTACAAAGTTTGGCTTTTCCGTGCTGCCAACTGGAGCATGATGCCTACGCCTACCTTATATCAAGTATTAGTAGAACATGGTATCACGCACGATACGTCGGTTTATAAAGGTGGTTGTCAAGGGGGGAATGTGTGCTACGATTATCGCCATGCCTATGATAATCTTCTAACATATAGAGCCTCATCGAAAGATATTAATTTGCAAGATCCTGCAGGAGATTTGTGGGAAATGCCTATCTATACCGAGATGCGCCCATTCTGGGACTTTATCAGCCCCATCCGTATCTTCCGTATGGTACGAGCTAAGTTCCATAAGCACAAGCATCAGTCGCA
>JAEIGA010014985.1_pt1 | contig 11803 bp, 7 predicted proteins | sample 9270691 | NCBI WGS metagenome assembly JAEIGA01 (sample SAMN17057246, study PRJNA624740) | gut metagenome | biome: biome; isolation source: fecal sample | host: Bos grunniens | place: China: Xizang | collected 2019
GCAGAATGCTTTCTTTTCGGCAAGTGTATACTTAGGAGCTATGTTGACTCCATTCTCGATGACCTTTTTCTGTAAGGTGAAGGCCTGATATTCTCCTGCCTCGAATGTCTTGAACTTGTATCTGTCATATTCGTCGCAGACTGTGAAGGCCTCTCCAGCTTCAATTTTACGGCTGAGTTCGTCTCCACGCAGACAAGTCACATCTACTTTGAAAATTTCTCCCTTTGACGGGTCATTCACCATGATTCTGTATGTGATCTGGAATCCTGGGTTGATGAGCTTGATCTTGTCTTCTGAACGTTTCAGGACAGCCTGTCCGTCAATTTCTACAAGCTTGTAGACATTGCCGAAGCATGGGTTGGCCTTGCTGGTTGCGATAGCGTCTCCTACGCCATAGCAGTCGATGCATGCACCCTGACGCTCCAGGTCGGTGATGAGATATTCGTCCAACGAATTGGTTGCAAAAATTTTACAGCCCTCAAGTCCGTTCTTGTTGAGAATGCTTCTGCACTCTGCTGAAAGGTAGGCGAGGTCTCCGCTATCAAGTCTCACACCATATCCTTCCTCATACGAGTCGTCAATGCCGTTGTCCCTGAAGGCCTTGATGGCATTCAGGATTCCGCATCTAAGGGTGTCGTATGTATCTATGAGAAGGATGAGAGGCTCTCCCTTATGAGTCTTGATATATGTGTCGAATGCATTGTATTCTCCCTCAACACTGCAGCCGAATGAGGTTACATAGCTATGTGCCATGGTTCCAGTAGAACCATAATCATACATCACTCCTGTGAGTATGTTGGAAGTGGCAGAGCAGCCTGCAATGATTGCAGCCTTGGCACCGTAAGTTGCTGCCCAAGGGCCGTGGGCTCTTCGTGAACCGAACTCACTGACAGGCCTGTTGGTCGCGCGGCATACTCTGGATGCTTTTGTGGCTACGGCCATCTGGTGGTTCATTATGCAGAGCATAGGTGTCTCGAGCACCTGAGCCTCGATGAGCGGTCCCTCGACTATGATTATCGGCTGGTTAGGGAAGACGATCTCTCCCTCTCTCATTGCGTATATGTTGCCGGTAAACTTCATTGCTGACAGGTATCCTCTGAAATCCTTGTATTCTTCCCCCGGAAGGAACTTTTCGAAGAATTCAGGATCCATGTTACCGAGGTTCTCCACCATTTCGATCACCTCGTCAACTCCACTCACCACAGCCCAGTTATTGTTTTCCGGGGCTTTCCTGTAAAACAGATTGAACACGGCATGCTTGTCCTTCATGCCGCTGTCGAAGAATGACTTTCCCATAGTGTACTGGTACTTGTCGGAGCAATATGCAATGTTAAGCATCTCAGATTGAATTTAAATCCAACAAATTTAATCTTTTTTCCTTGACATTTTCTTAAATTCGCAAATAATTCAGGTACACCTCGGGCGAAAAAATGTAGAAAAGTGGCTGAGCTGTGCCCAGAACATTATTAAAACACGGATATTAGCTACATCTCGGGCGTTTTCTATGCCAGATTTGACTGAGGTGTGTGATTTCAAGAGTCATGGAACAGTTGATAGAATTATATAGGTCGAAATTTTCTGCAGAGCCATCGGTATGCGCACAACTGACCGGGTCAGCCAGCAATCGTAAGTATTACAGATTGTCTGGGGATGCAGGCGTGTGTATTGGAGTTATCGGAACTGATGTCAGAGAGAATAATGCTTTTGTAACCATTGACAGCCATTTCAAGAGCAAGGGAATCAATGTTCCGGAGGTCTATGCTGTGAGTCAGGACGGACTGTCATACATTCAGGAGGATCTTGGAAATGTGGTTCTGTTTGATATGTTGACTCAGGCTCGTAAGGCTGGCGAGGGCATGGAACACGTGGAGGCGCTGCTCTGCAAGACGATGTCAATGCTTCCTAAGATTCAGTACGAGGGAGCAGAAGGATTGGATTTCTCTATCTGCTACCCGCAGCCTGCGTTCGACAGGCGCATGGTTATGTTCGACCTGAACTATTTCAAGTATTGTTTTCTCAAGCCATCCGGATTGGAGTTTGATGAGGTTGCTCTGCAAGATGACTTTGAGAGATTTGCAGATGATCTCTTAGTTGAGGATACCGACACATTCCTTTACAGGGATTTTAATGCAAGAAATGTCATGGTATGTGGAGAGGAACCGTATTTTGTCGATTTTCAGGGAGGAAGACGCGGCCCGGTGTACTATGATGTTGCCTCATTCGTGTGGCAGGCAAGGGCCAGATATCCGGAAGCGTCCAAGCAGAGAATGCTGGACAGCTATCTGGAAGCGTTGACTGCATATCGTCCTGTTGAACGCGACGCTTTTGTGGAAAGGCTTGACCTGTTCATCCTTTTCCGTCTGCTCCAGGTGCTTGGAGCCTACGGGTTCAGAGGGCTTGTGGAGCAGAAAGCAAACTTTGTCACAAGCATACCTGCTGCAATATCTGAACTCAGAAGTGTGCTTGGAAGATTCTCTGCAAAATATCCGAAAATGGTCGGTATTCTCGGCCAGATGTGTGCTCTGCCTCGTTTTGAGGAACTGTCTTCCGATGGCGTGTTTGAAGTCAAGGTATATAGTTTCTCGTTCAAGAAAGGTCTGCCTCATGATCCGTCTGGAAACGGTGGCGGATATGTGTTTGATTGCAGGTCGATCCATAACCCAGGCAGATATGAGCCGTATAAGAAACTGACAGGACGTGATGAACCGGTGATAAGGTTCCTTGAGGATGATGGGGAAGTGTTCGGCTTTCTGGAACATGTCTACGGGGTAGTCGATCCTCATGTGGAGACATACAGCAAGCGTGGTTTTACCAATCTGATGGTCAGCTTCGGCTGTACGGGAGGTCAGCACCGCTCAGTATATTGTGCTGAGCATCTTGCGCGCCATCTGGCTCAGAAATATCTGGATATCCGTGTCCGCCTCATCCACCGTGAGCAAGGGATCGTTTCACAGATGTGATTGATACTCAGTGTTTTATCGGTTTGTCCTGCATGTCAAGGAAGGCAGGGTACTGAATCAAGTTACTGGCAGTTAAGCACTTAGGTGAAACGCTTCCACCGCCCTTCCATAACGTGATAGAGTATCAACGATAAATAGAACATATAAGGTCAGAAAAAACGATAAATAGAACATATAAGGTTAGAAAATATGAAAGCCATGATATTTGCGGCGGGTCTGGGAACTCGTCTGAAGCCGATTACCGATACGATGCCGAAGGCAATGGTGCCTGTATGTGGAAAACCGCTGATCGAACATGTGTCCAGAAGGCTTATGACTTTCGATATAGACGAGGTGGTGGTGAATGTCCATCACTTTGCAGATAGTATCGAAAATTGGGTAGCAGAACAGGGCTGGATATGTACCGATCCTGCATGCAAGGAGGCTGGAAAGCTGCTTGTTGAGATCAGCGATGAGAGAAAACTGCTTCTTGAGACAGGTGGAGCGGTACTCCATGCCCGTAAGTACCTGGAGGGTTGCAGACGCTTCCTTATCCATAATGTTGACATCATGTCGAATGCAGATCTGAATTGGCTCGAAGCTCAGGTTGCAGATGATTCTCTGGCGACATTGATGGTAAGCAACAGGCCGACAAAACGTTTCCTGTTGTTCCAGCCGGATACCATGCGACTTGTTGGCTGGCATAATACCGATACTGGTGATTACAGTCTGATAGATAGCTCTCTCAAGGTGGAGGACTGTCTGGCTTATGGCTTCTCAGGCATACATATCATGTCTGACAAGGTGTTTGACCTTATGGATGAATATGTGGCAGAGAGGGGATTGGAGGTTGATCCTGAGGCTGGAGTCAGGTTTCCGATCATGAGTTTCTATCTCTGGGCTGCCAGGAGAGTGCCAATCTATGGAGTCGTGGCAGAAGACCTGAATTTCCTGGATGTCGGAAAACTCGACACCCTGAAACAGGCCGAAGAAATGGTCTCTAGAATGATCATGTAATAATACACACCAGTGGCATGTAGCTGCTGTCGGTCCTTCCCACTCCGTGGGCCCCTTCCCTTTTCGGGAGCCAATGCCGACCGCAGCTACATGCCACTGGTGTGTATTGTCGGTAGAAGTTATTCTGTTATGGCATCGCAGCCACCGAGGTTGCCCTCCTTGAGAGGAATTGCGCGCATGATTACCAGACCGCTGGCAAGCACAAAGGCAAATGCTATGATGACAAGCACATAGGCCCATGGGCTCATCACCTGTGCGAATAACTCCACATCCTCAAGACCAGGAATCCTGCTGACAACCACTGAAAGAGTATTATTGACGCAGTGCATCAGCATGGTAAGCTTGAGCGATCCCGTCTTGTAATATACATATCCGAGAATCATTCCGATTATGAATGCAGGGATCGCCTGCCAAAGATTTCCGTGAATCAGGCCGAAAATCAGTGCAGAGATAGTGATAGCCCAAACCGGCTTGACTTTCTTGAGAAGTCCGCGAAGGATGATACCCCTGCAGAGCCATTCCTCAAAGAAAGGAGCGAATACGGAAACAGACAGCAATACGACCCATATAGGTCCGTTGAGTATCATCTCCATTGCCGCCTTCATGGCTTCCGACATCTCTGGCAGCATCATGCTGACAGGCTCGATGACAAAAGCTCCTGCTACAGCCATCGCGCTGACTATCAATGCCATGCTCCATCCTTTCCTTCCACCGAAGTTGTTGCTGTCAAGTGCATACCCCTTTTCGAAACCTTCATTGGCGCGGCTCTTTACAGAAGCATAAAGCATAGCTGGAATGAACTGCAATGGATAGACGATCAGCATTCCGTATGTGATTGCGAAGGAAGACGAGATGGCGTATGTCAGGGCAACAGTCACTATGCTTCCAAGGAACATTCCGCCAAGGAACAGTACCAGAATCCAGATCAGATCAGAGACTTCCGGCAAGAAATAGTTGTAAGTGCAGAAAAGGTCGTATGAACCTCTTCTTGAGTGTTTTCTGAAAAATCCCATATGATATTATTGCTTCAAATTCAAAAAGTCTTCAAATTTAACTAATTTTGTCGACATAAAACTATTCGATATGGAAATCTGGGACAGGATAAAGAAGGAATTTACAGGCGAGCGCAGAAAGTTTGCCTGGTTTGTAGCTGTTGTACTCGTGGTGTTTGTGTTCTCTTGGCTTTTCGGAAGCGGCAATACCATCGTGCATTGGGTCAGAGCCAAGAAGGAAATAAGACGTCAGGAGGCTCAGATAGAGGAGTACCAGCGCCAGATTCAGGAGATGGACGGAAGCATAGATCAGAGAGAGACTGATATAGACACATTAGAAAAATTCGCCAGGGAGCAATATAAGTTTGCAGCCCCTGGCGAAGATGTATATATCATAGCGGAGTAGATTTCTCGACTTCGCTCGAAATGACATTTCTTAGAATCCGGTATATGTCCAAGGAGTGATGACTCTGAGTTCCTCCTTCACTGATTCGCTGACCTCAAGAGTCTCGATGAACTCAGCGATGATTTCATGATTGATACCCGCACCTGTACGTGTAAGCGCCTTGAGCGTCTCGTAAGGGTTCGGGTAATTTTCTCTGCGGAGGATTGTCTGGATTGCCTCTGCAACTACAGCCCAGTTTCTTTCAAGGTCAGCACGGAGTGCGTCCTCGTTGAGGATGAGCTTGCCAAGTCCCTTTTTCAGTGAGTTGAGCGAGATCATCGAGTGTGCAAGCGGCATACCGATGTTTCTGAGCACTGTCGAGTCAGTGAGGTCGCGCTGCAGACGTGAGATTGGAAGCTTCATCGAAAGGTGTGTGTAAAGAGCATTTGCTACTCCGAAGTTGCCCTCAGCATTCTCGAAGTCAATAGGGTTTACCTTGTGAGGCATAGCTGATGATCCGACCTCACCTGCCTTCACCTTCTGACGGAAGTACTCCATCGAGATATATGTCCAGATGTCGCGTGCGAAGTCAATCAGGATTGTATTGATGCGGCGCAGACAGTCAAAAAGAGAAGCGAGGTTGTCGTAGTGCTCGATCTGAGTTGTAGGGAACGACCTCTTCAGACCGAGGGATGCCACGAAATCGTTGCCGAATGCGATCCAGTCGACAGCAGGATAGGCCACCTTGTGGGCGTTCATGTTACCTGTTGCGCCACCGAACTTTGCAGGATAGGTCAGCTGTTCGAACTGACGGATCTGCTCCTCAAGACGTACTACAAATACATTGAACTCCTTGCCTACACGTGTAGGGGAAGCTGGCTGGCCATGAGTCTTTGCAAGCATAGGGATCTCAGCCCAGTCTGATGCCATGCCCTTGATGGTGTCAAGAACCTCCTTCAGAAGCGGCATGAAGCTCTCCTCAATAGCCTCCTTGAACGAAAGAGGAACTGATGTGTTGTTGATATCCTGAGATGTGAGACCGAAATGAACAAACTCACCCCACTTGAGGATATCCATCTCCTTGAACCTGTCCTTGATGAAGTATTCCACTGCCTTTACGTCGTGGTTTGTAACCTTCTCGATCTCCTTTACCTTGGCTGCATCTTCAGGAGTCATGTTCCTGTAGATATCTCTCAGAGCCTCAAATTTTGAAGCATCAAAATCCGCAAGCTGAGGAAGAGGAATCTGGCAAAGTGCGATGAAATATTCTATCTCTACGCGAACACGATATCTGATCAGTGCGTACTCGCTGAAATACTCTCTAAGTGGTTCTGTCTGACGCGAATAGCGTCCGTCGATAGGCGATACTGCCAAAAGTGAATGATTGTCCATTTGCGTTCTTTTAGAATTTGCGGTGCAAAGATAGCAAAATTTGTAAAAAAAGTTTATCTTTGCCGCGCTTTAACAAGAGCTAATATTCAATAAATTAACAACTATAAACACAATGAAGAACAAATTGAACGTGTTTCGCTCGCTTTGCATGTTTATCAGCATCCTGGCGTGCGGAATTTTTGTTGGTTGTAACCAGACAGAGAGTTTCTCAGTGAGCTTCAAGTCTGCAAACGCCGGTTATGTAGTGGTAGATGCTACTGTACCTTCACCAACTGAAGTTGCTTACATCTGTCAGGAGGAGGCACTTGCAAATACAGATGCAAGCCTTGTTTACATGTTGGGCAAAAAGGTAACATTCTCTAAGAGCGGAGAACAGCATCTTCTTGCAGATATGGAGGAAAATACAGATTATCATCTCTATATCGTTGCAAGATTGTCAGCTTCAGCATTCTCTGAGGTATATCACTTTACATTCTCGACATCAACTTTTGAATTCACAGATCTTTGTACAGTGGTGGCAACCTTGCCTGACGGATTCAAGATGCACTTTACAATGCCAGAGACAGTAAGACAGACAACTCCTGGCACAGCAGGAAGTAGGGGTATCCGTTATACTTTGACAGACATCATGACATACAACCTCATGAGACAGAAGTCAGACGAGTATTGGATGCTTATTACTAATGCAGGAATGTTCACTACTGAGGATGGAACTATCGAATTCTCTGATCAGACAAACAGAATGGAGAGCTCTGAGGACCTCAATGAGGACGGCGTTGTAAATGAGTTTGACCAGACCATCAAGTGGAACCCTATCAGCCCAGGCGAGCCGGTCGTATTCCTTGCCGGAGAGTTCGAATGGATGGAACTTCCGGAAGAGTATCAGGGAAAGGATGCTCCGAATTATATTGTGGATGGCTGGACATATCCTGCCGGATTCCCAGCTGGCTATTACCTCCCGATGATCGATGGAGCTCAGTATGATAGTTATTACGGTTTGAGCGATACCAAGAGCGTTGGACAGTATGATGCCATCGATATCTCAAGCCCTATCGATAATATGTGGACAGGTGCGTACCAGAAGAAGCTTTTCCGTTCACAGGCTCCAGCACAGCTTAACGGAAAGGTGGATGTGGAGATTGTTGAACTTGGTCCAGTTGATGCTACTCTGAACTTCCTTCCGTCTGATGAGGTACTGTTCTATAGCTTCTGTATTCTTGATGACGGCACATATGGTGAGATGTTGAAACTTCTTGGAGAACAGGAAGAATTGCTTCAGTGGGCTACAGGTTCGTACTTCTCTATGTATAACTTCGGTTCATTGATGGCTGAGGGTCCAGTTCAGCTTGCTCTCTCAAGTCATTTCTACGATGTGCCTGCTGATACAAAGTACCATGTTCTCGTAACTGGTATGGGTGACGAGCTCGGTACAGAGCAGTGCTTTACTCATTTCACATTCAATACACCTCCTAAGACCAAGACTTCTGGTCCTAAGATCGTTGTGACACCGCTCCCAGAGGAGTCATCTCCTTACGAGGCTAAGTTCAATATAAAGTGTACTTCGGTCAACAACCCTGCAGTAAGATGCTACTACGGTGCTAACTACTATAAGGATTGGATTTACGCTATCAATGGTGGTGGTACATATCTTTCATATGGTCAGACATCTCCGTTCACAGCTGCAGAGCTTGCCCTGATCAACTCTGAGGAAGGTCTTACAATCGGTATTCCGTCAATCGACGGTGAGACAACAAGATTGGTTGTTGTCGGATTCAACGATGAGAATACTCCTAATGACCTCAACTACGAGGATATCGAGGATTGTCCTGCAGTAGCAGATGTTACAACTCCATACTATGAGGCTGATGTATGTGGAGCATATTTCGACATGGCAGCTTCACTTGTCGGAGACTGGACAATGACTGCAACTGTCCTAGAGGGTGATAAGAGACAGACTGTATCAAAGAATGTGGAGATTCTTGATGAGTATACCGATTTCCCTAGTGCTATAACTGATGAAATATACAAGGTATACCATGAACATACCAAGTGGACTGATAGTGAGATTGAGGCATATTATGAGGAGTTCCTCCAGACAGCAAAGACATTCAACACCAAGAGACTTGCAAACCAGAACAAACTTATGCTTATGGGCTGGCTCGACGGTGGAGTATATGTCGATGACGAGGGTAAGGAGTCTGCTTACGAGACATTGACTCCGTATGACCTCTTTGTCAGTGAGACCATCAATACAGTAGACGTGCCTTCTATCTTCAGTGATTTCGGTCCTAAGATGTTCATCGAGGTGTCAGAGGATGAGAACAAGAATCCAAAGCTTACTATCACAGCGGACATGTATTTCGGTTCTCCTGTGATGAACTGGATTGATCCGTTCTACATGGCTGGTTTTGCTGATCAGGAGTCAAACAACACTATCTTCTACTATTCTGACCCGACTACAGGATACTATGCGGCTCCGCTTGTCTTCGATGTCGTAATGTCTGAGGATAAGAATACCCTTACAATCAAGGCCATCGAAAGAAATGATATCAAGTATTATCCGAACGTAATCGGTCAGAATACCACTATGGGAGCCCTTACTTATCTGTTGAACAACCCGATCGTTTCAGAGGTGGTTCTTACAAGAGGTCATTCTGCTCCTGAGCAGGCATCAGCACGCAAGTCATCTTCGAAGTCATATGTAGCTCCTGTTGCTGAGGCTCTCAAGATCTCTCGCAAGAAGATGACCAGATTGGAGAAGCCGGTTGAGTTCACGAAAATGGAAACTGAACTTATGACAGTAGACCAGGTACGAGCAAACTATTCGAAGTACCTCCGTTCACTTGACAACAATACAAAATAATGAGAAAAATGATGAAACTTGCATCACTGCTGCTTATGTCAGCGGTGATGCTCATCTCATGCGATAAGACAGGCGGAGATGATACCAGTATGGATGCGAGATTCTATATCTCATCTGATAAGAATGTAATCCAGAGCAATGGCAGCGATGCTGCGACTTTTACAGCTGTTCTTGATGGAAAGGATGTGACATCAGAGACAACCTTCTATTTTAAGGATACAATGTCCCCACTCAAGGGAAATGTACTTACTACAGATAAGGCTGGCGTATATAATGTTATCGGTATGTATGGAACATTCTATACAGAGGATCCGATCTCTGTAACGGCTGTCAATATGCCGGTGCCAGCTCCTGCTGAGGATCCTGCAGCTTCGAATACTTCATTCGTTCACAGAGCGTTCCTTGTTCAGTATACAGGTACAGGATGCCAGTACTGCCCAGGTATGATCCGCGCACTCAGAGCAGCTTTTGAAGACGAGGAAACCAGAAATATGTCTGTTCATTCAGCTGTTCACTCATATAATGCAGGTGACCCTGCATATATACCAGGTCCTAAGGCTTCAGGCTATCCTTACCTTGAGATTGACATGGCGTTGCCATTCTCATATGACAAGGATCCGGAAGCAAAGCTTGGAGTGCTGAAGCAGGCTGTTTCAGGAAGAGTAGCTGAGCCTGCCAAGGTCGGCATTTCTGCAAATCCGACACTGAATGGTGATGTTCTTGTTGTTACAGTTGAGGTAAAGGCTGCTGAAGATGGAGAGTATAACCTCGGCGTATGGTTCATGCAGGATGATGTTTACGGACAGCAGACAGACGGACTCGGCATAGCAGATAATAGCTATAATTACCACGAGAACTGCGTTCGTAGCGCTGATTCAAGATATGGTAACACATATGGTGGTTATCCGCTTGGGGAAATTAAGGCTGGAATGACTGCTAAAAGGACTTTCTCTCTTGATTTCAGCGAAGTTATCGGTGAGGACGGCGAGACAAGAAAAGAGCTTTGGAAGCTCAAGGATATGAGCGATATCCATCTTGCTGCATTCGTTACAGTAAAGGATGGCAGATACTATGAGGTAGTCAATGTTGTTGATTGCCCTATCGATCAGCCTACTCCTTACGAGTACAAATAGACCCTTGTCATCCCGAGCGAAGTCGAGGGAACTACAGCAGTAACATTATTGCAAAAACATATAGAAGGAAGCCTTGTAAAGCAAGGCTTCCTTTGCTTTCATATGACATCTCGATTTCTGTAGTGTCGTCCTTATATATATTGCAGAGTTCCTTCATGTCGGGCGTGTTGGAGAATGCCCATTTCCTTATCAGTGTACCGTCGCTGAAGCATGTTACTCCGCCGTTAGACCTGTTCATGCTGATCAGTGTCTTGTAGCCTGAGATATAAGCTTCGTCGTAAAGGGATGTTGGTATGCCCTCAGTATCTGCACATAACAGAAGGGGGTGGAAGCCGGTTTCACGGGCAGATGAGATGAAGTTCTCTATCTTCCTCCATCTTCTGTCGCTGATATCTGTATCATATACGGAGATGACCATAACCTTGCCTTCTGTAGCAAGAGAGTCGGCGTACGTTCCAGTGTCTGCATTATAGAATGAAAGTTCTATGAGCAGATTGTCCGCACTATCCTTTTCAATGATCTCTGTGCCGACAAATGTCCATGTGGAGTCAGGAAGCTCGTCAAGGGTAAATGCCATTTTTTCGCCGTCCTTCTCATAGGTGAATATCGATTCGTACATGTCACCAGTGTCGACGGAAGCTGAACTGAGCAGGTCGGCACCTGTCTTATATGCAGTAAAGTCAACGAGAGGGATGTGTGTGAGTGAATAGAGACAGAAAGCGGCAACTGATGTGGTTACCAGGGCAAAGGATATATATTTCTTCTTTTGTGGCTGTCCCAGATGTCTTAGAGGTAAAGCATATGCAAGAAGCAGGGCCAGAAGTACGATGTTTTTAAGGAAGGTCTGTGCGTGAGTCAGATGGATGGCCTCACCAAAGCATCCGCAGTCCATCTCTGGATTGAAGATCACAAGGAATAGGGTCAGTATGGTAAAGAACCCCTGTAATACGATGGCGCTTTTGGCTGTAAGCTTTCTCCAGATTCCTGTAATCAATGCTGTACCTATGACGGTTTCCGCCAAGGCGAACAGCACTCCTGTGAACTTGGAAGAGAATCCCATGAATCCCAGATGGAGGAACTTA
>JAEIGA010014986.1_pt1 | contig 11803 bp, 12 predicted proteins | sample 9270691 | NCBI WGS metagenome assembly JAEIGA01 (sample SAMN17057246, study PRJNA624740) | gut metagenome | biome: biome; isolation source: fecal sample | host: Bos grunniens | place: China: Xizang | collected 2019
CATCAGCCATGATCCTGCTTGGAAAGGGCGCTATTTGGAGCGCATTGCCCATCTATATCACCGGGATAAGAACCGGGCATCCATCGTCATGTGGAGCTTGGGCAATGAGGCCGGCGGCTACCACAACACCGATGCCACCTATGCCTGGCTGAAAGAACACTCCAGCCTGCCCGTTCACTACGAAAGCGCCATTCATAGTAAGCGTGTTGCCTCCGATGTGGGCAGCGAAATGTATCCGCCTGTGGACAAGGTTCGCAAAGTAGGTCAGCATATCCGCAAGGAAAAGCAGCTCAACGACCGGCCCTATTTCCTCTGCGAGTATGTCCATGCCATGGGCGTTGGCCCCGGCGCGGCGGAAGAATACTGGCAGGAAATTTATAGCTATGACAATCTCATGGGCGGCTGCGTCTGGGAGATGGTGGACCATGCGGTGCTCCACGAAGATGGCTCCTACACCTACGGTGGCGACCATGGTGAATGGGAGCATGATGGCAATTTCTGTGTGGACGGCCTGTTCTACCCCGACCGCACCCCCTCCACCGGTGCAAAACTGATGCGCCACATCTACCGCCCCATCCGGGTGCGGCATTTGGATGGCGAACAATACGAAATTTTCAACACGCAGGGCTTTACGGACGCATCGGAATTTACCATTCGCTTCTGTTTTGCCGATGGCAGTGTGGTGACCCCCGAAATTTCCCTTGCCCCCTTGAGCAAGACCCAAATCACCGTCCCCGGCAAGGCCGACTCTGTCACTGTAGTGGTGGAGAAAAACGGCAGAGAAGTTTCCCGGGAGCAGATTTTGTTCTCTCTGCCCGTTGCCGCCAAGGTAAAGACCCTTGCCCAGCTTCCCGACTGGCTGGATGTGCAAAATGGTGTGGTGACTCTCAAAAAAGACGGTAAAACCATGGTTTCCGCCGGTAATCACACCATTTTATTCCGTGCACCCACGGACAATGATGTGAATTTGGTCGGTATGAGCGCCATGGCGGGCTTTATTGGCCAAACTGAAACGCTGGAAATGCTCCGTGCAGAAAAGGGTAAGGTGGTGCTGACCTGGAAAATTTCCTGCAAGGCCCACGAATTTATCTGTACCGACACCTACGAAACCTGCGAAAACGGAATCTTGCTCACCAGCCGTCTTCGCTGCACCAAGGGTCGCGGTGACCTGCCCCGCTTCGGCAAGGCCTTCCGTTTGGACGAAAGCTTTGACGATGTGACCTATTTTGGCCGCAACGGCGAAAGCTACTGCGACATGAAAGACCACACCCAGGCAGAAAAAGTGCGCTGTCGGGTGATGGATATGACCGAACCTAACATCCGTCCTCAGGAAAGCGGCAACCGCTGTGACACCGCCTGGGTGCGGCTTTCCGACGGCGAAACGGAGTTCTCCTTCACCGCTGCGGAAAAGCCCTTCGAGCTGGGCATCAAGCCCTACTCCGATAAGGAGCTTCTTTCTATGCGCCACCGGGAGGATGAAAAGAGAACCGGCACCTATGTGACCCTGTCCGCTTTCCAGATGGGCATCGGCACCGGCAGCTGCGGCCCCGCTACCCTCAAAAAATACCGCTACGATTGCAAGCAGGAATATACCTTAAAACTGATCATCGGCTAAAGGAGGATTTTTCTTATGGCAAAGGTGGAAACTCCGGAAAAGAAGGCTTTGCGGCAGGCCCGGGAAGCCAAGGAACTGAAAAAAAGACGGCTGCAGTTAGAAAAAAAGCGGCCCAGGGGGTACCTGGTCTACCTTTTGGTGGTTTTAAGCATCGTCTATATCGTGGACGAAATCACTTCCGCCATGGGTAGTTCCCTGCAGTCGGAAGTGGTGACCGATTTCTTCGTAAACGGCATGGGCATGGAGTATAATGAGGGTCTTGCAGCCTTCACCGTTATGGGATACCCTGTGTATACCGCCATGATCCTCATGCCTTTCTACAAATCCCTGGCAGACCGCTACGGCAGAAAGCTGTTTTTGGTGCTGAATACCATCGGCATGGGCATCGGCATGGGCATCTGCATGGCGGCAGGAAGCCCTCTGGTGTACATTCTCGGCATGCTGGTGATCAATTTCGTCATGTACAACGATATGCAGGTCATCTATGTGATGGAATGCGCCCCGGAAAAGCACCGTGCCAAGCTTACCAGCCTTACCAAGGCAGTGGCTCTTCTGGGTGTGACACTGATCCCCATCCTGCGGGATGCTTTCATGGGCAATGACGGCAGTCAGTGGCGCAAGGTCTTTATGATTCCCGCCATCGTGGCGGCGGTCGTGGGCATTGCAGCGATCTTCCTCATGGATGAGACCCCGGCTTTCGTTGCCAAGCGGGTCAATTATCTGGAAATGACCGACGAGGAGCGGGCCGCCAAAGCTGCGCTGGATAAAAAAGCTGCCGACGAAAGCAAGGGCGGTGTCATTCGCGCCCTGAAATTCATGTTCAAGCACAAGCAGATCCGGGCGGTGGCCATTTGTGCCATGGTTTTCATGTCCGCCACCGGTGTTACCAGCTATTATGAGTCCATTATGAAGACCGGCGGCATGGACACCGCTCAGGTCACCCGGGCTATGTACTTCATTCCCTTCTGCAATGCGCTGATGACTGCCATCGGCGGCTTCCTCACCGACGGTCTGGGCAGAAAGAAATCCGCTACTCTTTTGAGCGTGGTGGCCTTCCTGGGCCTGGGCAGCTTCGTTCTCAGCGCCAATTTCGGCCTCAGCCCCGCCATCGTGGGCATCAGCTACGGCTTCTTCATCGGCGGCTTATGGTCTGTGGCCGACATGCTGTGCCTGATCATTGCCGGCGAGTCCTCCCCTACCCATCTGCGGGCTTCGGTGCTGGGCACCATGTCCATGATGTCCGGTCTGGGCGGCGGTATTTCCGGCATCGCCATCACCGTTGGCATGCTGTTTGTGGATTCCATCGGCATTTTGAGCCTGTGCGTCTGCGCACCTTTTATGCTGCTGGCCATTATCATTCTTTTGACACAAGTACACGAAACCAAAGATGTGGATCTTAATACCGTAACCGGAGAGGAGTGGGATTAATATGGCAACCATCGTAGAACAAGTAGAACAACTGCGGCACAATATTGCCGCCGGTGACGCCAAGCGAGATGCCGGACTCGTCCCGCCGGAGGATGTAACCAGATTTCTGGACATTTCCTATGGCGAATACAAGGAAAATGTGCTGGATGTTTACTGCCCCAAGGGCACGGACAAAAAGCTTCCTACCATTGTCAGCATTCACGGCGGCGGCTGGGTCTATGGCGACAAAGAGCTGTACTCCCATTACTGCATGCGCCTGGCCCAGCGGGGGTTCACAGTGGTGAACTTCACCTACCGCCTGGCCCCGGAATACCTCTACCCCACCCCCTTGCAGGACACCTGCTGGGTAGTAGAGTGGATGATGGCCCATGCGGAAGCGTATTTTATCGACCTTAATAATGTCTTCATGCTGGGCGACTCCGCCGGCGGACAGTTGTGCCAGCAATTCCTGGCGCTGCTGACCAATCCCGAATACCGGAAATTCTTCCCCTTTGCACCGCCGGAAGGCTTCCGGGTCAATGCCTGTGCGTTAAACTGTGGCTGCTACTTCTTCCCTTTCAACCGCTTGATTTCCCCCAAGCGGTGTGGCACCATGATCGCCGCCTACTTCCCCGACGAGTATCTGCCCATTCTGCCCCAGCTGAAGGTGAAAAAGTATGTCACAAAGGATTTCCCGCCAGCCTTCGTCATGTCCGCCCAGAACGATTACTTAAAAATGATGGCAAAGCCCATGTGGCGCATCCTGCAGAAGAAGGGTGTGGAGTCCGAACTGCGAATCTACGGCACCAAAGAGCAAAAAGAAGTGGGCCATGTGTTCCATGTCAACTGCAAGCTGCCCATCGCGGCAGAATGCAATGATGATGAGTGCGCCTTCTTCCGGAGATTCCTGCGATAAAGGAAGGAAATTCCATGAAACATCGTAATACCATCAAAGAATTCGCCTATATCACCTTGGGCACCGTGATTGTGGCCGTGGGCGTGTTCTTCTTTATGCTGCCCAGCCATGTTTCCGTGGGCAGCGGTGCGGCTCTGGCCATGGTGCTGAGCAATTTTATCCCCATGTCGGTGTCGGCCATTACCCTCATTATGAATGTGGGCCTTCTTATCATCGGCTTTTTGCTGATTGGCCCGGAATTTGGAGCGAAAACCGTATATTGCTCCATTCTGATGCCGCTGATTATGGGCCTTTTTGAGCTGATCTTCCCCAACTTTCAGTCCATCACCGGCGATCCCTTGCTGGATGTGTGCTGCTACATCCTCATTGTGGGTGTGGGTCTTGCTATTTTGTTTCCCAGAAACGCTTCCTCCGGTGGCCTGGACATTGTGGCCAAGCTCATGAATAAGTATCTGAAAATGGAAATGGGCAAAGCCATGTCTGTTTCCGGCATGGTGGTGGCGCTGTCTTCTGCTTTGTGCTATGACAGCAAGACTGTGGTGTTGAGCCTTCTTGGAACCTATTTTGGCGGCCTGTTGGTGGACCACTTCATTTTCGGCCAGGATATCAAGCGCAGAGTCTGCGTGATTTCTCCACATCTGGATGAGATCGTGGAATTTGTCCTCCATGACCTGCACAGCGGCGCCACCCTCAACGAGATCATCGGCGCTTACGACCAGACGCCCCGGCGGGAAATGATCACCATCGTGGATAAGCAGGAGTACCGCCAGCTGATGGATTTCATCCGGAAAACCGACCCCAAAGCCTTTGTTACCGTTTATTCCGTCAGCGAAATGCGGTACATGCCGAAAAAATAAGTCCCTTTGGTGAGAAAGTCACGGAAAAGGAAACGTTCCTCTCGTATAATGAAGCCATAAAAAATAACTTCAACTACGGAGGAACGAACTATGAGAAATACCAAGTTTTACATCTGCCCCCATTGCCGCAACACCGCGGAGATGATCTACGATACCGACATTAAGCTGCACTGCTGCGGCGACGAAATGGAAATTCTGGAGCCCAATACGGTGGAGGCCAGCGGCGAAAAACACATCCCCACGGTTTCCGTGCTGGGGGATGTGGTGGAAGTGAATGTGGGCAGTGTGAACCACCCCATGGAGAAGCTCCACTGGATCGAATGGGTTCAGCTGGTGACGGAAAACGGCAGCCAGAGAAGATTCTTGAAGCCCGGCGATGCTCCCAATGTAAAATTCTATCTGGGCAGCGAAAAACCTGTGGCGGTGTATGCCTACTGCAACCTCCACGGCCTGTGGAAAACGGAACTGTAAAGCTCCGCAAATTGCATACAAAAACCCGCAAGTCTCATGGACTTGCGGGTTGCTTTTATAAGGGGAACTGCTTGATTTTTGCAAATCTGCGGGGATACAGGGCCGGAGTGGGCTTTACCTTTCGCAGGACGATGACCGCGTGATCTGCTCCGTCAATGTCAAAATGGGTGACAGTTTCCAGCTTCAAGCCCAATTTTTCCATAGCATTTTTGGCTTCTTTCAGCTCTTCTTCCGCGGCGGAACCCTTCATGGCCAACACTGCACCGCCTACTTTAACGAAAGGTGCCGTCAGTTCAAGCAGCACGTTGAGCCGCGCCACAGCCCGGCTGGAGGCAAAATCATACTGCTCCCGGCACTTTACCACCGCTTCTTCTGCCCGGGCGGTGACGCAGGTGGCCTCCACCCCCAGCTGGGGCAGGATGCTCTGCAGCCAGGAAACCCGCTTGCCCAGCGAGTCCAACAGGGTCAGCTTTACTTCCGGGCAGGCAATTTTCACGGGAACACCGGGAAAACCGGCGCCGCAGCCCACATCGATGAGAGTTTTGCCCTTTAAGTCCACGCATTTCAGCAGGCTCACCGAGTCTGCCAGATGCAGCTTGGCAACGGCGGAAGGCTCCGTGATGGCGGTGAGGTTCATCACTTCATTCTGCTTCACCACGGCGGTGCCAAAGGCGCACAGCCGGTCGCAAACTTCTTCAGAAAGGGGCAGCTCCATAATCTGCAGCTGCTTTACCAGCGCATTTTTCATTACCGGCCCTCCATAATATCGCTCAGGTCAATCTGATCCTTGTCATAGGGGTCAAAACCGGACTCGGTTTCGCCATGGGTGGGCACCAAGACCTCCTGGATGTACCAGGAAACCATGAGGTCACACACTTCACCGTAGCTCTTGACACCGGAGGAATCGCCGCTGACCTTGATATAGGCATCGTTTGCAGCGTCTGCAATATCACTGGCGGTGGGATTGTAATAAACAGCGAAGAAATTGTTGTAGCTGTTGATATCAGCCTTCAGATACTCGTTGACACCGGTGGCGATACGGGCGGCGGCAACGGCAGCATCGGCGCTGCCATCGGAGGCCAGCGCATTATAGCAGTAGCGGTAGGCCATAAACCAACCGGAATATTGGAACTGAGGATCGGAATTGGCGATGCAGGTGAGGAAACCGGCCAGGTTGGCATCCCGTTCCGGAGCAATGGCCATGCGGTGAGCCATTTCGTGGCACATGGTAAAGGGCATAGCCACCTTGGGGATCAAAGGATTGACGGCGGCTTCGCCGGTGATGGGCATGGTCATTCCCATAATACCCATGGAAGAATACATCTCGGCCCAACCCAGTTCCTTCACCGGGATCAAAGAGCCGGCAAACACAGCCGCTTCGCCGCTGTAGGTCATGTTGCGGAAGCCTTCGCCGGCCTGGGCGGCCAGTTCATCGAAATCCTTGAAAATAGCTTCCCGAGCTTCGGTGCGATCGATTTGGGCGGCCATTTCATTGGCCTTGTCCCGGAAAAAGATGGTGGCTTCCTCCAGTTCACCCAGAGTGTACTCCGTCACATTCAGACGCAGATCCTCCGCCAGGGAGCTGGCATGGTTATTAAGGCCGTAGATGCCGGTGTGCAGGCACCAGATGAGGCTTGCACCTGCCAAAATCCAGCCCAGCCACTGGAAAAAATTCCACTTGAGCATGATCATCAGCACGATGGTGGCAAGAAGTCCCACAACCAGAAACACCGCCAGCACCTGCCACAGGGTAAAATCCACAGTAGCGGACCAGCCGGCCAGGGTGGAAAGTATGGTGCGGGAGGCGTAAGGGTAGATCATATCCACCAGTAGGGAGAAACGGTCTGCCATCATGGTCAGCGCTGTGGTGAGCGCCAGGACGATGACAGCAATCAAATATCCGCGCCAATATTTCAAAAGGAACCCCTCCTTCAAAAACACAAACTTTTTCTTAGTATAGCACATTTTTGCGGGGTTGTCTGCCCCAAAATTTTGAATTTTTTATAAAGATGGGAATTGCCATCCCCAGCAGGAAAGATCTACCTTTGCGTCAATGACCTGGATGCCGTCGGCTTCCAGCCGTTGCTTTTGTCCGTCCAGACCGCCGAAAGCGAAATGTTCGGACAATTCTCCCCGGGAATTGACCACCCGCCAGCAGGGATATCGCTCCGGTTCCGGGTTTTGGTGGAGGATATTTCCCACCGCCCGGGCGGCTTTCGGATGCCCAACTGCCGCCGCGACCTGGGAATAGGTGACCACTTTTCTCCCGGGAACGGTCAAAAGGAAGGCGAAAACCGCTTCTTTCATGCGTCCTCCCGCACAAGGCAGACGATGCTTTCTACATGGTGCGTCCGGGGGAAAAGGTCGCAGGCCATGGCATTTTTTGCCCGGTAGCCCTTTTCTTTCAGCAGGGCCACATCCCGGGCAAGAGTTGCCGGGTCGCAGGACACATAGACGATTCGCCGGGGCGCCATAAGTGCCATGGCTTCGATGGCATCGTGGTTTAAGCCCTTTCTGGGGGGATCCACCACTACCACATCGGGGCGGATGCCCTTGCTTTCCAGTTCCAGAGCCGCCTGGCCTGCGTCGCCGCAGAAGAATTCCGCGTTTTCAATGCCGTTTCGCACCGCATTGTCCCGGGCATCTTCCACCGCCTGTTCGATGACTTCCACACCGATCACCTTGCCGGCGGCTTTGGCCATGCAAAGCGTGATGGTGCCAACACCGCAGTAAAGATCCAGTACAAGGTCATTTTTCGTGATCTCCGCCTGGGCAATGGCGGCCTCATACAGCCGCTGAGCCTGGGCGTGGTTGACCTGGTAGAAAGAACGGGGCGACAGCCGGAACTGCAGACCGCAGAGGGTGTCTTCAATGTAACCCGGGCCGTAAAGGGAGATGGTTTCGTCACCCAAAATAGTATTGCCTTTTTTGGTGTTGACGGACAGCACCAGAGAAGTGAAACCCTCGATCTTTTTCAGCCGGGCGATCAGCGCTTCCCGATGGGGAATGTTGCGGCCATTGATCACCAGACACACCAAGATTTGTCCGGAAACCGCGCCCTGGCGCACATAAATATGCCGCAGAAGGCCGGTGTGGGCCGCTTCGTCATAAACCGTGACTCGATAATAGTTTACATAATCTATGACCGCATCCTTCACCGCATCCATGGCTTCCGGCAAGATGCCGCAACGGTCATTTTCGATGACCTGGTGAGTACCGGCCTTGAAAAATCCGGCGAAGGCTCTTCCCTTTTGGGAAGACACAGGATATTGCGCTTTATTGCGATAGTTTTCGCAGGTTTCCGCCGCCAAAATAGGAAGGGTTTCCAGGTTTTCACCGCCGATGCGGTTGAGGCACTGCCGCACCCGCTCCGCTTTCATACGGGCTTCTTCCGTGTAGTCCATGTGCTGCAGGGCACAGCCGCCGCAGAGTTTGGCAACGGGGCAGGCACGGTTGACCCGGTGGGGGGATTTTTCCAAAATCTCCACGATCTTACCGGCGGCCCAGGTTTTTTGGGCTTTTTCGATACGGACACGGCATTTTTCGCCCCAAATGGCATTGGGGATGAAGACGGCACAGCCCTCAATTTTTGCAATTCCCTGGCCTTCGGCGGTGTAATCGCAGATGGTGGCCTCATAGATTCCGTTCTTTTCCAGCATAAGATCGCCTCCGGGACATAATTTCGTATTTTATAGTATACCACAATCCGATCTGTTAGGCAAGCCCCACTGCCCGGACGGCAAAAAAGTGGTGACGGAGGCCGTCACCACAGCTTTTTATTTTGCAATCACTTCAATCTCCACCAGGGCATCCTTGGGGAGCTTTGCCACCTGGAAGCAAGACCGGGCAGGATAGATACAGCCGGCGAAGAATTCCGTATAAACTGCATTCATAGCGGAAAAATCTGCCATATCCTGGAGGAATACCGTGGTTTTCACAACATTTTGCTCCGTCATACCAGCCTCCGCCAGAATGCTCTTCACATTCTGCAGGGACTGCCGGGTCTGCTCTGCGATGCCGCCTTCCGGGAAAGCGCCGGTGGCAGGGTCGATGGGAAGCTGACCGGAGATGAACAGGGTGCCGTCTGCATAAACCGCCTGGGAGTAAGGGCCGATAGCGGCAGGGGCATTTGGGGAAATAATCTGCTTTTTCATACACATTCTCCTTTTATTCCTCGGCGGCCAGGACCTTTACGATCTGGCCGATGTACATTTCATGGAAATCCCGCTTGGGATAATTGTCCTCCACCACCTCTTTGTGGAAGAAACCCTCTTCGTGCAGGGGAGCGCGGTAGAGCTTGCGGCAGACAAGCACCAGTTTCGCTTCGGCAAAGTAGGTATAGCCATCTCCGAATACCGGAGTCAGCCCGCTTTGCGCCACCTTATCCCCATCCCGGCCGGAGTGAGAGCCAAGGTAACCCAGTTCTTTTTTGTAGCCGGGGAAAAAACAAATGGTGTACAGCTCTTCCCGATCCACAAATTCCTTGGTATACCGCTGAGGACGGACGTACACAACGGATGTGGGCATTCCACCGCCGTGGCCCCAAATAGAGCCTAAGTGACCCCAACTGCAGGTCATGGTGTTATAGCCCCGTTCCTTCGTGCCGGCGGTGAGCAAAAACCAATCTCCGGCGATCATGGTCATGGGATTGAAGGAAAGTTCCTTGATGTCAACTTCGCGCATAAGCATCCTCCTTTTTTGTCCATTATACTATACCCAGGGCGGTTGTGCAAGGGGGGTTGGGGCTTTGTGATTTCATCACGGAAGCGCGCTTTCTTGTGTGCTATAATGAGGCCATAAAAAACAAGGAGGAATCAGATATGTCTGCTATCAATATCCATAAAAATAATTTTCATCAGGAAGTCATGGAGACCGAAAAGGAAGTCCTGCTGGACTTCTGGGCGCCCTGGTGCGGCCCCTGCCGGATGGTGGTGCCCATTGTGGAGGAAATCGCTTCCGAGCGGCCCGACATCATGGTAGGCAAGGTGAATATCGATGAACAGCCGGAGTTGGCAAGCCAGTTTGGTGTCATGAGCATTCCCACCCTGGTAGTGATGAAAAACGGCCAAATCGTAAAAAAGAGTGTAGGCGCGAAACCCAAGAACGCGATCCTTTCCATGCTGGAAACCCCAGCCTAAAGAAAGAAACGAAAACCCACTGCCTTTTAGCAGTGGGTTTTTTCTGCAAATCGGTCACAGAGAGGCCAGACGGCTCAGTTTTTTCTCGTCAGCGATGGTCACCGTACCCCGGGAGAGCTTCACCATGCCTTCCTCCTGGAAATAGCGAAGCATCCGGGTGATGACTTCCCGGTGAGAACCCAGGTGGTTGGCGATGATCTCGTGGGTGGTTTTAATTTCCTTCGTTCCTTCAATGGCGCTTTCTTCCATCAGGAAAGCCGCAAGGCGCTTATCCAGGCTCTTCCACATGATCTGCTCCATGAGCCACATCACATCGGAAAAACGGGTTGCCATCAACTCATTGGTGTAATTGGCCATGGCTGCCGATTCGTCCTGAAGAGATTTATACACATCCGGCGGGATGATCCAAACCTCAGAATCTTTTTCCGCGGACATAATGACATCAAACTGAATGGAACGCAGCACGCAGGAGGCGGACAGAACGCACATATCCCGGTCAAACAGGCGGTAAAGGGTAATTTCCCGGCCTTCTTCCGAGAGAATATAGGCCCGCAGCTGGCCGGAACGAACCAAAAGCAGACCGGTACATTCCACACTGCCGTTATGCACGATGCCGCCCTGCTTGACAGAGCGGGTGATGAGTCGGCTTCGAACCCGCTGCTGCTGGGCGGGGGTCAGTTTCTCCCATACGGGAAAACAGGATTCAAATTCCATATTCGGCCCTCCTTTTCTGGCTTCATTATAGTCCTGCTAAATGGGGTTGTCAACTACGGTGACAACATCACGGAAAAGGAACGACGATTTTGGGTATACTGGGACCAAAGAACAGGAGGCGATTTTATGAAGCAGAAGATTTACGATATGATCATCCTGGGCGGCGGCCCCGGCGGTTATACGGCAGCATTGTATGCAGCCCGGGCAGGCCTAAGTACCCTGGTGGTGGAAAAACTTTCCGCCGGCGGACAAATGGCGCTGACCCACCAGATTGATAATTACCCCGGCTTTGAAGAGGGCATCGACGGCTTTCTTCTGGCGGACAAAATGCAGAAGCAGGCGCATCGCTTCGGCGCGGAGAGTCACTATGCCGAAGTGCTGCAGGCAGACCTTTCCGCCCAGCCCAAGCGAATAGAAACCAGTGACGGCACTTTTTTGGCAAAAACGGTAGTACTGGCTACCGGCGCAAGCCCCAGACCCCTGGGGGTTGCGGAGGAAGAGGAACTGGTGGGCCGGGGTGTTGCCTACTGCGCTGCCTGCGACGGCATGTTCTACCGGGGCAAGACGGTCGTGGTGGTTGGCGGCGGCAACACGGCTGCTGCGGACGCGCTGCTCTTGAGCCGCGTTGCGCAGAAGGTGATTCTTGTCCACCGCCGCGATGAACTGCGCGCCACGAAAATCTATC
>JAEIGA010014987.1_pt1 | contig 11803 bp, 10 predicted proteins | sample 9270691 | NCBI WGS metagenome assembly JAEIGA01 (sample SAMN17057246, study PRJNA624740) | gut metagenome | biome: biome; isolation source: fecal sample | host: Bos grunniens | place: China: Xizang | collected 2019
CCTATCTACAGCGAACTTCTTTCACTCAAGATCGGAGTCGAGGAAGGTTCTGTCCTTGAGGCCATCGAGTCACCTTTCCGCAACAGAATAGCGATCTTCGGCTCAAGCTACACTCACGGAATCAGCACTACACGTCCTGCCATGAGCTACCCTATGCAGCTTCAGAGATGGACAGGCCTTCAGTTCCTCAGTCTCGGCTGCAGCGGAAACTGCAAGATGCAGCCATACTTCGGAAACGTCATCTGCGACGCTGAATTCGACGCACTCGTTCTGGACGCGTTCTCAAATCCGCTCGCTCCAATGATCGAGGAAAGAGTCTTCCCGTTCATCGAGCAGATCCAGAAGGCACACCCTGGCAAACCTATCATTTTCCAGCAGACAATATATCGCGAAAACCGCAACTTCGACTTGAAGAGGGATAGAGATGAGCAGGCAAAACAGGAGATGGCAGAAAAGATGATGAAGATCGCATGCAAGAAGTACAAGGATGTATATTTCATCCAGACAAATGCGTCAAACAAGCTCCAGGACACATCAGCCGACGGAACACATCCAAACGACTACGGCTACACTCTCTGGGCGGAATCAATCCAGAAGCCGCTTCTCAAGATCCTGAAAAAATACGGCATCAAATAAGCCGGACATTTACATATAAAGCGCCATTGGAGAACGTTCCAATGGCGCTTTTGTCATTTCTTCGGAAGGAATATCGCAAAGCCTTCTTTCAGTTTGCCGCAGAGATTGTCCGCATTCGGATTCTGAACAGGATTCTGACCCAGATCGGTTCTGTCTGCAAATGCCAGATTGAAGGCCCTGAAATTCCAGCTGCCCCACCAGACGTCATCAATCTTCACCACATTTGAAGTCACATTACCCGGACGGGCACCGCTTGTATTTACCGCATCAAGTGCTTTCCATCCCTCAGGGCGATACATATTACCCGTCCTCTGCACAATGAGAGATCCATTAGGAAGGTCCTCCTTTGTGTATATCGGCGTGGTCACAAAATCGCAGATAGTAGTATTCCAACCTGAACCTTCCACCGTATACATCTTGGACTTATAGTTTGAATTCGAAGAATTGTAATATGCGAAGTCTGTAAATTCAATCTGCATTTGCGTATAGTCCGCAGGATTGAATCCATTATACTCCAATATCTCCGTCGGTGTTGCTGTAGCCGGGTTGAAGTTCTCGTCAGGAGGATAGGATGACTCCGTCACAGCATACGGAGTCTTGCAGGCATTCTCCACAGCCTCTTTCATTGCAAGCACCTCTTTCTCTGTCAGAGTGCAACCGGAAGGGATATAAGTCACATCTGCAATTGAACGTCCTGTAAGTGTCTGTGCAAAAGTCAAGGCTGTGAGATAACGGCCCTTGTCATAAGACATATGATAACCGTCACGAGTAAGATTGTCTCCGATAAAACTTGTTCGCAGATTCTGTATTGCGGTTCCGTTCGGAATCACCTTTCCAAACCATCCGGTAGGCACGACCTTAGTCTGAACGGCACTCAAAATCGCATTATACATTGTCATCTGATCCTTTCCGTAGTTTGCGAAACCGGAATGTGTCGAACTAGCCTGATATGCCCATGTCATATGCCATGCTAATTCGGCATCCGCACAATAGGTTCTCACCGAAGCCACCAATGAAGCAAGATATGGATCGTATGACGAAGGCACTCCCGACACCGGACTGCCCTGCTGCATTGTGATCAAATCCCACTCCTCGCTCTTGAGAGCATCATGAGGCTTGTAAGAAGACACCTCATTCCATGAACCGGTGGTATTTGTATAATATGTATAGCTTGCGCTGTTATTTGTGAAATTCTTCGAATGGGTTTCAAGTGTACAACCACCGATATAAAGATTTCCAAGAGTGATTTCTTCATATCCTATATCCTCCAAAATGCCATAGAGATATTGCATGGCATCTACTGAAAAGCTGTTTCCAATAGCCAGAATCCTGATACTGTTGTCCGGCTCATCTGCAGGTGGTGTTTCAGGTTCCTGTGGATCATCTTCCGGTTCTTCAGCAGGTGGTGTTTCCGGTTCCTGTGGATTATCTTCAGGTTCATCTGCCGGAGGTGTGACAGGAACTTCAGGAGCATCTGTCGGATCTGTTACAGGATCCTTTCCGTCACATGAATCAAGGCCTGTCACTGCGATAGACAGCACGAGCATCAATCTTAAAATGATATTCTTCATAATTATCAGATTTACATATTCTGTTTACACACCAGATTCCTGTCTATCCTACCCCACCTCATAGTGAGGTAAACAGTACGCGCCAGCAGATGGGCGAAATATGCAGCCATCAGAAAATGCATGGCTGTCTTTTCATATTCGGCCGTCTGCACATGGTCAAGAACCAACACTCCGGAGAAATATACTGCCGCAAAGGCAGCCACAGACCAGAGCATCGAATTACGCATATATCTTGCAGATGTCGCTCCTATATATATACCGTCCCATGTGAAGGCGGCGCAGCCTACCACCGGCATAAGCAGAAGCCACGGCATATATCCTCTTGCAGCGTCGATTACAGACTCATCGGAAGTCATCGCATAAAGCAGACCATTGCCGCCGAAATGATATATTCCGATGAAAAGCAATGCAAGTCCCATGCTCCAGACAAAGGTCCATTTTACGGTGGCGCGTACATTTGGAGCGTCCTTAGCACCGATATACCTGCCGGTAAGAGCCTCTCCTGCGTATGCGAAACCGTCTGTGAAATATGAGAATATCATTAGAAGTTTCATCAGGATCGAGCTCACCGCAAGAAGAGTGTCGCCATAACGTGCCGAAATGACTGTATAGCCGATATATATCGCGATGAAACACAGGGATCTGACGAAAAGATTCGAATTCATCGAGAAGAAACGTCTTGTCTCGGCGCCGTCGAAAATCCGTTTGAGATCGCTCCTGTCCAGATGGGAGATTGTGTTTCTTTTGTACTTGAAGAACACTATTGAGAGGGCGGTAGCGAGTCCTGTCCATTGAGCTGTGACCGTACCTGCCGCAATGCCGGCAAAACCTATCGACGGAATAACCGATGTACCCCCTATTGTCAGACCCAGGGCAAGGAATACGCTCATTGCGATATTCACGACATTGACGGTAATGTCACATATCATTGCGGACACGCTGTCCTGCATGCCTATGAACCAGCCCTTCAAAGCCATCAGTGACAAGGTGGCCGGTGCAGCCCAGATTCTTATGAAGAAATATTGCGAAGCGAGTTCACGGACTTCGGGCGTACAGTCGACTACAAGAAACGCCGCCTTGACAAATATCCATTGTATTGCAAGAAGAACGGCAGCAATAGCCATTGACATTGCAAGAGCACGAGCCAGAATCCGGGCACACTCCTTCCTGTCTTCACGTCCGTACGCCTGTGCGGCCAGACCTCCGGTTCCGACACGCAGAAAGCCGAAGTTCCAGTAGAGCAGGTCAAAGAGCATCGATCCGATGGCGATACCGCCGATGAGCGTAGCTGCATCAGAGTCCAGGTGACCGGCAATGGCGACATCCGCCATACCTACAAGCGGTACGGTGATATTGGCAATTATGCTCGGAACTGCCAGTTTCAATATGGATTTATTGATACCCACTACCTGTATTTACCTTCTTCGTCCAGCATGCCGAGGTAGGAAGAGTAACGTTCGTAGCTGATTTCTCCGTTCTCAACCGCGTCCTTCACTGCACATCCGGGTTCATGAGTATGCGTACAAGGTGCGAAACGGCAGTCCTCTGCAACCTTGAGCATTTCAGGGAAATAGAGTGCGATCTCCTCCTTCTTCAAGTCCACAAGACCGAAGCCTCGCAGACCGGGAGTGTCGACGATGAAGCCTCCGGACTGGACATGGTACATCTCATAGAATGTTGTCGTATGGCGTCCCTGCTCATGAGCGTCTGAAATATCGCCTACGCGTGGTTCAAGAGACGGATCCACCGCCTTGATGAGCGAAGACTTGCCCACGCCGGACACGCCCGAGAACAAAGAAACCGAACCTGCGATCATCTCACGGAGTTCATCGACACCCTGACCCGTATGTGCGGAAACCTCAACCACAGGATAGCCGGCACCTTCATAGATCTCGTGAAAAGCAGCCCTCATATCGTCATATTCAGGGCCGTAAAGATCGCATTTGTTGAGAACGATTGTCGCAGGAACATTATATACTTCGCAAGTGACAAGAAGTCTGTCGAGGAAAGGCAGTTTCACCTGCGGGAAATCCAATGTGACCACCAGGAATGCCCTGTCGAGATTTGCCGCGATGATATGCGACTGACGGGAGAGATTGGTGGATTTTCTGATGATATAGTTCTTGCGTGGACGTACTGCTGTAATGGCTGCCGGGTTCTCGAGAGTAAGACACTCCGGAGTCATTCCCTCTTCCGCAACCTCCGCCTCGAAATCGACGACATCACCCACCGCGACCGGATTGGTGGCGTTGCTTCCCTTCAGACGTATTTTACCCCTCAACACTGCAGGAAACAGTTCCCACTGCGGAAGACGGGACAGCATATAATGGCTTCCCGTATGCTTAACAACTGTAGCTTGTCCTTTGATAATCATAATGCAAAGATATATAAAATGAATTAAAAGAATTATCTTTGTCCAAATTGCGCAAACATGATACAGGAAAAACATATAGAGAGCGCCATCAAAGAGCTTTTCGCCGATCTGAAGTTCACTGCAGAGCCTGCAGGACTCTATGATCCGTTGAGATATATGATGGAAATCGGAGGCAAGAGAATCAGGCCACGTCTCTGTCTTTCGACGTATTCGTTGTACAACGATTCCTTCTCCGATGAGATACTCTACCCCGCTGCGGCCTTGGAGGTTTTCCACAGCTTCACTCTGATCCACGACGACATCATGGACAAGGCCCCGGTAAGACGAGGCGTTCCTACCGTATACAAGAAATGGAACGAGAACACAGCCATCCTTTCCGGTGACGTAATGTCGATCGAGAGTTATAAACTCATCGCCAAAGCGCCTGCAAAGGTGCTCCCTGATGCATTGGAGCTTTTCTCGAAGACAGCCGCAGAGGTATGTGAAGGCCAGCAGTACGACATGGACTTCGAAAGCATGGAAAGCGTTCCTATGGCAGACTACCTGACGATGATCGGTCTCAAGACTGCAGTCCTCATTGCATGCTCGGCCAAGATGGGAGCTCTCGTCGGAGGTGCACCGGCAGAACATTGCGACCTGCTTTACAAGTTCGGATACGACCTTGGACTTGCATTCCAGATAGCCGACGACTGGCTTGACACATACGGAGACGTGAAGGTGTTCGGAAAGGCCATCGGAGGTGACATCCTCAACAACAAGAAGACATGGCTGCTTACCAGAGCATTCGAAAAGGCAGGCGACCTTCGTGCAGACCTTCTCGCCGCAATGGACATTCCTGTGACATCTGACGAACACAAGGCCGCCAAGATCGAGGCTGTCAAGGGAATCTATGACGCCCTTGAAATCGGCAAGGAGGCACAGCAGGAGATAGCAAGGCTGCATACCCAGGCGCTTGGATATGTATCCCAGCTCAATCTTACACCGGAGGCAGAGGCCGTCCTCCACAATTACGCCTCGACACTAATAGGAAGGAACAGATAATATGGAAACAAATAGGAAACGTCTTGAGATCATGGCTCCGGCCGGCAATTTCGAGTGTCTGATGGCTGCTCTCCAGGGAGGTGCCGATTCAGTATATTTCGGAGTGGAGAAGCTCAACATGCGCTCGCACTCCGCAAACAACTTCAAGATGACCGATCTCAAGGAGATCGTGCGTCTTTGCTCAGAGCACAACGTAAAGACATATCTAACCCTCAACATCACAGTGTTCAACGAGGACATCAAGGATATGAAACTTACCCTCGAGGCAGCGAAGGAAGCCGGTGTCACCGCTGTGATTGCGGCAGATATGGCAGCGATCATGTATGCCCGCCAGATCGGCATGGAAGTACATATCTCGACACAGCTCAGCATCTCGAACATCGACTCGCTCAGATTCTATGCCCAGTTCGCTGACGTCATCGTACTTGCCCGCGAGCTCAACCTCGGACAGGTGAAGGAAATCAAGAGAATTATCGATGAGGAACAGATCTGCGGTCCTTCAGGACGTCTCGTCGAGATCGAGATGTTCGCCCACGGAGCACTCTGCATGGCGATTTCAGGCAAATGCTACCTCAGCCTCCACGAATATGGCGCATCTGCCAACCGCGGTTCATGCTTCCAGCTCTGCCGCCGCGCATACAAGGTAGAGGACAGGGAGACAGGAATGCAGCTGGAAATCGACAACAAATACATCATGTCGCCTAAGGATCTCTGCACCATCGAATTCATGGACAAGATCATCGACGCCGGCGTGACCGTATTCAAGATCGAAGGCCGTGCACGTTCGGCTGAATATGTAAAGAGAGTATCCTCATGCTACCGTCGTGCAGCTGACGCCGTATGCAACGGAACATATACACCGGAGTTCGGAGCATCCATGAAGGCTGAGCTTCTTGAGGTGTTCAACAGAGGCTTCTGGGACGGTTATTACCAGGGAGCAAGACTTGGAGAATGGTGCGATGTCTACGGCAGCACCGCTACACGAAAGAAGGTTTACAGCGGCAAGATCACCAACTGGTTCGGAAAGCTTGGCGTTGCCGAGGTTCTGATCGAATCGCACAGCATGAAGGTCGGCGACAAGATCCTCATCCTCGGACCGACTTCAGGATGTGTGGAATACACTGTACCTGAAATCCGCGTGGACTTCATTCCTGTACAAGAGGTTACAAAAGGCACATACTGCTCTATTCCTATCGATTGGTCAAAGGTAGTGCCGGGAGCACGCGAGGAGGAGCTCAACCTCTGCGGCGAGGGTTGCGACGAGGCTGCATGCAAGGCCATCGAAGAGCACAGACTCCGCAGAAGCGACAAGGTATATATCTGGCAGGAGCAGGCCTAAGCGAAAAGTTCACGAAGAACCTTCAGTGAATTTACATTGAGACTCGATTCCGTATGGAATTCTATATAGCGGAGGATTTCCTCCGCTATTTCGTTTCTGGTGGCACCATTAAGAGGAATCAGCATGGATTCGACCAGAGATTTCTGCATGAATGCTTCGATCACATTGTAATGGTCGCCAACAAAAGGCTGCAGATCACGCATTTCAGGGCTGAATCCGAGATTCACGGCGAGTTCCAGAAGGAAACGGATATGGAAGTTGCTGAAATCCGACTCGATTGCGTCCAGCATCAGTATACTCTTCCTGCACCATTCATACAGTCCAGGCTCCACAGCACCGTCCTTGATGGCACGATAAAGCACCTCGCTGATGAACATTGTCATGGAGTTCTTCAGTATACTGTTGCGTATACCGATCAGAGAACAGGCAGAGGATATGTTCCTTGCCGTATAAAGATTTGATTTTGGCGACTCGATGATCTCCGCTTCCAGGATATTGAGCGGCAGGAAAAGGGACATGGATGCCTTGCGGACACCTTTCACAAGAAAACTACGTCGCCCGTATTCCCTGCTGAGGGTATGGACGACGATAGAGTTTTCTCCTACTTTCGTTGTATGGAGTACGATTATTTCTGTGCCTGCAACCATGCTGCCATTGCACGGAGCGCCTTGCCCCTGTGTGAAATCTCGTTTTTCTGTTCTTCTGTGATGTCTGCCAACGTCTGACCGGGATATTCATCCGCAATGAAAATCGGATCATAACCGAAACCGCCGTTTCCGGATTTTTCATACGCGATGACACCCTCAAGGGTTCCCTCAAAGAAGCGCGGTTTGCCGTCGATCATCAATGTGATCACGCTTTTGAATCGTGCCCGGCGTGTAAACTCCTTCATGCTGAGGCCCATTCCGGCTGCAATATTCCTCTCTGTCTCACGGACCTTTAGTTCATGGAGCACCTTGTCCATATTGGCATTGAAGTCCTTGCCTTCGCCGGCATATCTTGCCGTATATACTCCCGGTGCGCCACCGAGGGCATCTACCTCAAGACCTGTATCATCCGCAAAACAGTCACAGCTGCATTTTTCATAAAGATACTGTGCCTTCTGCAATGAATTGGCCATCAATGTGTTTCCTGTTTCAGGAATATCTTCCGTAATACCGAAATCCGCTGGGGTAACAAGTTCGAAGCCCTCTCCGAGAATCTCGGAAGCCTCGCGCAATTTACCCATGTTTCCGGTTGCAAATACTATCTTCATCTTTCTACACTACTACTAAATATCATAAAACTTGGACTTAACAGACAGTCCTGAAGCGATCACAAAGTGATGATTCTCATCCTTGTATGTATCCTCGTCCCATTCCGGACTGATATAGTCACCATCGTGGTCTGCGAGGAATGAGAGGTATGTTATATGAAATCCCTGTGCAAGATACTGAGATTCATAGAACGTCTGCACCTCAAAGAGCGCGTCCACTGCCGAACGACCGCAAAGAGAAGAAAGACCGCTCTCATAAAGACGTTCCCTGTCCGCACCATAGATGTCTGTAGCGCATGCAAGGATCTTGAGGCCGTTCTGCTCTGCCATGGCACGCGAGTACTCATGCAGATATCTGCTGTCTGTCTTGAGGTGTACGATACCTCCTGCCTTCAGGAAGTTGCGGTAGCGCGACATGAATAAAGGAGCTGTGAGTCTCTTCTTCTCACGTCCGATCTGCGGATCAGCGAATGTGATCCAGATTTCAGACACCTCGCCCGGTGCGAAAAGCGACTCGATGAATTCAATACGTGTACGGAGGAAAGCCACATTCTTAAGGCCATGCTCCTCAGCATACTTGGCACCCTTCCACAGACGTGCTCCCTTGATATCCACTCCTATATAGTTGAACTCCGGATTTCTCTCCGCGAGGTCAATCGTATAATCTCCCTTACCGCAGCCGAGTTCCAGCACGATGGGCTTGTCGTTTCCGAAGAAGTCGCGTCCCCAATTGCCTTTCAACGGGTGATCACAACGGAGCACTTCAGATGTAGCCGGCTGGATCATGCATCTGAATGTCTCGTTTTCACGGAATTTTCTGAGTTTGTCCTTTCCCATATTATTCTGACTTCTTCTGCTGTGGTTTCTTGCCCTTGTTGTTACGTTTCTTCTTCTTGCGCTTGCGTGCCTCGTCGAAGCGTGTGATCGAGTCGTCACCCACCGCTGTCACGAACTCAGGAGCTGCAGGTGCAGCGTCGCTCTTGAGTGAATCAGGTTTCTCACCGTTGCGGTTCATTCTGATGATATCCCATACATCCTCGGCATACAGAGGGTAAAGGTTCGCAAGCGATGATGGATCATATGAGAAGTACATTACCTCTCTGAGGATATCCGTCTTCATCAGGTACGCAAGACCGTCCTTGAACTCAAGTGGATTGTGTACCTTAGGAATACGTGACTGTGCATCCATATATGCGGCAGTCTCATAGTTGAGACAGCATTTGAGTTTACCGCACTGTCCCGCGAGTTTCTGCGGATTAAGCGAAAGATCCTGCACTCGCGCGGCAGATGTCGTGATGGACTGGAACGACGAGATGTAGTTCGAACAGCAAAGCTCACGTCCGCACACTCCAAGGCCTCCGATCAGTCCCGCTTCCTGGCGGGCACCGATCTGCTTCATCTCGATTCTGATACGGAACACATCGGCAAAGACCTTGATGAGCTGGCGGAAGTCCACTCGTCCGTCTGCGATATAGTAGAAAATCGCCTTTGAACCGTCGCCCTGGAACTCCACATCACCGATCTTCATATCAAGTTCAAGTTCCTCAGCAATCTGACGTGAACGGATCATCACATCATGCTCCCTTGCAATCGCCTCCTGCCATCTTTCGATGTCGAACTGCTTCGCCTTGCGATATATCTTCTTGAATTCGTAAGTCTCCGGATTGATCTTTCTGCATTTCATCTGTCTTCCCACCATCGGGCCCTCGAGAGTCACGATACCAAGGTCGTGGCCGTTTGCTGCCTCGACAATGACCATGTCTCCGGTCTTGATGCTCTGACCTGAAGCATTGCGGTATATACCCTTGCGGGTATTCTTGAAACGAACTTCGAAAAAATCCTTGAACTGCTCCTGAGTGACTCCCGGAAGCCAGTTGTAGACCTCCAGCTTGCAGCATCCCTGGCGATAGGTGCACTCCACCTCGCCTGTCTCGGCATGCTCTACGACACATCCACGCGAGCAGTCATATCTCTTTGATTCCATCATATACTTAAAAACATACGGTTGACAAGGTCGCAGAACACAATCTTCGAACTCACGTTCCTCTCGATCAATCCCACCGCCTTCTCAATATTGGTTATAGTTTTGGAGCAGAAAGTCTTCGCCACTTTCGCCGCCACTCCTTCATAAAACTCCTCTTCTTCCGGAGCAATGTCGGCAAGCTGACGCAGATTCTGCTGAATCATGAATATCTTTCTAAGACCTTCGGCAGCAAATGTACAGAATGCCTTCTGTTTCTCTCTCGAATCCAATGCCGCCATCGATTCCGCACACTCAAGAGTTCCCATGAGGTCACGCGCAATGATTGCATTCATAAGATCCGAAAACAGATCCATCTGCTGATTGTAGTCCTCCTTGTCTGTCTCTGGTCTCAACGCAGCCACCCTTGCAGCCTCCTCCTTTGTCAGAGGCAACACCCTGATGCTCTGGCAGCGCGAGAATATGGTCTGAAGCACCTTCTCGGGAGCATGTGTGATGAACAGGAACAATGTCTTCTGCGGCGGCTCCTCCACCAGTTTGAGGAGTCGGTTCGCGGTTTCCTGGTTCATCTTCTCCGGAAGGTAGAATATCACTGCCTTGTAGCCGTCAGACACCGACGCCAATGACAGTTTGCTGATGATGGACTTCGCCTCTGCTACAGCAACAAGTCCCACCTTTCCTTCAATTCCGATAGCCTTCTGCAGGTCAGCTTCCGAAAAATAGGCATCCGACAGCACCAGCTCACGCCAATACTTGAGATACGAATCGGAAACCGGCTTGTCATCCGAAGCCTTCGGTCCCTTATTCACCGGAAATACGAAATGCACATCCGGATGTATGAGTTTAGACATCTGTCGGCATGATGGACATTCGCCGCAGGAGTCTCCGTTTGCGGGATTGCTGCAATTGAGATACTGGACATACGCCAATGCCAACGCCAATGCGCCACAACCTTCGTTCTCATACATCAGCATCGCATGAGCAACTCGGCCTGTGTCCGCCATTGACACAAGTGCCTTGGCAACCGTCCCGTTTCCTATTACATCCGCAAACCTCATTATCTGTTTCTTTTCGCAGTAAAATATGCAAGTTCCTTCAGGCAATCCTTCTCAAAAGACTCCGGAAGCACATCCAAGGCGCTTACAGCCTCATCCACATACCTGTCAAGGACCTGAGCGGCATACTCCAATCCCCCGTTCAGCTTCACAAACGCCACGATATCGTCCCTATATTCAGGATGACCTACGATATCCTTCACGAGGCCTCTGATACGCATCTCCTCAGCCTCGCCGGCATTCTCCATGGCTCCAAGCAACGGCATGGTGATCTTCTGCTCAAGGATATCCACTCCAAGCGGCTTTCCGACCGATTCTGTTCCGTCATAATCAAGAATATCATCCTTGATCTGAAATGCCAGGCCCAAGGCCACCGAGTAAGCCTTTGCAGCCTTTTCATACTCAGCTGAAGCCTTCACCGACACAGCGGCAGAAAGACATGCAGCCTCGAAGAGCGATGCGGTCTTGTTATATATTATGCGAAGATAATCGTCCTGATTCGTGTCACCGTTCTGGGCCTTCTGCAACTGGAGCATCTCTCCCTCGGCAAG
>JAEIGA010014988.1_pt1 | contig 11803 bp, 10 predicted proteins | sample 9270691 | NCBI WGS metagenome assembly JAEIGA01 (sample SAMN17057246, study PRJNA624740) | gut metagenome | biome: biome; isolation source: fecal sample | host: Bos grunniens | place: China: Xizang | collected 2019
ATGTTAGCCCACCTTCGGTGGCCTTTCTTCCGTCGCACCTCGGCAAAGCCAATGCGCGGCGCAGCCTGTCGGCTGTATAAACCGAAAGCCCCGGCAAATTTCAAGCAAGCTTGATTTGCCGGGGACTTTCGGTTATACTGCTTCGCAGTTGCCGGGTATTGGCTTTGCGCTCGGTTTGTTGTCAATTCTTGAAGCTATGTATCGGTGCCGGGATGCGGCCTTTGCGTGAGATGAAGGCTTCGCAGCTGAAGCGGTTGACCGGCATTACTGGGGCGTGACCGAGGAGACCTCCGAATTCTACGTTGTCACCTACTGTCTTTCCTACCACCGGGATTATCCTGACTGCAGTTGTCTTCTGGTTGATCATTCCGATAGCAGCTTCATCCGCTATGATGCCTGAAATAGTGCTTGCTGGAGTATCTCCCGGGATGGCGATCATGTCCAGACCCACCGAGCATACGCATGTCATTGCCTCGAGCTTCTCGATTGTAAGCGCTCCGCATTCGGCTGCCTCTATCATTCCCTGATCTTCGCTGACAGGAATGAAGGCGCCGCTGAGACCTCCTACATAAGATGATGCCATCACACCGCCTTTCTTTACCTGATCGTTCAGGAGGGCGAGAGCAGCTGTGGTTCCCGGAGCTCCGGCCTTCTCAAGTCCGATCTCCTGAAGAATGTCCGCTACGCTGTCTCCTATGGCTGGGGTAGGGGCTAGTGATAAGTCAATGATACCGAATGGAATACCAAGCCTGCGAGAGGCTTCCTGAGCTACCAGCTGGCCTACACGTGTGATCTTGAACGCTGTCTTCTTGATGGTCTCGCAGAGCACCTCGAAGCTTTCGCCGCGTACCTGCTCGAGAGCGAATTTCACTACTCCGGGACCGCTGACGCCCACATTGATGATCGCGTCTTCTTCAGTCACGCCGTGGAATGCTCCCGCCATGAAAGGGTTGTCGTCAGGGGCGTTGCATAAAACTACGAGCTTGGCACATCCGCACGAATCACGCTCCGCAGTCATCTCTGCCGCCTTCTTCACGGTCTCGCCCATGAGCCTTACGGCATCCATGTTGAGGCCTGTCTTGGTCGAGCCTACATTTACGCTGCTGCAGATGCGCTGTGTGCATGCAAGGGCCTGGGGAATGGATTCGATGAGCAGCCTGTCGCTCTGGGTCATGCCTTTTGATACGACAGCGGAATAACCTCCGAGGAAGTTTACGCCCACCTCTTCTGCTACCTTGTCCAAGGTCAGTGCTATCTTGACATAATCTTCAGCACTCTTGCAGCAGGATGCTCCTACCAGAGATATAGGGGTGATGGAAATCCTCTTGTTGACGATAGGCACACCGAACTCCTTTGAGATGTCTTCTGCAGTCTTTGCGAGATTGCCTGCGAGATGGAGGATCTTCTCCCTTATCTTGCCGCATGTGACCTCTACATCATTGTCAGCACAGTCCAGAAGGCTTATGCCCATGGTGATGGTGCGTACGTCGAGGTTCTCGTGCTCGATCATGTTGTTGGTCTCAAGGACCTCATGTATATTGATCATGCCTTCTCCTCCGTTTTAGATTCTGTGCATCTTGTCGAAGATGTCCTCTCTCTGGCATCTTACCTGTACTCCTGTGTCTTCTCCGATCTTGGTTATCTGGTCGATGAAGGTTACGAAATCTATGTCCATCTTGGTGATATCTACGATCATCATCATGTTGAAGATACCCTGTATGATGGTCTGCGATATGTCAAGAATGTTGATATTCTTTTCTGCAAGGTAGGTGCAGATCTTGGCGATGATACCTATTGTGTCCTTTCCGACAACTGTAATTATGATTCTGTTCATTTTATATTCAGGCTTATATAAACAAAAAGAGCAACCGTCAGGTTACTCTTCTGTATTGCTTTTAGAATCTTGACTCTGATGATACAGTCAGTTTCTTGCGGCCGCGACGACGGCGAGCTGCCAATACACGACGTCCGTTTGGAGTCGACATGCGCTCGCGGAAGCCATGTTTGTTGCGACGCTTGCGCTGTGATGGTTGGAATGTTCTTTTCATTATTTTATGTTTTTATATTTCTCGCGTATAATTTGGGAGTGCAAAGGTAGTCTTTTTCAATTTATTTGCAAAATATTTTTAAAAACTTTCTACATAAACCACTTGCTTGGTCTCAAAGAAAGGGTCAGAAGTCCAGTTTGAGATGGGCCAGACGCTGACAGAACCCTTGCGGAGACGGTATTTTGACATTGCAGTGGAAATCTCTTCCGCAAGGTCTCCTCCCTTGAGGTACAGTATTCCTTCGCTGAATTTTCCCTTTACCCAAGGAAGGAAGTTGTCAAGAGATGTCACTGCCCTGGAAACGACGTAGTCAAATGTGACCGGCAGGGTCTCTGCGCGGGCATTGACGGTCTGTACATTCTTCAGATCAAGTCCTTTATATACTTCAGTGGCGACAATGATCTTCTTGCCAATGGAGTCGCACAACGTGAATTCAGCGCCGGGGAACATGACAGCAAGCGGGATTCCCGGGAATCCGCCGCCGGTACCGAGGTCCAGGATCTTCAGCGGCTCGGCTATGCTGTACGGTCCTTCGCCCCTGAGACGGTCATAGATGTCCGGCATGTTTGTCTTGATGTATGCGGCTATGCCGAGGGAGTGCAGGATGTGATGCCTGTAGAGTTCGTCTATGTCCTTGCGTGATACCACGTTTATCTTTGCATTCCACTCGCGGTACAATCCGTCCATCTTGCGGAACTGCTCCATCTGCAGCGGTGTCACCTCCGGAAACTTCTCATCTATTATGCTTTTGAATTCGTTGAAAGTCATATGTTTCTTTATAATAATTCGTCTGAGTAATCCATCATCTTGAGCAGCTGTGCCTTTGCTCTCCTGATTTTTGTCTTTACAGTATTAATAGGTATGTCAAGCGCATCCGCTATCTCCTTGTAGCCGAAGTTGTCTATAAGGTTCATCTTTGCGACAGTCCTGTAATCGTCCTTGAGCTTCTCTATGTTTGTCAGCCATTTGTCATATTCCTGCTGGTTGATGATGTCTTCCTCCGGATTATGCATGCTGGCAGGGAGTTCCTTCAGCTCGGCGATATCCTCATTTATGGATGTGGTAGGCATGTTGTTCTTTTCCCTGTCATGCTTGTTCAGATAGTCGAAGGCAGTGTTCCTTGCTATCCTGTAAAGCCAGGTTGAGAATTTGTACTCGGGGTTGTAGGAACTGATCTGGCTGAATGCTTTCTGGAAACTTTCAAGACAGATGTCCTCAACGTCTTCCTTCTGTGCCACATATCTTGAGATATGGCTTCGTACTCCTGTGTTGTATCTCGTGTAAAGCACGATGAAAGCTGCCTGATTCTGTTCCAGAGCCAGGCTGACAAGTTCTGTGTCTGTCAGATTAGTGAGCTTCGAGCCAGTTGTTTCCATAATTGCATTCTACTGTTAAAGGTACGGAAAGCTTTATTACATTCTCCATTTCCTCGCATACGATCTTTTTCAGCGTATCGACTTCGGAAGGTATGGTATCGAAGACGAGTTCGTCATGTATCTGCAGTATCATCCTGCTCTGCAGACCCTCGGCTTCAAGTCTCTTGTCTACATTGATCATCGCGAGCTTGATTATGTCCGCTGATGTGCCTTGGATAGGGGCGTTGACGGCGTTCCTTTCAGCCAATGCCCTTACTGTCGCATTCCTGGAGGTGATGTCGGCGAGGTAGCGCCTTCTGCCGAATATGGTTTCCACGTAGCCTGTCTCCTTCGCCGCCGCGATTGTGTCGTTGATGTATGTGGATATGGCCGGGAAATTGGCGAAATAGTCCTCTATGATCTTCTTGGCTTCAGCTCTTCCTATCTTGAGCCTCTGCGACAGTCCGAATGAAGATATTCCGTACATGATGCCGAAGTTGGCAGTCTTGGCAATTCTTCTCTGGTCGGATGTGACGTCCTTGATATCGATGCCGCATATCTTGGCCGCCGTCATCGCGTGTACGTCCTGTCCCTGACGGAAGGCGCTGATCAGATGGCTGTCGCAGCTGAGATGCGCCATGATCCTGAGTTCGATCTGGGAGTAGTCGGCAGAGACGATCACGCCGTCGGGACGGCTCGGGATGAAGGCCTTGCGTATTTCCTTGCATCGCTCCGTGCGTATCGGAATGTTCTGCAGGTTAGGCTTTGACGAGCTGAGGCGCCCGGTAGCTGTCAGGGCCTGGTTGAATGTCGTATGTATTTTCCCGTCAACATTGGAGATGTAGTTCGGGAAAGGCTCGATATATGTCGAGAGAAGTTTCTTCACTCCTCTGTATTCAAGGATCTCGTTGACGATCGGATGCCTGTCTGCGAGAGCCGAGAGGGTCTCCTCGTCCGTAGGATAGCTGTATCTGACCCCACTCTTAGGCTTTACCTTTGAGTCAAGCTTCAGCTTTTCGAAGAGAACGATGCCTATCTGCTTTGGCGACATGATGTTGAGCTCAGGTTCACCTGCCATTTCACGCACCCTTTCCTGTATTTCGTTCATTTCAGCAGTAAGTGCGGCCGCATATTTCCTGAGCTGGGCGACATCCAGTCTGACGCCCTCTCTCTCCATCTTGGCAAGTACCTTCAGCAGCGGTTCTTCCATAGTATCATAGAGTCCGCTGATTTCGAGCTCTGTCAGTTCTTCGTATATCTTTTCTCCGAGCATAAGCGTTACCGCAGCTTCGGCCTGGCGGCTGGCGGCGGCGCTGTCTTCGGGAACTTCGTCGAAAAGCGACAGGGATGGCTGTTCCTCCTTCTGCGGGAGCATGTCATCGATGTTTACATCAAGGTAGGATTTCGCGAGGATCTCGATCTTATGGCTCTTTTCGGGATTGATGAGGTAGTGCATGAGCTCTATGTCCATGAACTTTCCTTTCATCTCTATGCCGCTGTTGCATATCGTGTTACGCTGAAACTTGAGGTCGTATCCGAATTTTTCGGCTGACGGGTCGCAGATTATGCTTCTGAATTCATCCGGCCTTCCCTCCGACGTCCATATGCTTCCGTCGCTTCCGCATGTGGCTACGGTCAGTCTCGATACCTCGCTGAATATGCTGTCTCCGTCAGTGTCGGAAATGACGGCGCACTTTCCGCATTCCGCAGCGCGGGCGCAGAGTTCTTCCGGTGCGCATCCGGTAAATGTGATCTTCCTGCTTTCCTTCTGCACGCTCGGCTGCACGTCTCCGAGGAATTTCCTGAGAGAGCCGAATTCATATTTCTCGAACAGGTCGGCGACTTCCGGATCATAGCAGCAGCTGACTGCCATATCCTCGCTTCTGACATCGATTTCAATGTCCGTCTTGATGGTCACGAGTTCGTGGCTTAGTCCTATGTGGTCCTTTGCGTTTTCAAAGGCCTCTCTCTGCTTGGGCGTGAGCTCGGATATGTGATCATAGATGTTGCTGACCGTGCCGTACTTGCCTATGAGCTTGCCTGCTCCTACTTCTCCGACGCCCTTCACTCCAGGTATGTTGTCCGAAGTATCGCCGCATATGGTCAATATCTCGATGAACTGCTCCGGCGATGAAATGCCGAATTTCTCGCATATCTTCTGCTGGTCGATGAGCTCGTTCTCGCTACCTGATTTGCCTGGCTTGTACTGGGTTATATGCTCCGAGATCAGCTGTCCGTAGTCTTTGTCCGGTGTGACCATGAATACGTAAAATCCTTCCTTCTCGGCGCGTTTTGCCATCGAGCCTATCACGTCGTCCGCCTCATAACCCTTGATCATGAGCACGGGTATCTTCATCGCCTGGCACAGCTGTGTCAGCGGCTCGAGCGAATCTATGACCAGCTGCGGTGTTTCGGAGCGTGTGCCTTTGTATTCGGGATACATCTCGTGCCTGAACGTTCCTCCCGGAGGGTCGAAGGCCACTGCCAGATGGCTGGGCTTCTCCCTTTCGATCAGCTCGAGTATGTATTTGGTGAATCCGAAAAGGATGGACATGTCCGCTCCTTTCGAATTTATCATGGGATGACGGAGGAACGCATAATACATCTTGAATATAAGTGCGTGGCCGTCAATCAGAAAAAGTTTCTTATCCATGTGAATCGTAAATTGAACCCCAAAGATATAAAAAGTTTCGAAAATTGTTTAACTTTGTGTCTCGGTCTTAGTTTAAGATGTGTAATTTGTGCAAGTTATGAAAAAAATAATCTTCCTGTCTTTGCTGACAGTACTTATCCCGCAGCTTTCGGCTGCCCAGATCCTTACCCCTGGCTTTGAACTGACTGAAGACGGCTTCGTCTCAAAGGAGATATGCCGCATGACATACGAAAAAGGCTACGCCCCGCAGGGAATGGAAGTATACAAGGATCATGTGATAAGCTGCCGCAACAGGGGAGCGATACATATCTTCCGTTTTGACGGCAATACTCTCGAGCCGGTAAGCAATTTCCTGATGGAGAGCACGCATGAAAACAACCACTCCAATGTGGCGTCTTTCGGCCCTTCGTTCTATGACCGCAAAGATCCTTTCCCTCTGCTCTATGTAAGCCAATGTGCAAAACAGCCTGCTGCAAATGGCCTGAAGGATGTGTGTTTCGTAGAGCGCATCATGCCGGACATGCAGTCGTCACAGCTGGTCCAGACAATATATTATGATGATGTCAACAAGGATTTCGGCTATGCCCTCCAGTGGGTCGTGGACAAGAAGAATAACATGCTTTACGGATACGGCAATACTACAAAGGACAGGGATGTCGAGGGGAACAGGCACAGGATCATAAAGTTCCGTCTTCCGTCATTGGAGGATTCGGACGAGAACGGTCTTGTGGTGCTGAAGCCGGAGGATGCCCTGGAGAATTATCTTATCGAGGATTATGGCTTTGCCTTCGCTACCATAGGTCAGGGTCTGTACATCTGGAAGGATGTGCTTTACATGCCTACCGGTTTCGGAGGAAAGGAGTTTCCGTCATATCTGTTCTGCTGGAACCTGAAGAAAAAGAAGATGGAGAAGGTGCTTGACCTCAGCAAGGCCACATACGGCGAGCTGGAGGATATAGGACGTTGGAAAAACAGTTTCATCATCATTGGTGTTGAAGGAGCATTTACAATCAAAGGAATATAAACGATGAAAAAGATCACTATTATCGGAGCCGGCATGATGGGTTCGGCCCTGGCTTTCCCGGCTGCAGAAAACGGCCATGAAGTGCATATCGTAGGTACATGTCTCGATGATGAGATCATCGACGGATATATAAAGACAGGAAAACATGAGAAATTCTGCCGTCCTTTCCCGGAAAATGTGCAGTATCATTATTTCAAGGACTGGAAAGAGGTCGTGAAGGGCTCTGACTTCGTGATCGGCGGTGTTTCTTCATTCGGAGTAGACTGGTTCCTCGAGGAGATACTCATGCAGCTCGATCCCGAGATGCCTGTGCTTTCTGTCACCAAAGGTCTGCGTGCTACCGAGGACGGTACCTTGCTTTCATATCCGGGCTTCTGGGAAAGCGAACTCGCGAAGAGAGGCATCAACCGCAGCGTATGTGCGGTAGGCGGCCCATGTACTTCGTACGAACTCGTCTTCATGGATCCGACAGAGGTCGGCTTCTGCGGTAAGGACAGTGCGGCTCTGCGCATGATGAAAGAGGCCATGGCCCGCCCGTACTACCATATCTCGCTCACCAACGACGTGATAGGCCTCGAAAGTGCGGTGGCGCTCAAGAACGCATATGCGATGGCGGTGACGCTGGCAGTGGGTCTGAACATACGCTGGCACGGCGAAGATGAACCTCAGCATTACAACTCGCAGGCGGGAACATTCTCGCAGGCCGTACGTGAGACTCATGCGCTCATGCAGATTCAGGGAGGAAGCTTCGAATCCGAGTGCATAGGACTCGGCGACCTTTATGTGACCATCTTCAGCGGACGTACCCGCCGATGTGGAGTCCTTATGGGTAAAGGCCTTGATTATGACCAGGTTACTGAAGCGCTCGCGGGCATTACCCTTGAGAGCCTTGTGATCACCCGCGTGATGGGACAGGCCATACGCCGCAAGGCCGAGCTTGGAATGGTGGACCTCAAGGACTTCCCGCTTCTGATGCATATCGTTGACATACTTGATCATGGAAAGGCCGACGCCGACATGCCGTGGGAGGCATTCACGTTCGAGCATCTGAGATAACATGAAGACCAGACATACATTCGGCTATTGGCAATGGAGGGTGATCATCAGTACGATGGTCGGTTATTCCATGTACTATTTCGTGCGTAAGAATTTCTCCTTTGCCATGCCGGCTTTGGGTGAAGAGTATGGTATAACCAATACGAGTTTCGGTATCATACTTACGCTTGTAGGTCTCATATATGGAGTCTCAAAGTTCATAAACGGCATCATTTCGGACCGTACGAATGCAAGATGGCATCTTGCGCTGGGCCTTGGAATATGCGTCATCCTGAATCTGGTCTTCGGATGGAGCGACAGACTGAGCTGTCTGATTACCGGAAACGAGTCCGGACCGGACTTTGTCAATGCGATGGTCGTGATCATGGCCATATTGCTGGTACTGAACAATATATTCCAGGGTTGCGGCTTCGCTCCCTGCAATCATCTGCTGGCTCATTGGATACCTCCTAAGGAACTTGCTACCAAGACAGCCCTCTGGAATACTTCTCATTCGATAGGAGCGAGCATAGTATCTGTCATCTGCGGCTATATCATAGCGTCTACCGGTGACTGGCGCTATTGCTTCTGGCTGCCTGCACTCATTGCAGCAGCTGGAGTGGTCTTCGTCATAGCTACCTTGAGGGATACCCCTGCTTCGGTAGGACTTCCGGAGCTCGAAGATACCAGGACTGAGCTGGATGATGATGATAGTACAGAGGCTTTCAGGGCTTTTCTGGCCAAGAAAGTATTCCGTAATCCGATCATATGGATGTTTGCTCTGACGGACCTTTTCGTATATATAGTCCGTTTCGCGATCCTGGACTGGGGTCCGACATTCCTTCAGGACAGAGCCAATCCTCTGTCTCCTCAGCTGGCGGGATGGTCCATAGCAATATTCGAGATAGCCGGTTGTGCCGGAATGCTTTGCGCGGGATGGATCTCAGACCGCTATTTCGGAGGAAAGACCCATAGGATGTGCGCTGTCGAGATGTTCCTTGTGGCCATATGTCTCGCGCTGCTGTACTTTATACAGGAATCTGCCAGTGCCGTATCCGTTCTCATACTTCTTGCCCTTGCAGGCTTCTTCCTCTACGGCCCGCAAGCTCTGCTGGGAGTGGCCGCCACCAAGCAGGCTACCAAAAAGGCGGCATCATCTGCGGTGGGCCTCATAGGCTTCGTAAGCTACCTTTCTGTAATCTTCACAGGAGTGGGATTGGGATGGTTCTCGGATAACTTCGGCTGGGACTACCTCTACATCCTTATGGCCGGCATATCCGTACTTGGCGGTATCGTCATGGTCTTTCTGTGGAACATCAAGGATGATGGATACATACATTAATACTTGCTGCATATGAAACTTCTTATCATAGAGGATGAACTTTCGCTCCAGGAAATGATGGCCACGACCCTCCGGAAGGATGGCTATGTGGTGGAGACGGCTTCTGATTACAGTACAGCCGTCTCGAAACTTGGCACTTACAGCTATGACTGCATTCTTCTTGACATAACGCTCCCTGACGGCAACGGACTGGATATCCTTGAGAATATAAAGAACTCCGGCAATGCGGTAAATGTAATCATCACCTCTGCCCGTGATTCCATTGATGACAAGATCCGTGGCCTGGAGCTGGGTGCAGACGACTATCTGGCAAAACCATTTCATCTGGCAGAGTTAGTAGCACGCATAAGAAGCGTGACGCGACGCAGCCGCAATGCAGGAGAGCTTGCATACAGGGCGGGCAATGTCTCGCTCCATGAAGTATCCCAGAAGCTGACCGTGAATGGAAAGGAAGTTTCTCTTCTGAAGAAGGAATTCGATATACTGAAGTATTTCCTGATGCGTCCGGGCCATATGGTGGATAAGGCTGTGCTTGCCGAGGCTGTCTGGGGCGACCATGCGGACCAGTCGGATGATTTCCAGTATGTCTATGCGCAGATGAAGAATCTCCGCCGAAAACTGGTGGATGCAGGAGCTGATATTGAGATAAAGGCCGTATATGGTTTCGGTTATAAACTTATCTGTCCATGAAGCTTGTATATAAAATAACACTGACTCTTATCTTCCCTTTGGTTCTGACTCTCGGACTTTGGGGCTGGTTCTCCTATAGGACAATGTCGCGCAAGATACATGCGGATACTGATCTGATTCTGAAGGACTATTCCAATAATATAATAATGCGCCTGCTCTCCGGCAGAGAGCTCCCCGAACGATTCAATGGTGCCTATAATACATATTATCTGGAATATGTAAGCCCCGAGTATGCCCGGGAAAATCCGCCTGTGGTTTATGGTGAGGCGGAGGCTTTTCTTCAGAGCCAGGAAGATTTCGCGAGCTCGAGAATCCGAAGCCAGATATTCGAAGATGCGGATGGCAATTACAGGAAATTGACGGTCTCGCTTCCGACATTTGAGCAGGATGTGCTGATCGAGCACATACTCTGGTGGACCATTCTTCTTTTTGTCGTGCTTCTGCTCGCGATAATGGTGATAGGCATTATTCTGCTCAATTATAATATGAAGCCTCTATACAGGCTTCTGGAGTGGATAGATCGTTATGAGCCGGGGTCTCCAGCTTCTGAAGTGCCGTCGGATACCGATATTATTGAGTTCAGGAAGCTGTCCTCGGCGGTAGAAGATGCTGTCGCGAGGTTCGAAAAGCAGTACGAGGAAAGAAAGATGGTCATCGGTAACGCTTCGCATGAACTTCAGACCCCTCTGGCTGTGTGCAGCAACAGGATAGAAATGCTGCTTGACCGTCCGGACCTTCAGCCGGAGGTCGCTGAGGAACTGGTGAAGCTGCACAGAAGCCTGAGCGGCTTGATAAAGCTCAACAAGACCCTTCTGCTGCTTTCGAAGATTGAAAACGGACAGTTCCAGCAGTCCATGCGTATGGATATGAATGCTGTTCTGAAAAGTAGTGTTCAGATGAATGCTGAAATCTATGAGCATAAGGGCATATCGGTAGAGATGGCTGAGGATGTGGTTTTTGTGCATATGATGGATGAGCAGATGGCATCCATACTCGCCGGCAATCTGATAAGGAATGCTTTCCGTTATACACAGGATGGCGGCGCCATAGTGATCAGGATGACCGGTGATGGTTTTTCTGTAAGCAATACGGGAACAACTCCGCTGGATAAGGATAAGGTTTTCCATAAGTTCTATCAGCCGGCCGGAAAGAAGGAGGGCTCTACCGGTCTGGGATTGACTCTTGTCCGCTGTGTTTGCGTGAATAATGGCCTTCAAGTAAGCTATGACTATGCGGACGGAAAGCATATTTTTGCCGTAATTTTGAAAAAATAAAAATAATTTTCAAAAAAGTCTTGTATTTCAGTTTCTTTTCAGAATCATGTCCGAATTTTGCATCAGAAAAATAAATGATGTGAAATTTAATAAAGACAAGATTATGAAAAGAATGGTTATTTTTATCACTGCACTGACAGTTTTCGCTATTGCATCTATCGCTGATGACAGACCTGCAACTTTCGCCCAGCTTCCTCAGGCTGCACAGACATTCATAAATACTAATTATCCAGGAGAGAAAGTATCTTTCGTTACAGTAGATGATGATCTTATAATGCCGGATTATCAGGTTGTCATGGCCAACGGAGTGATGATGCAGTTCGAGCATAGCGGACGCCTTGAGAAGATAGAGACACGCAAGGGTGAAATTCCTGCGGGAATC
>JAEIGA010014989.1_pt1 | contig 11803 bp, 8 predicted proteins | sample 9270691 | NCBI WGS metagenome assembly JAEIGA01 (sample SAMN17057246, study PRJNA624740) | gut metagenome | biome: biome; isolation source: fecal sample | host: Bos grunniens | place: China: Xizang | collected 2019
ATCATGCGTTGGAAGTTGGGACGAAGGTCGTTCGTACCCGTCATGGCTCGATCAATATAGGTGTCCAGGATCAGGATATCATGGTTTCTTGCGTAATCCTCGCAAACTCGGAGTTGGCCTTCAATCGACTGCTCGGTTTGGTTATCACTGGAATAACGTGCGTAGATGACTGCTGTTTTCATTTCGCTTTCTCCTCTCTTTTTATTGGTCTTTAGATTTGTCTTTCGACGGGAGCGGCCCAAACGGAACCGCCCAAAAGAGGTCAAGGGAACAGGCGAAAATATTGCATAGTTGGCGATCATTTTCTGCTTTTCAGCGATATTTTCGACCCCTTGACCTCGACGGCGGTTTCGTTTACGCTCCACCAAGGCGAAAGACAGATGTTTTAATTCTTCTTTGGCATCTTTTCGATGACTTTGGGACTGACTTCTCCTACGTACACTCCTTCGTCAAAGCAAATGAAGTTGTCGAACAGCAAGAGCTTTCTGTCCTCCTGCCCGATGGTGCAAACTACATCATCGTCCAAAATGTCCGAGACGAAGTAGGTGGGCGTATTCTTGGAGTAGACGATTCGCTCACCGGACTTTTCGATGTACTTCATGAGATAAGCGGTGGCGTTCGGTAGCTCTTGCTTATTGATGGGCTCAAAATCATTTCTGCCGAAGCGCTTGGAGAAATATGTGTTCTGCATGGTAGTCTGCATTCGGTGAGTTTTCGTGCTGTAATCCCGATGCTCGATTAGCTTGCCAACCATTGCGTTTTCTGGGATGTTGAATAGCCCGTGAAAGTGTAAGCGGTTACTGTTCGGAGATCGCTCCCATACGCCGATGTAGACCCAGCCTTTGCGGTGGCACATCTTCTTGAAGCAATCTCGCAGTTTCGCCTTAAAACTGGCCTCGGTATGCTTTTGATCGTCGTAGGTGAACGTGCAAAAGTAGTTCCAAGTCCCAAGGTTGATCTTTCTCGTCAGCCTCATCCGCCTCACAATCAGATTCCGTTGGATCCGCTCCATCTCGGCCTTGACGTATTCCGCCGCCCTTTCCTCACTCTCAAATTGCGGTCGCAACTCCGTTATGATCTCCGCAACCTTCTCTTTTCGCCGTTTGGCTTTTGCTCCCTTGTAGGCCTTTTCAAACGCCGTTCTCATTTCGTCATTTTCGTCGCCGTGGTAGCCGCCCTTCCCGAGTGGCTTTCCCTCGCCTCGGGGGATGGCGATGTAGTGGCTGCCGTCGAAGTAGACCTTTGCCTTCTCATGCGCCATGGCCCGCCTCCTTTTGCTTGCGGCAAAGCTTCAATAAGCGATCCAACAGCGCTGCCATGAACGTCTCACGCTCGGGATTGCTCATGTGTTTGATCTCGATGCCGCCGTGTGTGATGATGTTGACCTCTCTTTCCATTGTGTTGCTTTCTCCTTCTTTTGTATTTTCCAGAGAAAAAGGCACGAAAAAGCGCAATACGCCTTTCTGTCATGAAAACGTATTACGCCTTTAAGTGCAACCTTCCGATTCAACCCTCGGAACACGGTCTTGGCCTCACGGCAACATCATTCTTGGCTTGACACTTTGCATACGAACTAACTGAACTATAACTGATCCTTTTTCTGTGAAATGCGGTGCTATTATACCATGAACGTGGGGATAAATACCAGAAACTGTGCCCCAACAGTTTCGGAATCTTCCAAACATTTCCCCCAATTCAACCCCATGTTCATGGCGGCAAAAACAGAATAGCATAAAGGAACCAGGTGGTCAACATACGGCATCGACAAATTTTAAGCTTTATATGGACGTTTTTTTAACGCGGTTTGATGGGTATGGCGCGAGGGCTGACGATCTCGCACATCGGCGGTATGACAAACGAAAAAAAAGTCAATGATCCAAAAAGTCGCCGAGCGGGTCATAGCGGACGTTCGCCCAAGCGGTTCAGCGGGCGACTCCGCTCCCGCTCGGCTTTGGATTCCCCCTTTTTCATTGGTTGCGGTGCGGGCGTGTGCTTGTCTCGGCGAGCGCAGCGAGCCGACTTGTATAAGACAAGCACACGCGAGGGTGCCAAATGGCCCCAATAGTGGGTAAACGGGCATAAAATTACGGGGAGTTTTTGAGGCTCCCCGTTGTTGTTATGTGTCCAAATCAGCCTTGCATGATCACGTATCGCTGATACTTTTTCTGTATGCTTTTCCTGCGACGCCAGACGGTAGTATTGTTGACGTTGAGCATTTGTGCGATTTCTACGAATCCGAGACCGGCCATGTAATGGTTCAAGGTTTCCGTTTCTGCAATGGTCAAGCGCATCTGATGGATGATGGTATCGACCTTGCTATAGTCCTCAATCTCATACTGGGTCTCAAAGTCAATAGAAGCATCTGCGGGCGAGCATTCTTCAATGCTGATGGTGCGGGTCACGTACAAATACTCCTTCTCAATATACCGCAGGGCGTGACGGTAACAAGCGAAACGAACGGTTACAATCTCACCCTTGCGGGTCTGACAAGCCAGATCGTCCAGGTTATGCCCGATATAGGGACACAGAAAGCAGATAATCTCAGATGCCAGATCATATCCATCCGAGAGAGTCGAAGTGCATCCCTTGTTGTGGTAGATGTCTTCGACAAGTCCGGCGTACAGCTTGTCCAGAGAACGAAGGTGGCCTGCGAAGCGCATCATTTTCTTGACGGCGGACAGCGCGATGCACTCACCGATGTGACGGACGTTTTCTTCGGTGATCATTACGTTTTCGTTTGTGATTCTTTCTTGAGTTTGATTTTGTTTCATGGTTCTATACCTCCCGATTTTATTTGCACTTTCGGCAGGGCCGGGGGAGCATAGGTCGGGAGAGAATCGCGCTCATTCCGAGTGAAGTGTGCAGATGTCAACGGGAGGTATCGATCACTTTCAATTTGCGAAAAAATATTGCATGGAGATAAAGAAAAAACCAAGTATTGCTACTTGACTTTCTCGATCATTATTTCATTTTTCAGCGATAATTTTTCACGTTTACATCTGCGAGAGCTATGCTACACTGGACACGGCGAAAGGGGAAAACGGGGGTCGTTTAAAGGGGTATCTTGTACTTGCGCAATGATTTTGATGTACAATATTCGTACCATCAATATCAAAGGAGAATGCTATGACCACACGAGCTTTACTTACCGAATGGCTTGAAGACTACCAGAAAGAGCATATCAAGGTGCGAACGCACAGCCGTTATCGGGGCTTAATTTCAACGCATATTGTTCCCACACTCGGCGAAAAAGATATTTCCGATCTTGGGCGGAGGGAGATTCAAGAATTCCTCATGCAACAAAAGAAAGGTGGCAATACGCGCAACGGCGACAAGCTTTCCGCCGCCAGCACGAATATGATCTTATCTGTTCTGAATCTTGCCCTTGAGTACGCCTGTGATATGGAATACATCGAGGAGAATCCATGCGCGCGGGTGCGCCGAATCAAAACGGAGGCCAAGAAAATCGAAGCATTTACCGTCGATGAACAACGTGCCATTGAAGCCGAGATTGCCCGCTCGGGTGACAAACAACTTCACGGAATTCTGCTCTGTCTTTATAGCGGTGTTCGGATCGGAGAACTGCTGGGTCTCACCTGGAACGACGTAGACCTGGAGCGCGGTGTTTTGAAAATTACTAAAACGGTGTATCGGGAAATGAACGCCAATGGCGAGTGGCAACTCTTTGTGGATACGCCCAAAACAAAAGCATCGGACAGAGTGATTCCTTTGCCCGAATATATCACACAGATGCTCCGCCAAGATCATGAAACCGCACAAACGCCATACGTTGTGGAAAATAAAAAAGGCGAACGGATGCCGATCCGTTCGTACCAGTACATATTTGAAAAGCTTACGGGGCGTGCGGGTGTGCGCAAGCTCAACTTCCACGCCCTGCGCCACACGTTTGCAACTCGCGCCATCGAGTGCGGAATGGACATCAAAACCGTTGCCGATATCATGGGGCACCAAAACGCCTCCATCACCCTCAACCGCTACGCCCACTGCATGCTTAATCATAAAATTGAAATGATGCAGAAATTGCCGCGGGTTTTGCGAGCAAAACTGCGTCGATTGGATTATTCTATGCATCTAATCGTGATAGAAAGGACACATTTTATTTTTTGATTCAAGCAAATTTGTCAAAATATATATAAATTTACATTTTTACCTTGAAATCATGCAAAAAAATTAGTATAATGCTTATTGACATAGATATTTTATGCACAGAATAATCCATTCGATGCAGTTAACAAAGGAGATAAACTATGGGAAACATCAAATGTAAAACATGTGGCGGTTCTGTGAACCGTGTTGGCAACTATTATGTTTGCGAATGGTGTCGTAATAAATGGGAGATTGATAGTGGAAACGACATTCATGCCGTAGAACGCGCAAATGCTTGGGCAGCGCTTCGCGATGGTGATTTTGAAAAGGCAGCAGAACTTTTTGAAAATATCATTGTAAAAGACGGCAATAATCACGAGGCATATTGGGGACGTGCTCTCGCAATGGGTGGAATTATCTACGTTACCGACTTGAATGAAAACAAGAAAGTTCCCACCTGCAATAATATTACAGAAGAATCCATTATTAACAGTAAGGACGTTCAAAAAGCTATCACGCTTGCCCCTGCAGATATAGCAGAAAGCTATCAAAAGCAGGCAGCATATATTGAGAGAGTGCGCAAAGAATGGCTTGAAAAGGCAAGTAAAGAGCCTGCTTACGACGTGTTTATCAGCTTTAAGGATAGCGACCGTGAAAACGGGATTGAAAGAACGCAAGACAGTATTGACGCGCAGGATCTCTATAATGCTCTTGTTGCCGAAGGATATAAGGTGTTCTTCAGCCGAATCAGCTTGAGAGATAAAATTTCCGAGCAGTATGAGCCATACATATACAATGCTATCAAGACCGCAAAGGTTATGATAGTATTCGGTGAAAAGGCAGAATATTTCAGTTCTGTATGGATCAAGAATGAATGGACAAGATTCAAGACCAGAATTGAAAAGGGCGAGAAGCACAAGAATTCGCTTGTTGTTGTCTATAAGAACATGAACCCCGGCGATCTGCCTGTTGTTCTGAAATCACGTCAGTGCTTAAATGCGTCGGATATGACGTTTCTTTCGGATCTTACTCGTCATATCAGGCGTGTCGTGGAAGAATCCAAGCGTAACGTACATCTTGAAAAGATCGAAATTGCTGGCGGCCAGGTTGCCAAAAAAGCTTCTTCTCTCGCTGTTAATTCCGTTCAAACCCGCGAAATCGGCGCAGGAGCTATCGCGGAAACGAGTATAACAGAAAAGCAGTCTGTTTCATTGCTTTTGACGTATCTTGAAGTGGAGCAATGGAGCGGTGTTATCGACTTGTCAGAGGACATACTATTTAACAATCCCTCGTGTGCAGAAGCAATCTGGTGTCGTCTGTTGGCTGAAAAACAGGCTTCAAATGCTAACTCTTTTGTAAGCAAGTTAAAGGCCAATGATAATATAACCTTTGCTAAGATTTCAAAGGTTTTTGACTGCGCATCAAGCGAGTTTGCAAAGCAGATATTGATTCAGCTTTACGATAGTGCGCCCGAAGCAGGTGACAAAGCCTGCGCCAAACTACTGGAGACAATTTTACCCTATAATTTTTCCGAGCGCGGTGTAAAGATAAGCGAAGGTTTCGGTAGGTCCATCGAAAAAGACATGTATGAATCGTTCTGTGTATTGATTACTACGTTGGACGAATCAGCTGTAGATAAATATATTGATCTGTATTTGAGCTTTGCGAAGAAAACAAGTAGCATTCAGACAAGAACATTATGCTTTGAAAAGGTTTTGGAAGTGGACGGGGGTAATGCTGTCGCTTTGATGGGTCTTGTAGTAATATCTCTTGAGGAACACAAGTCTGCCTCCGAAACTAAAACCAAGCTTGAGCAACTTCTTAAATTCAGTCCAGAGCCCGATGCTGAAGTAATTAAGGTAATTACTTGGCTGGAGGAAAATGCCCAAACTAACGATCATGTTGAGTTTTCAAAAGAACTTTTGAGATACTATTCGGCTGACTTAACAGCGATCCTTGATAAGTTAAAGGCACTTGCCCAGCGATTGATTCAAATCGAAGCATACGAGGTAGCAGAATATTTCTTCCAGCTCATTATATCAAAGGGAGAGACAAGTGCTGATGTATTGTGGAATGTTTGCTTAATAAAGACAAGGGCTAAAAACGAGGAAGAGATAAAGCATAGCAATATCTTTTTAAATGATATTCCGGAGTTTAAGAAGCTATTGACCATTGTTGATAAAACCAGACAGTTGGAACTTGTTGAATTAACAAAGATGCAGGAAGGCACTGTGCACGTTGCAGCTTGTCGAGATAGAATTGACAAGTTTAATTTGGAACATATCATGTGTCGTTCCGACTTAACTCCTTACTATATTACAACAGATGGCTGCGTAAGATATTATGAAAATGGTGTCGAACATATCCTTTCTCAAGCTCGCAACAATATTGCTGTATATAGGGGAGCTCATTCCTTAGACGGTGATACTATTTTGTACATCAATGATCGGGGTACGCTAACCGAAAGAGTAACAAAACAACGCAAAGATTTCCCGCCGCGATTTTTAATAGACTATCATCATACCCTACGCGATTCGGATAACTTGTATTATTATAAAAGCCCGGCAAGCCAAGAAAAAGTTAAAAGCGTTGTAGGAAGAGGGGGCGACGATAACCTGTTTGTAAAAATGACAGATGGGGCGATTAAAACTTACAACATAAGTGAACATTTACGTGACTATATAAAAACATACTACGAATGCGCACTTTATTGGGATGATATAAAAAAGATTATCGTGGGTAGCTATGGCGCTGGTTGGATTCTAAAGGAAAATGGCAGCGTGCTTTATCATTACGATTCGTCTTTCCCTGCTAACAATCGGCGCTCCATTACTTCAAAAAATACAACTGAAACAGGGTGTGATAAAATCTTAGATCTTGTACGAATACATGATGGAGACGCATTTTGTTTGAGAGAAGATGGTACGGTAATCTGTCTTGATAAAATAACCGGTCAGCCAAAGAAAACAAAATGGGATCTTTCGAATTGGAGGAATATCGTTTCAATTGGAGGATGCAAAGATACTGTTGTGGGTGTAAAAAGCGATGGAACCGTTGTTGCGGCAGGTGATAGATACAATGGCGACATTTTAAGTATAGACAATGCGATTGCGGTGTGTGATGAGGTAATAGTAAAGGCCGATGGTCACGTTGTGTATTGGAACGGAAGCAGTCAAGAGCGCGTAGAAAATATACGCTTGTTTAACAACATTGACACGTTAGAGGAAGAGATTGAGACCGCAAAAAAAGATTTTGCAAATTCACAGAAGGATACGAATAAAAAATCAGGAGGATGTTATATAGCAACGGCTGTTTACGGCTCGTATGATTGTCCGAGTGTTTGGACATTGCGTCGATTCAGAGATAACGTTTTGCAGACATCTTGGTATGGCAGATTTTTTATACGATGCTACTATGCTATCAGCCCCACTCTCGTTAAATGGTTTGGAAATACGAGTTGGTTTACGTCGCTGTTTAGGCCGAGGCTCAATAAGCTCGTGAGCAAATTGCAGTCTAAAGGATTTAAAGATACTCCTTACGAGGATTAATGCTAAAATTAAAAAAATAGGGAAATCAAAAATGGAAAATAACAAATGTAAAAACGCGGATACAATCGGGGGTCCGAGTGACAGATTATGAAATGTGTTGAATTTAAAGCGTTCAATATCAATCAATATCGCCCTAAAGTGCTTCTGGTTGGTAATGGATTGTTTTATGAAGATTGCAACTGGGATCAATTGATTGATGATTGTTGTTCGAAAAAAAACGATGCTGAAAAGTGGAAACAGTTTGGAAAATTGATCCCATACACAATAAGAGCTTCCATTGCCTGTGATGTGGACGATAATGAACGTTGGAATCAATACAAACAAAAAATGGATGAGCTTAAAACAATCTGTGAAAAAGACAATTCATATTTAGCAAAGCTGTTAGAACTGCAGTTTGATGCAATTATTACAACAAATTATACGTACCAAATCGAAAATAGTTTAGATAAGAATTTTACTAAGCGAAGTGACAAGTACATTCAAAACCATCATTTCTGCTGTACACAACCAAAGGGTGATTCAAGATTCTTGATACACTCGTTTAACCGTATAAATGATTGCGAGATATGGCACATGCACGGAGAGGCCAGACGGAAGTCTTCCATGGTCTTAACTCATGATGAATACGGCAGATTTTCAGGTGAGGTTAGAAAGTATCTTGCGGGAAACGCCAATTATTATCACGATAATTCGGACAATCTGAAAATAAAAAGCTGGATAGATTACTTGTTGCTTGGTGATGTGTACGTTATAGGATACGGTGCGGATTTTTCTGAGTTTGTATTTTGGTGGATGCTGGGGCGGAGGCTTCGAGAAAAAGCCGGAGCCGGCGCTGTGTATTTTTATGAACCAATTGAGAATACAGCAGAAAGGAATAACTGCGCAAAACTGTATGCCCTTGAAAAGCTCGGAGTAAATGTTTTGAACTTGGGTTACACTTTTACGGATAAGTATAAAGATTATGCTGCTTTCTACCATGATGCAATAACTGATATCGATGGTAAAATGGGAAAGGGGAAAAGCCATGCCTAAATATGTAATTGAATGCCCCGATTGCGGAAGTTATGTCGAGGTGGGCACAGGATTATTTGCAAAGAAAAAGGTGAAATGCGCTTGTGGTCATATTATTGATGCACACAGCGAGAAAATGACCTCCAAGGTGTGTCCACATTGCGGCAACAATGTAATATACGATCAGAGCAAAGGTGCTTCTGCAGTCTGCCCTGTTTGTCACGAGAAAATCAACACATCGGAGAGTAAATTTGCACTCATTAAGGTGAGTTGCCCTTCCTGTGCGTGTGAATTGTCTGTTGATAAGAATGCAACTAACTTTACTTGTACCCTCTGCGGCACAACGTTAGACGTGCAGAAGCGTATCACACAAGAGAAAGTTAAAAAGAATGGTGTTGTTAGCGTAATCAAATGGGAAGCTAACAATGAGGTTTTTGTTTGGAAGCATCCCATTGAGGATTTCAATCTCGGTTCTCAGCTTATCGTTCACCAAACCCAAGAGGCATTGTTCTTCCGTGATGGTCGCGCATTGGATCTCTTTGGCGCAGGTAGATATACCATTGAAACACAGAAGATTCCGCTTTTGAATGATTTATACAAGCTTCCTGCGAACGCAGATGTGGCACTTCATTCGGAAGTTTATTTCATCAATAAGACCGTTCAAACGGGAATCAAATGGGGTACTCCAAGCCGTGTTCGTATTATTGAACCTTCCTCAAACATTCCAATTGAAATTGGAGCAAGAGGTTCATTCAATCTTGAAGTTGCTGATTCTCGCAAGCTGATACTTCGTCTTGTCGGAACGGCTTCCGGATTTGCGCAGAGCGATGTAGTTGATGGCGGTGCAACGTATAGCATTGAATATATGCGCGGTAAGTTTGCTGATATGATTGCTATGAATGTTACTTCATTGTTGGCGCGAATCATCACTGAAAACAAGCTGAATGTGTTGACCATTGATACTATGAAGCCTGAAATTTCGCGTATTCTTGGCAACGCTATCAATAAAGAACTTGAGGTCTACGGTTTACAAATCCCCGGTGGTCAATTCTACGTTACCGACGTTATGACTCCCGATGATGATCCTAACTATATTCGCCTTAAAAAGCAATATGTTACTGCTTCTCTTGATATTAGGGATGAACAGATTGCTAAAGCAAAGGCTGAGGCAACCGAAGCTCGAATTATGGCAGAGAAAACAACCGAAGCCAAGGTCAGGATATTTGATGCTCAAACCGATGCGGCTACGGAAAAAATTTCCGCGCAAGGTATTGCAGATTCTGCAAAGATCATGGCTTCCGGAACATCAGACTCAACAGTAATTTTGGCAGAAGGCGAGGCAGAACGCATAAGGCTTGAAGGAAAAGCAGAAGCCGATGCATATCGCGTACAAGCAATGGCAGAAGCAGATGAGATGAAGGCTAAAGGTTATACTTATAATGACGAAACACGCCGCCAAGTCAGCCTTGAAACAATGCAGAACGGTCTTCCCGGTACAGGAAACAGCGGTGGAGTTTCGAACGGAGGCGTGGTTAATGATGCTATTGGGCTTGGCGTCACTCTCGGTGCTGTCGGAGGCATTATGACTATGACCAAAGAAATGCTCGATCCTATTATGCAGGACGTTACAACTATAGGACAGAACGCAACCGCTGTTCCTTCCTCTGCCGCCACTGATAGTTGGAATTGTTCGTGTGGAAAAAATGGTATTGTTTCAAAATTCTGTCCTGAATGCGGAACTCCCAAGCCTGTCTCTGTTGCCGGTTGGAATTGTGCATGTGGTCAAACAAACATTACATCCAAATTCTGCCCCGAATGTGGTGCAAAGAAGCCCGAAATCCCTGCAACGTGGACTTGTCCTAATTGTGGTGTGGTTGGAATAACCTCTAAATTCTGCCCCGATTGCGGCCGTAAAAAGGAAGGCTGATCATGGCTAATAAATCCGTTAAAAGAGTGAGGTCGGTAATTGCGATTTATGCAATTATTATTGTTCTTTACATATTGGCATTTTTAATAATACCTTTTCCGAAGTCTACAACATCATGGGTATCCTTTGTTTTTACTGTTTTGTCAGTAGTAGTAAGCATGCTTACTTGCGGATATGCATTTAATAGCAAAAAAACCATGGGTGCTATTTATGGATTCCCCATTTTCAAAGTTGGTTTGATCTATATGATTACACAGACGGTCGTTGGTGTAGTTTTCTGTATTGTAGCTTCATTTGTCAGCGTTCCGTATTGGATTTCTCTAATATTATCGGTTTTAATGCTTGGTGTCGCAATAATACTTGTGATTGTTACAGGCAATGCCCGTGATGCAGTTGAAGATGTAGAGGAAACAACTTTGGAAGGCATTAAAGCTCTTTCTACGTTTAACATTGATATTGCAGGAATTATAGATGCTTGTGAAAACGAGAAACTAAAAGCACAGCTACAAGAGCTTGGCGATGTATTCAAGTATAGCAGTGATCCTGTATCCAGTGATGCTACTAAAGATATCGAATCACAGATTAAGAAAGAGCTTGGGGTTTTAAAGGAATTGGTTTTAACCTCTGATATCGATGCTGCCACAGAAAAAGCAAAAGCGGTTGGCATGCTGTTGGCAGAAAGAAATCGAATTTGTCAAACTAACAAGTAGAGTGATTCCAATTATAGACAACGACAGAAGCAAATAAGATAGAATTAATGTGGCATATATGTATACGTTATTCATTCTAATTTGTTTTCTCACAAATCCAAAGACGGATGAATGGCATCCCGAGCGAATTCCCTGAAGGATTGAAGAACGATTGTTCGTAGAGTGATTTAGCGTGGTCGTTTTACGTTCCAACCGCTCCGCCAACAAAAACAGAACATTTGTCTACCGACAAATGTTCTGTTTTTGTTTATCCAAGCCGCAGGCTTGGCATATCATCGCCGCACAACGTGCGGCGTATATCATCAAGGGCGCTTTGCGCCCTTGTATCTCATCACGCGCCAGGATAAGGTATAATATTTTTCGCAAATTAAAAAAGAGCAAAAAAGATATACATGTTCAAAAAACTCTGGTAGAATGAAGTTACCACACAAACATTAGAAAGGATAATTGAACATGTCCAAGCCTATTATACAATTAAACGAGGAAAACGTAAAGAGCGA
>JAEIGA010014990.1_pt1 | contig 11803 bp, 10 predicted proteins | sample 9270691 | NCBI WGS metagenome assembly JAEIGA01 (sample SAMN17057246, study PRJNA624740) | gut metagenome | biome: biome; isolation source: fecal sample | host: Bos grunniens | place: China: Xizang | collected 2019
AATAAAAATTAGTAATTTGCTAATTATTAATTAGTAACAGCAAGAGAGGAGCTCCATAGGCCACAATATAGGCTTATAGAGTTCCTCTTATTTTTAGCTATTTTAAGAAAAATATTTAAAAAAATTGCAAAAAAGTTTGCAGAATAAAAAATTGTTCTTATCTTTGCACTCGCTTTTAGAGCAATGGCGAGATAGCTCAGCTGGTTAGAGCGCATGATTCATAATCATGAGGTCGAGAGTTCAAGTCTCTCTCTCGCTACCAAGGCACTTCGGATTTCCGAGGTGCTTTTTTTTATTCTACCCTATAACGACATTGCAGATGTGAGGAGGGCGGTGATGGGGGGGGGCTTAATGGCGACTACAACGAACAGATAGGCAACACCATCAGATTCGCTTCTGGTTCCACTTGGCATATTTTATATACAACGAACATAATATTCCAAGTAGCACACCATAAAGTATCTCAGCAGTCCAAACCCAGGCCACCTCAGTAGTAAGGTTAGTCATAACCACTATGAAAAGTACGTAGACAACCAAAATGACAGCCTCGAGATAGAGAGCTGCCGAGGTGTTGCCCGTACCTGAGACAGCCTCGAAATAGGCATTGCCGATACCTTGAAATATTGTGCCACTACATATCACAATGATTGACGGCACAACAAGATGTGCAAAGTTCAGATCATCAGTATAGATAGAGGCGATGTTCAGCGGGAAGATAGCGACAATCGCCACAATAGGTATTGTACACAACAGGCAGTTCTTCAGAACTTTGCCAACTGTGGAAAACACCTGATCGGAGTGGCCCTCGCCAATAACCCTACTCACAAGCGTATTTGTGGTGGTCGAAAACGCAAAACATGGCGTAATAAGAATCATATATATGCTTCGTGTAATGGACGAGATTCCGGTAGCTGTCTCGCCCATCTTCTCTATAAGTACAAAAAAGATAAACCACACGCCAAAAGAGAGAAGCTTTTGCACCATTGTAGGGGCCGATATTTTTAGGATGCTACTCATCAACTCAGGCTCAATACCATGCAGTTTATACATACCGAAGCTCTTACCTCGCAATGTGACATAGCTATATACTGAGAAGAACACAAAGGCTGATATCTCAGCAGCAAACGACGCCAACGCCGCACCAGCAACACCCATCTTGGGGAAACCCCAATTACCAAATATCAAGCAGTAATCCAAACATATATTTACGATAGCCATAATTATCGTAGAATATGTGATTACCTTAGTAGTAGATATGCCCACATACAACGCTCGATAGAGAAAGTTGAAGCAGACGAATATAATTCCAAATTGGCGGTATTTGATATAATCGAGCGAGGCCTCATATATATTTTGCGAGTCGATAAGCCATAGCAAAAGGTGGTCGGAGAAGAGGTATAATACCGATAATAACAGACACCCCAACACCAATACAAAGAGAGAACCATGCTGAAAGATTACTCCCACACGACCATAGTTTTTCTCGCCAAAACGACGTGCAATGATAATTTGAACTCCCACTGCAAAGCCCGCAGCTACAGTTGTAAAAACAAAATAGAAGAGACCCGCAAGCATCGAAGCACCCAAAGCAACAACGCCAAGGTGTCCCAAAAATGCTGTATCGGTAAAGTTAATAATAGTTTGAGCCATGTTACCCAACATTATCGGCAACGCAATACTCCAGATCTCCTTATTTGTTACATGTGTTTTCATCTAAAAAAATCAGCATATTAAAGCTACAAATATTCCGCTTACCCTACTTAGCGAGATGCTCGGCAACGATGCGGGCAGCTGAGCCTACATACTCGACACATGGGCGCTTGCGATAGTACTCCGCAGTACGCTCCGAGGGCATAGCTGTTTCCGCGCGCTCGGCCATAGGCTCTAAGCCCAGCAATCTGCGGCAGACTATGTCGCCATTCTCCTGACGAAAGCTATCAGCAAACTTCTGCACGAGGGCATAGTTCTCCTTACGCTCCTCGAGGTTGCTCGGATCGGCCGATGGAGATATAGCTCCTGCCAAAAATGCCATGCCGCTGACCGTGCCACACACCTCACGCATACGTCCCATGCCACCACCAAAGGGTGCAACAAGGCGAGCAAGCGCCTCGGGGCTCATCTGCATAACATCGTCAAAGGCCATGACAACAGCCTGGGCACAGTTATACCCCGCCTTAAAATAGTTCTGAGCACGCTCAACACGCTCCTGAACATCTACAACTATATTTTCCATATTCAATCTATTTTGTTACTGGTCGAATGCTATAGCCTCGGGTGCGATAGCCGCAACCAAGATAAAAGCCGCTATCTAAGTAGTTGAACGAGAGGCTATACGACTCGTTGCCATACTCTTTGCTTGCTGGCGTAGATGTCCAATAGGCACTATAACGATCGATGTCGCCAGCAAATTCATACTCATAATATGGAGTACCGCTATACGTACCGCCACATGGCAAGAATATCCAGTTGCCATTTATCTTGCTCGTCACCTTATAGCCATTCGAGCGACACATCCTCGTCCACTCCCATGTGCAGTTGTCCAACAACTCCTGGAACTGCTCACGTGTAGGCATCTGCCACTCGCTACCCCACGCCACAGTGGCTGCGTCGTAGCGCACATCACCAGCGATGCCCTCGTAGATATGCACTCGCTCCATGCTATTGCGATTTTTCATCTTTATGTTTATAGGGTAGATCTCGCCCCAGGCATAATGCGAGCCTGGGCGCTCGGGCCACTCAGCACCAAGGTTGCATGTTGCCCACTTCGTTGCCGATGGCAGACCGAGATCCACCCACTCGTGGTCGTTAGTTATGCCCGACACGGGGGACTCTACATGGCTTCCCTTGCTAATCACAGGACGTATAGCCAAGCCCGCATGTATGGCATTAGACGACATCTCGCCAAGGGCAGCTCCATAGTTGTAGCAATGCACAGCGTTGTTATCACGACACTGCGTAGATGTCCAATAGTTGCCGCAGCCATTAGGATTGAATATCTCGTTATCCCACTTATAACCCGTTGTGGGCAGGAAGATTGAAGCACCATTTACCGAACTTGTGAGCTTAACACCCCAACGACCATCCAGCTTCTCGTACACCCAGTCACAGTAGATAAGGAGCTCATGAAACTCCTCGGCGGTAGGCATTCGCCAGAGGCCACCCCACTTAGCCGTAGCAACATCGTACTTAGCATTTCCCGAGATGTCGCCAAGCCTCTGGTCGTTATACTTGCTTGTTGCAGCGCTATAGGTGGTCTTCGACGCAAGCTCGCCCCACGCATAGAGCTTACCCGCCTGCGAGGGCTTCACAGCATCGACATTGCACAAAGCCCAACATGTGCCCGAGGGCAGTCCGAGGTCGATCCACTCATGGCCATTCTCCTTAGCTCGAGTAGCAGGAATCTTCTCGGTCTTGACATAGTCCATCACAGGGCGCAAGCACAAGCCCAGATGGCGCTGTGCCCAGCCAAAGCCGCTGAGCGTAGAGTTGAAACGATAGACATGTGCATCGGTATTATCCTCGGAGCGAGGCGTAGAGGTCCAATAGAGTCCCTCGACCTGAGCATCCATAAAATTCCAATTCTCCTTGTATCCCGTCAACGGCAAGAATATCGATTGACCATTGACACGGCTGGTAAACTGCATGCCATAGCAACCATTAATCTCGACATACTCGCTATTGCAAAAGGTCACAAGCTCACGGAAATCGTCCAACGTAGGTATTCGCCAGCCACGTCCCAACACCTTGCGAACATCGTCATAGGCGAGGTTGTTCGAGATATCGCCAATATCCTTACCTAAGCTCTTGCTCACTTCGCGCGAATACTCCACTCTTGGGGTACTATCGCCCCAGCCGTAATAGTCGCCTTGATCTGTAGGGCTCGAAGCACGATAGTTACATGCTGCCCATCTTAGGCCAGATGGCAAGCCGAGGTCTACCCACACATAGTAGTAGTTATGCTTTGCCGTAAGGGGATCATCTGCCGATCGCTCGACAACCTTTGTAGGCTGAAAAGGCTCGGGTTGCTGCTCCAACATGGCAAATGGCTGCTTGGGTGCAGACTTAGACTTAGGGCGTCGCTGAGCACTAATATCCGTAGCGCTAAGGGCGAGGAGCAACACTACTATGGCAACAATAATTCGTTTCATAAGATTGTAGTTTATAATGATTAAAGGTAGACTACACCACAAAATTAATAAAATTATGAGATATTACGAGAATTTATTTGTATTTTTGCCATTAAGATTAAACTATTATGGACTACCCTACGCTCAACTTTCCACCTATACATCTGCGTGCACGACGCTCGGCAAATGGCCGCACCGAGATATTCGATGCAGTGCGTGGTCGCTGGTTGGTGCTCACTCCAGAGGAGTGGGTACGCCGCCATGTGGTAGAGTATCTGCGCACGGAGTGTGGTTTCCAGCCACAGCTTATCGTCGAGGAGCATCCCGTAAACATCAACGGCATGGCACAACGTGCCGACATTGTTGTGATGGGCGACGACATGCGTCCGTTCCTGGTCGTAGAGTGCAAAGAGCCAAACATAAAGATTGGCGACGAGGTATTGCGCCAGGTGGTGCGCTACAACTCGGTGCTTGGCTGTCGATATATAGCCCTGACAAATGGCCTTACGACATATTGCTACGAGCACGACGGCGAGAAATATAGCCCTATAAAGTCCTTTCCACACGCAAAATAGATAGTCAGAGGGTAAAAACATCATATTTTCGCCTTTATTACTTGCTATCTTCACAGAAGTTTGTAACTTTGTCGCATCAATTCATCAACGAATTATGATTGTAGTAAACAGAGTAGCTGATCTAAATGCAGCATTGGCCAACTGCCCTAAGGAGGGCGTAGGCTTTGTGCCCACAATGGGTGCACTTCACGCTGGCCACCGTTCATTGGTGGAGCGTGCACGCAAGGAGAACGACACGGTTGTAGTGAGCGTATTCGTAAATCCTACACAGTTTAACGACAAGAACGACCTTAAAAATTACCCTCGCACCCCAGAGGCCGACTGCGCCATATTGGAGGCTGCAGGTGCCGACATAGTATTTATGCCATCGGTCGAGGACATATATCCCGAGCCAGACACCCGTCAGTTCGACTTCGGACTCATCGACAAGGTAATGGAGGGTGCTACACGCCCAGGCCACTTCAATGGCGTTGCACAGGTGGTAAGCCGCCTCTTTGCGTTGGTAAATCCTAAGCGTGCATACTTCGGCGAGAAGGACTTCCAGCAGATTGCAGTAATAAAGGCTATGGTAAAGCAGCTCAACATCGACAGTGAGATTGTTGAGTGCGCCATCGTTCGTGGCGAGGATGGCCTTGCACTATCATCACGCAACGAGCTTCTCACACCCGAGCACCGCAAGGCAGCACCACACATCTATGCAACTATCAAGCAGTGCTCAGAGAAGATGGCGACGATGACTCCTGCGGAGCTTACCGAGTGGGTTGTGGCAACCATCGACTCTAACCCATTGTTGAAGACTATCTACTTCGAGGCTGTCGACGCTGCAACAATGCAGAAGGTTGAGAGCTGGGACGAGTCGGAGCGTATTCAGGGTTGCTGCGCTATTCAGGCTGGCAACATCCGTCTTATCGACAACATCAAGATTAAGTAACGAAACATTCACCCAAGCTATGTATATCGAGAGAATGAAATCGAAGATTCACCGAGTACGTGTTACCGAGGCGAATCTCAACTATGTGGGTAGCATCACCATCGACGAGGACCTAATGGACGCAGCAGGCCTTATCGAGGGCGAGAAGGTGCAGATTGTGAATAACAACAATGGCGAGCGCATCGAGACCTACGTCATCAAGGGTGAGCGTGGCAGCGGCTGCATCTGTCTTAATGGCGCAGCAGCACGCAAGACCGCTGTTGGCGACATCGTCATCATCATGGGCTACGGCTTCATGGACTTCGAGGAGGCTAAGACCTTCCAGCCTAAGGTGGTATTCCCCGACGAGCGCACAAATCGTCTGCTATAAAAGACGCAGAAAACCAATAGATTGAGAGCCTATCCAGCAATTAAGTTTGGACAGGCTCTTTTCGTAGAAATTCTATTTTAAGCCACATAACAACACACTATGGCCGAAAACCTGATTATTGCCGAGGGTGGCAAACACGAAAAATATGAGTTGCTATACAAGCAGATAGCCGCCGTTATAAGCGCCGAGAGCGACACTATTGCCAACATGGCAAATGTAGCGGCCATGATCCACCACACCTTTGGCTTCTGGTGGACAGGCTTCTATCGTGTTGTTGGCGACGAGTTGGTGCTCGGCCCGTTTCAAGGTCCTATGGCCTGCACACGCATAGCCCGAGGCAGGGGCGTGTGTGGCACAGCATGGAGCGAGGGGCGCACACAGCTTGTTGAGGATGTCGACAAGTTTCCAGGACATATCGCTTGCAGCTCGCTCTCACGTAGCGAGATTGTCGTTCCCGTATGGCACGACAACACCATTGTTGCGGTATTGGACATCGACAGCGAGCACCTTGCCACATTCGACCATGTCGACCAAGAGTGGCTCGAGCGCATCGTAGAGATGATGTAGCTGTGCCTTAGGCACATTCGCTCACACCGACATTTGCAAATAGCCTACTGCTTTTGACTTTCGTTGGGGGCGTCGGCCGCTTGGTCATTTGATTCCAAGATGTCGTCGATAAAGTTTTCGAGCGGATACTCGGTTGTCATTCCTATCTTCTGGCGGAAGCGGTGGCGAAGCATCAATACGCTGCGTGGAGCTATGGCCAAGAGCTCGGCAATCTCCTTGTTGCCCTGTTTAAGAACTATGAGCATCGACAGAAGCTCCTCACGACGAGTGATAGAGGGCACTCGCTCACGCAGGCGGTGCAGGAACAACGGATAGAGCAGCTCGAAGCATTGGCGGAACTTAGTCTCGCCACTCTCCCTAAGGATAAATGGTGTCAACGTCTCCATCTCCTGACGGTTGTCGTTATCCTGCAAAAACTCCTTAATATCCTGAGCTATCTTCTCCTTCTCAATGGTCGTCTGGTTGAGCTCCTGAGCCAACAGCGCAAACCTCTCCTCGGCTCGGCGTATCTGTGTTGTAAAGCGACGCTTCTGGAAGATGAGAAGCACAACGACAACGAGAGCAACGACAACGGCTATGGCAATGCCTATCAACAGCCACAGACGCTGGTTAGCCTCTCTAAGCTGCTGAATCTTAATCTGCTGTCGTTGGTGCTCTGTTCGCAAATCGACAACACTCTCAATAAGGTTGAAGTTTAGCTTTTTCTCGCTTAATGCCTGCTCTTCACGAAGCATAAGTTCAAGAAAGCCCTCCACACGGCCATAGTTCTTTGTCCTGATGTAGTGGTTCAAGATAGGCGCATAGTCGGCACGAATGTTCATTGGCGAATCGGCAGAGCTGAGCAACGTATATAGGCTATCCAACACTGCATTCGCCCTGCGGCTATCGTGCTGTCGCAGATAGGTTTGCGCAAGCTGATGATAGGCCTTAGCACGATTCATAGACGTGCCCTGCTTGGCCACCAATTCAAGTTCCTCGATGCCAATAGCCATAGAGTCAGCATCGCCCTCAGTCATGATGCTGCCGTGCAAGAGGTCGACATCTACCATGCCACTATTGTAGGGCAGCGTTTGGCATAGCTCACGAGCCTTTGCCGTGTAGTATGCTACCGAATCCTTCACCCCAAGGCGATACAACACCCTACCTTTGTTTATATAAGTCTGTGCCGACACCATAGGATTTTCGGCTGTCATGCGCTGCTCGACACCCAAGGCCTTAGATGCGTAGATGTTGGCATATTCGGGAATATCCCAATAAAGAAATAGGTCGGTTAGTGCGTGCAGACTGTTGATTATTCCGAGGTCGTCGCCACGCATGGCTGCCTCCTCGTTGCTCTGCTGAAAGAGGTCTAAGGCATTATTGAGGTGGCCATTCTTCTTATATAGCGAGCCCAACATCGCCTTTACCCACTGAGCACCCGACGTATTCTTGCACGCCTGGGCCTGCTGCAAAGCCTCTTGACACCAGTGGATTACCTCTTTCTGATAGTCGGGATTATTGTAAAATACTGCTGCGGCGTAGGCATAGTCACGAAAGTAGCGCTCTGGGGTAGCACGATAAAGAGGCAAGGTCAGTGCCTTGGTCATTGTCTGCTCGGCCTCGCTCATGCGCTCGGTACGTGACAAGGCATAACCCTTCACCGAGTAGAAATCTCTGAGGCACTCTTTCTGAAAAAGCGGCGATGAGCCGTAAACCTCGTCTAATGCCACGATGCACGCCTCGGGTTCACCCTTACTCTGATAGGTGTTCATCAGCTGCACCAACGCCTCGATACGCAGAAATAGCTGCTCGTCGCCAAGCTCATCGCACACTACCTGTTCAGCGAGAAAACTCCTGAAATGCTCGATGGCCACGTCGTACTCTCCGCCACGCTGTGCGCTTCGTGCCCTGCTATATAGGTCGTCGTTAGCAAAACATGGAAAGCACACAAGCATTGATACTACAAAAAGTAGCATTATCCTTCTAAACAAAAGAGGCAAATTCATACATTATATTATTAGTATTAGACAAGTTTATCACAATTTCAATGTAGACACTGTGTAAAGTACTAGCGATAAATCATTGATTTCATCACAAAAATAGGTAAATTAGTTGGTGACGCCAAAATAAAGGTGTTTACATTTTGATTTACATTTGATGTTTTAGTCACTAAAAGGCTTAATGTATAGTAAAATTTAGACTCCGATTGTTTTGTTTTTGGTTGATTTTATGTAATTTTGCATTCTGGTTATATATATGAATATATATATTAAAGGAATTACGAGAATTGGCGAAGCAAATTAAGCAAACTATCGTGTTTCGCCGAAAGCTTGAACTAAAAGCAAAATGATGAAACCCAAACACTGTTTATTTCCCCTACTCTTCCTCCTCGTGTTTGGAGGAGTGTCTGAGGTTAGAGCCCAAGAGTGGGCCATCAAGACCAACATCGCATACGATGCTACGGCCACAATAAACCTCGGAGCGGAGATTGGTTTATCGAAAAAGTGGACACTCGACCTATCGGGTAACTTCAACGCATGGAGTCGCAACGAGCAGACAAAATGGAAGCACTGGATGGTGCAGCCCGAGGCTCGCTACTGGTTTTGCGACCGCTTCTCACGTCACTTCGTCGGCGCTCATCTTATCACAGGTGCTTACAACCTGGGCGGCATCAACACCAACATATCATTCTTAGGCCAAGACTTCTCGAAGCTCCAGAATAATCGCTATCAGGGCTATGCCTACGGCCTTGGCGTTGCCTATGGCTTTGCGTTCATGCTCTCGGAGCACATCAACATCGAGCTTGAAGCAGGCATCGGATATGCATTTTTCGACTTCGACGTATTCGACTGTGGCTACTGCAGCCGCCAGATAGGCAGTGGCAATCTCCACTACTTCGGCCCAACAAAGGTGGCCGTAAACCTCGTATATCTCTTCTAATCATCACACACCCCACTATGAGAACTATTTTCTTAACCTTGGTGCTGACCTTTACCATTATGGCAGGTTATGCACAGAACAGCCAAGAAGTAGATATCAAGGACTTTACCTTGGAGCTTAAAGATGATGGCAACCTAAGCATCGACATCGACTTAGACTTCTCGAAGCTAAGCGTAAAGACAACTCAGGTGGTTGTCATCACACCAATAATCGTCAATGGCGACAACTCGCTCGAGCTCATGTCGGTAGCCGTATATGGCCGCAATCGCCAGATATACTACCTGCGCAACGAGGCCGAGAAGCCCACGACAGAGGAAGATGTGGTGCTAACACCCAAGGAAGCAGAGGGAACATTCGCCTACAACACCTCGGTATATTTTGCCAACTGGATGAATGGCTGCAGCTTAGAGCTGCTACGCACCGACCTGGGTTGCAGCGGCGCACAGCTACTCGTTGACCGAGAGCAGCTCGTCGACAAGTTCCCCATCGAGCCTTACTTCCCCGAGCTTATATACTTGCGCCCCGAGCACGAGGTTGTCAAGACACGCCAAATCAACGGCTCGGCATTCGTCGACTTCCCCGTGAGCAAGACTGTCATCTATCCCGAGTATCGCAACAACGTGGTCGAGCTCGCCAAGATTACAGGCACCATCGACTCGGTGAAGCGTGACAAGGATATCACCATCAAGTCGATATTCATCAAGGGTTATGCCTCGCCCGAGAGCCCTTATAGCAACAACACCCGTCTGGCAAAGGGCCGTACCGAGGCATTGAAGGTGTATGTCGAGAACATGTACCACTTCGACAAGGGATTCATCAAGACCGACTACGAGCCTGAGGACTGGGCAGGCCTCGAGCGCTATGTCGAGGCATCGTCGCTGCCACACAAAAAGGAGATTTTGGAGGCCATACGCTCTGACCGTGAGCCCGATAACAAGGAGTGGTTCATCAAGTCACGATGGAAGAAGGACTACCGCTTCTTGTTGGACAACTGCTACCCCGCCCTGCGCCACTCGGACTACACCATTGAGTATGAGATACGCAGTTATAGCGATCCTGTGGAGATCGAGCAGATTATGCACACCGCACCTCAGAACCTGTCGTTGGAGGAGTTCTTCATCTTGGCACAGACCTATGAGCCTGGTAGCGACAAGTTTAACGACTTGTTCGAGACAGCAGTGCGTATGTATCCCCACGATCCTGTTGCCAACCTCAATGCTGCAAACTCAGCAATGTTGAAGGGCGATTACCGTTCGGCACTCCGCTACCTCGACAAGGCGGGCAACACCCCTGAGGCTATCTACACCCGTGGAGCGTTGGAGGTGTATATGGAGCGCAACGATGCTGCTAAGCCATACTTCGAGGAGGCTCTCGAGCTGGGAATATCCCAGGCCGAGGTTGCCCTCGTGGAGATTGCCAAAAACCGAAATATCGTTACGATGAACAAAAACGAACAAACAAAATAACAAACAACAAACAATTTATTCATTAACTTAATTTTCAGTATTATGAAAAAGTATTTATTTATTGCACTTGCAGCATTCGCATTTGCTGCTTGTGAGAAGCCTGCTGACGACAACAACGCTCAGCAGAATGGCGAGTTGGAGCAGTCGTATGTGGCTATCACTCTTGCTTCAAGTGACATGGGTACTCGTGCAGAGGACGAGTTGGACAAGAATTTTGAGGACGGCGATCCTGCAGAGAGTGTTGTTAATAAGGCTTTTGTCTTCTTCTTCCGTGATGGCGTAGCATTCCCAGTATCTCACTCTAACAACACCACTACTGAGGGTCCAGCAAACGGTAGTAACTACCTTCCTTTGACTCTAACGATGAACGATGAGGGTGATGCTACAAACAACGTATCAGACTACTCTAACGAGATTTTGGTTATTGAGAACTACCGTGGTGAGTACCCTAATCAGGTAATTGCAGTTCTCAACTGGCAGCCAACAGCAGCCAACTACGACATTGAAGACCTTCAGAAGGAGTTGCTCGCTATCAAGAATGGAGAGCATTTTGTTATGTGCAACTCAGTTTATGCTGACGACGAGTCAACACCTAAGAAAACTATCATTGCTACCCCTATAACTGAGGCGAACATTGGCACTGAGAATGATGTCAACAAGCTCGAGGCTGTTCAGATCTATGTTGAGCGTCTTGCTGCTAAGGTTACATATTCAGCTGATAACAATGGTAAGTTTGATATTAAGAGGACCGTTCTCGATAGAACTACTGACACAGAGATTCAGGTTTATGCACAGATCAAGGGTTACGAGCTCTTTGACGCTTACTACGATTCTTGGTTGGTAAAGCA
>JAEIGA010014991.1_pt1 | contig 11802 bp, 12 predicted proteins | sample 9270691 | NCBI WGS metagenome assembly JAEIGA01 (sample SAMN17057246, study PRJNA624740) | gut metagenome | biome: biome; isolation source: fecal sample | host: Bos grunniens | place: China: Xizang | collected 2019
AAGCATTAGCGCTACTACTATCCAGAGTTGCACTACATTCTTCGTAATAGAGATGTCCCAAGGGCGCACGGAACTTCCGTCTGCCAACTTCTCATAAATCTTACCATTGGCTTCATTGATATAGAAACCATTGTAAGTATCGCCATGAGTTACTTTGCTACTGCAAAACACATTCCACCCCGAATTTTCACCCTTCACAATCACAAGGAGAGGAATTGAAATGTGGTGACCTTCGTAAGTAGTGATGTGCCAATCATAACCATCACTCATATGACCTAAGACGATACTTTTCACATCAATCCCGCCCTCTTCATGACTTCCTCCTGATGCTTTAACAGAAAGAGAGGTCATTACGGCTAGACCAACTACAAGTATCCATTTTAAGTATCTAATCATGTATATTCAATCGCTAATTTGAACTACTCTTTTTCTGTTTACGCTCACACACAATGAAATGAATTGAGGTGAAGAATAACGCTACAAGATAGAATATCAGTAGGTTAATCGTAAACAGCACTCTATGTTCTTGCAGAATAATGAAGAAATACACCAGCGCTACGACAAGGATTATGAGCAGGCGTGCTACATTGTTCACCATGTGAAACAGTGTGACATACTTCGGTTTATTCTCCTGAAGATAGTGGTATACAGAAAGTGAGACAAGCGTTACTACGAAGAAGATGATGGGAAGCACAATCAAAGGTGCCACCATACTGATTCCACCTTCTATATGCGCCACTTCAATGTAGCACATTACAGGCGTGAGTAATGCGTATATAAGTCCCAGTTTCCAAATTGACTTTAATGCTGATTTCATGTACAATGACTTAAAGTTCTACACAAATGTTCAGCACATTATTCGCTACCTCTATGAATCCCGAGTGAATGTCTACAGTGTAATCTTCTGCACCATAGCAATAGATGGTACCCTTTACCAATGTGGAAATAATGGGAGCATGATTTTCAAGCACTTCAAATTGTCCCATTTCACCGGGCACTACTACCCTATTCACTTCAGCTGTATAGAGTTGTTTCTCGGGTGATAAAATCTTGATGTTCATAGCTTAACTACACTGCCTGATTGAGCAAGTTTTCACCCTTTTTAATTGCGTCGTCAATCGTACCAACATTGAGGAAAGCCTGTTCGGGCAAATAGTCAACTTCACCATCAATAATCATGTTGAAGCCACGAATAACTTCTTCGATAGGTACCATTACGCCAGGAACGCCTGTGAATTTCTCTGCCACGGTAAAGGGCTGTGAAAGGAAGCGCTGTACACGACGCGCGCGGTTCACAATAAGGCGGTCTTCGTCAGAAAGTTCATCCATACCCAAGATGGCAATGATGTCTTGCAATTCCTTGTACTTCTGAAGAATCTGCTTCACACGCTGAGCGCAATTGTAATGTTCGTGACCAATCACATTGGGGTCAAGAATACGTGATGTAGAGTCAAGAGGGTCTACCGCGGGATAGATACCCAATTCCGTAATCTTACGTGAGAGCACGGTTGTCGCATCAAGGTGCGTAAATGTAGTAGCAGGCGCAGGGTCGGTCAAGTCATCGGCTGGCACATACACCGCTTGGATTGATGTAATTGAACCATTCTTCGTCGAAGTAATACGTTCCTGCATCGCACCCATTTCACTTGCCAAAGTGGGTTGATAACCTACTGCAGAGGGCATACGACCAAGAAGCGCTGACACTTCAGAACCCGCCTGAGTAAAGCGGAAGATGTTGTCGATGAAGAAAAGAATGTCGGTTTGCTTACCTTCGCTTGCACCGCTATCACGGAATGATTCTGCAATAGACAAACCTGAAAGCGCTACACTTGCACGCGCACCGGGAGGTTCGTTCATCTGACCGTAAACAAGTGTTGCCTGACTCTTTGCCATCTCTTCATAGTCAACCTTCGACAAGTCCCACTCGCCGCGTTCCATCGCTTCTGTAAATTCCTGACCATACTTTACAACGCCTGATTCAATCATTTCGCGAAGCAAGTCATTACCTTCACGCGTACGCTCACCTACACCGGCAAAGACGGAGAAACCATCGTGTCCCTTTGCAATGTTATTGATGAGTTCCATGATAAGCACCGTTTTACCCACACCAGCACCACCAAAGAGTCCAATCTTACCACCCTTTACATAGGGTTCGAGAAGGTCAATCACCTTGATACCTGTATAAAGTACTTCCTGACTGGTTTTGAGGTCTTCAAACTTGGGCGCTTCGCGGTGAATAGGGTATGCATTTTCACCCTTGTCCAACGCCTTCAAACCATCGATGCTTTCACCAATTACGTTCATCATACGCCCCTTAATCTGCTCACCAATGGGCATAGAAATCGGCGCTTCAAGCGACTTTACTTCAAGTCCGCGCTTCAAGCCGTCGGTATTGTCCATTGCAACACAACGCACGGTGTCTTCACCAATGTGCTGTTGTACTTCAATAACAATCTTACGACCGTCAGGATGTACCAACTCAAGAGCGTCGTGTATGCGAGGAAGGAGGTCTACATTATTCTTCTCACCTGTATTGAAGCGAACATCAACAACAGGACCAATAATTTGAGAAATAAATCCAATTTTCATATTTAGTTTTGCTTGTTTTCAATTAAGTCGGAGTTAGTTAAAAATATTCGGCACTTAATTTGAAATAACTCCGAGTTAGTTTTCAATATTTCAGAATCCCATGTCAATAATGCCATAAACTATCAACCCAGCCAACCAACCCGCAACAACCTTGAAGGTCATGTGGCGCACATACCAAAGGAAACTTACATTCTCCATCTTCATTAGTGAGAAGCCTGAAACAGAACCAATTGTAAGCATTGAAGCACCAAAGGCTGTAGTGTAACTCAACAAGATCCAGAAGTTACCATCTGTGTCAAAAGATTGAGCAAATTCAACATTATGAATCACTTCGGGGTGAGCAAAGAGAGAAAGGCTTGTCAAGGTGGTTGTTACATTACCCAAGAAAGCTGTAAGCACCCCTATCACACCGCTCAAACAATACACATTGCTCATACCTTTAGCGATATCAATGAAAAAGCGCTCTAATTTACCCGTTTCCTGCATAGCACTCAACGCGAGGAAGATACCCATAAAGAAGAGTAAGTTTTGAATCGTGTCATATTGCAACGCCAAAGGTTTATTGGTGTTTTGTGCCATACGACCTGATGAAAACAGGGTGCGGTTAAACAATTCGTTCAAAATCCACAATACCGATAACACACAAAGTGAACCTACGAAGGGAGGCATCAAAGTCAATCGATGGAAGGTTGGAACAAACCACAAACCACCAATACCAACAACTAACATGAGCAGATATTGCCACTTATTCAAAAGTGAATCATCCCCTCGATAGCGAGGCGTATTGTCCTGGAACTGAATCGTTCGGGGTAACTTTTTGACAATGAGAAATAAAATCACAACCAACCCCACCAACACTGGGAGCAACAGCTTCATGGAAAGCGTGGTAGGAGTCACCATACCTTTAATCCAAAGCATCAGTGTCGTAGAGTCACCAATTACGGTAATACCTCCAGCTACATTTGCCGTAATAACAATAGCACTGCCAAAAATCCAGCGCAATTTCTCCTCCTTAATCAACACACGCACAATTCCCAACATCAGTACGACCGTCGTCAAGTTATCAAGATTCATTGACAACACGAAAGTGAAAGCACAAAGTATCCAGAAGAATCTTCTTGTTGAGCGCGTACGCAACCATACCTTGAGGAAATCAAAACAACCATTGTTTGACAACACTTCAACAATAGACATAGTTGAAAGTAAGTAAAAAACAATTTGAGCCCCCTGCTGTATGTAATTAACAAACACATTTTCAGCAATAAATAACTTTGCGGCATGTACCTTTCTATCTGGAGTTTCCGTCAGAAAGTCTGCAAATTGTGTGGCATATTGTTGCAACACATAATCAGTACCGTAACCGATATAAAGCATCCAACAAAGCACACCGACAAGCATTGCCACCGCAGCTTTGTTGATGCGATGAAAGCTTTCAGTTGCAATTAGTAAGAAACCAGCAAGGATGACGCAAAGAATTACAGCTGTCATAAAGGGGCAGGTTATTAGATTTTAAGATTAATAGGTTATGAGGTTGTGAAGTTATTATAAGCTTCATCCAGAGAGTCTTTTATAAGCTTAAAATAAAGTTCCTTTTCACTAATATAACCTCACCTATTTAGAGCGGTAGACGAGGCTCGAACTCGCGACATTTGGCTTGGGAAGCCAATGCTCTACCAACTGAGCTACTACCGCAGATTTTTATGCGTTGCAAAAATACTCTTTTTTTTGATATACACAAATGACAAAGATGAAAGAAATCGCAACCAACAACAAATACCGCTATTTCAACATTTGTAAGAACTCCCTGCGCAATGCAGCATCCTCAAAAACACCAGTATAATCATATACCGTTGTTATGCTACCCGCCTTTTCAACTCCTCTCATCTGCATGCACAAGTGCTGCGCTTCAAGCACTACCATAACGCCCTTTGGAGCAATGGCCTGATTTACCGCTTCGCAAATTTGCTTTGCAAGGCGCTCGTGCACTTGCAGGCGCTGACTGAATACATCAACTACTCGGGGGATTTTTGAGAGTCCAACGATTTTTCCGTCGGGGATGTATGCCACGTGGGCCTTGCCAAAGAATGGCAGGACATGGTGCTCGCAAAGGCTGTAAAAATCTATATCTTTCACAACCACCATGTTCTGAATATCTTCGCTAAATACGGCCGATTGCAAGAGGGCAATGGCATCCTTTTCGTATCCCTGAGTCAATGACAGAATGGCCTTTGCAGCACGCTCGGGCGTTTTCAAGAGTCCTTCGCGCGCTACATCCTCGCCTATCAACTTCAAAATCTCTTGATAGTGATATTTAAGTTGTTCGAATTTATCCATTGGTTGCTGACTTAAAAACCTTGAACTTAATAAATGGGTATCTGCACTTTACATCTCACCAATCTAACTTCTTTTGAGAGTCCTGATTCGCGTACTTCGGCAATGCGCAACATAGCTTCTTCACGGGTTGAGAAGTCGCCGATGCGAACTACCCATCGGGGGGATATGAAACTGCAATAACTCTTCATGTCGGGGAAGAGTGCCTCTGAGCGATGTTGCAATTTGATGGCTTTTTCTTTATCCGCTCTTGAGTTTGCACCCGTAAAGATTTGAATGCGATACCCCTCCTTGTTGAGATACCCCTTAACGATGGGGTTGCCCAAACTGTCAAGTTCAATAGAATCTACTCTCTGTTGAAATACCGGTGTGATGGGCAATTTTGTGGACGTCTTGGATTTAAGACCATTCACCAAGCTATCAATTTTTGCTGATTGCTTCAACACAACAACTCCTCCGTTACGATTGGGCGTACGGAGAGAATCAGTAAAGTGTTGTGCGTAAGTCGCAAACGACAACAACGAAAGGAATAAAACTAGAGTATATCGCTTCATAATTTACTTTGAGGATGAAGAGAGGGGGCGAAGAGCGTGTTTTTTTCGCTTCAATGATGAAAGGAGTTAGCCCTTTGAAGGGATGCTTCCCCATTGAGCTAACTCCGTAAAAAATGTATTCAATTGATTAAAGATGCAATCCGTTGATGGGGATTAGAACGCATCGATAATTTCCTTGAAGTCGGCAGCCTTGAGTGAAGCACCACCAATCAAGCCGCCGTCGATGTTGGGCTTAGCAAAGAGCTCAGGAGCGTTAGAACCCTTACATGAACCGCCGTAGAGGATTGAAGTGTTGTCAGCAACTTCCTGTCCGTACTTTTCAGCAACGCAAGAGCGGATGAATGCGTGGATTTCTTCTGCCTGATCAGAAGTAGCAGTCTTACCAGTACCGATTGCCCAGATGGGTTCGTAAGCGATAACTACGTTTGCCCACTGTTCAGCAGTAAGGTGGAATACAGAACCTTCGAGTTCGGCCTTACATACTTCGTTCTGCTGATTAGCTTCACGCTGTTCGAGGCTTTCACCGATGCAGAAGAGAATCTTTAAGCCGTTAGCCAACGCCAAATCTACTTTTTCCTTGAGGATTTCGGGAGTTTCGTTGTAATACTCACGGCGTTCTGAGTGACCGAGGATTACATACTGTGCACCTGTAGACTTAACCATTTCAGCAGAAACTTCACCTGTGTAAGCACCGCTTGCCTTGTCAGCACAGTTTTCAGCACCAAGCTGGAGCACTTCGTTGTCAATCAAACCTGCAACTGTTGCCAAATGAATAAAGGGAGTGCAGATTACAACTTCGCAGTTGGGCTTGTCAGCAACGAGCAAACCGTTGAGTTCTGTTGCGAGTGCAACACCTTCCTGAAGATTTTTGTTCATCTTCCAGTTACCAGCTACAATTTTCTTTCTCATAATAGTAATGTTTGTTAATAAATTAGTTGATATTAAATCGTTTTCTTGTTTTCGTTATTTTTCAGTAGCATCGCTTTTCACCTCACCCTTCAGCAGTTCTCGCATTCTTAGGCGGTGTCCGCGATATTTTCGCCCAATCCATACGCCGTCTAAAACCATCAAAAGCAACATCGGCACGATGAGCAACAAAAGGATGCGCGTCCAGGCCATGGATTCGCTCTCGGGGAGTTCCATCGTTGCGAGATTCATTTCCTCAACGTTCGGCAAGTTGTTCGTTCCCCACTTCCCTTCCAGTGTGCCATTATGCAACAGAAGCAAACCAGGGTTAGAGCGCACCATCGCTTTGATAACATCAGCGTCGGCAAAAAGGCAATCATAACTTGCCCCCGTTCGGTCTTGCCAGTTCGCATAGTTTACCGCTTCACCCGTCAGGGCAACAAATCGGTAACCATGGTCAACGGCGAAGTCATAAAGGTCGTTAATTCTATCAGCAGAACTATCATCTGCCTTCAGTGCATCGTGAAGCGTGAGAATAAATGTGCGTGAAGTATCACTCAGTAACTCCGCCGTAATGTCTTCTCCTCCTTTAGTATATACCGCAAGGTTGATGACTCCCTCGCGAGCTGGAGCAGTGCCGAGATTATATTGTGTCGCCCAACTTTCTCCTTTTCTATAGTCGGTAAAAGTGACCAACGGCAGGTAGTGCAAACTATAAAGCGAAAGCACCAATCCGTAGCAAAACACATAAATCGTAGCCATGCCCTGATTGCGCTCCGTCACAAGGCGACGCATGCGGTTGGGGAAACACACAATGTAAAACGCCATGCCTGTGAGCAACACATTCTTAAGGAGCGTTGCTCCCGATGAGAGTTCTACGGCAGCGCCAAAACAGCCGCAATCACTGATGCCTCCGTCGAAATAAAGGTAAGCAGAAATGCCTAAGAAGGCAACCATTATCAGTAGCGCCACCCATGCCGACGTGCGCCGACGGATGCCGAGTAGTAAATAAGCACCTAATTGTAATTCAATGATGCCCAGCGCTACCGCCGCCACCTTTAACCACAAATCATCTATGCTGAATGCCCAATGCTCCGCATAAGCTTGTACCTTATACACCATGCCCATGGGGTCAAGCAACTTCACCAACCCTGAGGCAAGCATCGTAAGGGCAAGTATTCCTCTGAAGATATTAACTATCCAAAGACGAACTTTCAATCTTGCTTTCATCGTGATTTGGAAGCGTCACTGCCTACTCCTAATTTGATGAGAGCAAACACGGCATAGTTCATCATATCCATGTAATTTGCCGCTACGCCTTCGCTAACGAGCGTTTCGCCCTCCAAATCCTCAATCTGCTTAGTGCGATACACCTTCATGAGTATCATGTCTGCCATACTTGACACACGCATACCGCGCCATGCTTCTCCATAATCGTGATTCTTACGCTTCATCAAGTCTAACGCTTCGCCAGCATGACGGTCATAAAGTGATGTCGCCGCCACTTCGTCGAGGTCAGCACGGTCAGCAAATCCAAGTTCTAACTGAATCAATCCCATCACGCTATAATTCACGATAGCGATAAACTCAGAGGCTATACCTTCATCCACCATTGCTTCTTTATCGTGAAGCGTGTGGATGCGGTTAGCTTTAATGTATATTTGATCAGTAATAGAACTGGGACGCATGATGCGCCACGCACAACCGTAATCGTGCATCTTTTGAAGATACAAACCACGGCAATGTTGCATCACGGCATCAAATTCCTGATATGTAAGTATGGGCTCCATAAAGTCTTACTTCTGTATTTTTGTGCAAATATACTGTTTTTTTTCGCGGTGGCGCTGTTCAAATCGATTTATTCCTTCAAAAAAGCCTGCACCTTCGCTAACGCATCCGCTAAAGCGCGGTCAAGTTCGTCGTTAATCACCACCACATCAAACTGTGATGCGTGTGAGAGTTCAAACTCCGCACGAGCAATGCGGCTTTCTATCACTTCTGCCGAATCCGTGCCACGACCCACCAAGCGCTTGCGCAATTCCTCTATTGAAGGCGGCTGAATAAATACGCTCAAAGCGCGGTCGCCATAATGACGCTTGATGTTGATACCGCCAAGCACGTCGACGTCACACACCACATTTTCGCCACGCTCCAACTGCTGGTCAACCTGCGCAGAGAGTGTGCCGTAGTAACGGTCTTTATACACTTCTTCATACTCCAAGAAGTCGCCATTCTCAATGTGCACACGGAATTCTTCGGGCGTAAGGAAGAAATACTCTACCCCATGCTGTTCCTGTCCGCGAGGCGGGCGTGAAGTGGCACTGATGGAAAAATGCAAGTTCAGTCCTTGCTGCATCAAGTAGTTGATAATCGTGCTCTTACCGCTACCCGAAGGTGCTGAAAATATGATTACTTTTGACATAAGTTCGTGAGGTTATGAGGTATATGGTTTTGAGGTTATGAAACTCCGCAATGTACGAACAACTGACATGCAAGGCGCTGAACCCTTACATAACATTCAACACCTGCTCCTTGATCTGTTCCAATTCATCCTTCATCATCACCACGATGTTTTGCATCTCAGCCTGATTGCTCTTCGAACCAGTTGTGTTGATTTCGCGTCCCATTTCTTGTGCGATAAATCCGAGTTTCTTGCCCTGTCCGCTACCGTTGAGCATTGTTTGCTTAAAGTAGTCAAGGTGATTTGTAAGGCGCTGCTTTTCCTCGTTAATATCGAGTTTTTCGATGTAGTAGATGAGTTCCTGTTCAAGGCGGCACTTGTCGTAATCCACGCCCTTAAGTTCCGCCAGGCGCTCTGTGAGGCGTTGGCGCACCTTCTCAACTCTCGACACCTCAAAGGGTTCTAATTGCTTCATCAAGTCGGCAATCGTGTCGAGGTTCTTACAGAATTTTGCGTAGAGCGCCTCACCCTCCTGCTTTCTGAAGTCTACGAGGTTCGCAAGGGCTTCATTCACCGCCTGCGCAACCACCTGCCACTCCCCATCTTCAAGGGTTTCTACGGCAGATGTCTGCACCACTTCGGGCAAGCGCACCAGCGTTTCCCAAATGTTCTCCACCGAGATGTCCACTCCGAGTTGCTCCATGCTGATTTTCTTCATCTGCGCCACATAGTTGGCCACGGCATCAGCGTTAATCACGCCACCCACAGAGGTTGCGTCTTTCTCAATCCAAAGGTTAAATTCCACCTTTCCGCGTTCCAACTGCTCCTGGATGAGTTTGCGCAACTCCATTTCCTTCTCACGATACAGCGGAGCAAGACGGGTACTCAAATCCAATGCCTTGGAATTAAGTGATTTAACCTCTACATGAATCTTCTTGCCATTATAAGTTGCATCGGCTTTTCCGTAGCCGGTCATGGATTGTATCATATTCAGAAAGTGCTTGTTTATAATTTGAATGTTTAATTTAACCGCAAACTTACTGAAAAAATGGGATATTATTGCTTACTTTGCAGAGAAAATCGCTTCATACATAACAACATTAACTCATACAACCGATGAAAAGAATCACTTTTTTAGCACTTTCCCTCCTTGCGGGAGTCATCACGAGCGATGCCTGCACCAGTTTCTTGATTGGTAAAAAGGCGTCAAAAGACGGTTCGGTGATGATTACTTACAGCATGGATAGTTTTGGGATGTTCACCCACCTCCGCCACTTCCCTGCTGCCACCTACCCCGAAGGCACCATGCGCCCCATCGTTGACGGCGACACCAACCACTACCTCGGCGAAATCCCCGAAGCACCCTTCACATACGCCGTGATGGGCAACATCAACGAGCACCAATTGGCCATTATGGAGACTACCTTCGGCGGACGTGAAGAACTCGTTGACACCACCGGCATCATTGACTATGTAAGCCTTATGACGCTCGGACTTCAGCGTGCAAAGACAGCGCGCGAGGCCATCCATGTAATGACACAACTCGTTGAGAAATACGGATATGCAAGCAGTGGTGAAAGTTTTTCTATAGCAGACCCTAACGAAGCGTGGATACTCGAAATGATTGGTAAGGGCGGTAAGGAGAAGGGCGCCGTTTGGGTAGCCGTTCGCATCCCCGACGATGCCATAGCCTGCCACGCAAACCAAAGTCGCATCCATCAGTTCGACCTTAATGACAAGGAGAATGTCATCGCCAGCAAAGACGTCATCTCATTTGCGCGCAAGATGGGTTTCTACACGGATAAGGACAAGGATTTCTCATTTGCCAACGCCTACGCCCCCGCCGACTTCAGCGCCATCCGCTTCTGTGAAGCACGCGTGTGGAGTTTCTACAACAAGTGGGTAGACGGTATGGATCAGTACCTCGACTATGCCAAGGGTTACGCCATCGACACCGCCAAGCCCATGCCCCTCTACTTCACGCCCAAGCAGCAACTCTCGTTGAAAGACGTTATGACCTCTATGCGCGACCACTACGAAGGCACATTCTTCGACACACAGACCGACCTCTCAGCGGGCATCTTCAACATGCCCTACCGCCCCTCGCCCCTCACGTGGGAATACGAGGGCAAGAAATACTTCAACGAGCGCCCCATCTCTACGCAACAAGCCTGCGCCACGATGATTGCACAGCTCCGCGCCGACATGCCCAACGAAGTGGGTGGAGTGCTTTGGTGGGGCAACGACGAGGCCAATATGATTGCCTACGTGCCCGTCTACTGCTGCGCCACACAGTCCCCCGCATGCTTTGCCGACCCCCTGGCGAGCGATGTCAACTTCTCATGGAACTCCGCCTTTTGGGTGTGCAACTGGGTGGCAAACATGACCTACCCCCGCTACTCACAGGTATTCCCCGCTGTGGAGCAGAAGCGCGAAGAAATCGAAAACGCCTTCCTTGACAAGCAGGCAAGCATCGAACAACTCGCCATCAACGAACTCCAGCGCGACAAGCAACAGGGCATTGCGTTCCTCACCACCTACTCTTCCGTAGCGGGTGAAACCATGCTCAACGAATGGAAGAAACTCGGCGAATACATCATCGTGAAGTATAACGATATGGTCGTGAAGAAGGAAACAAACGGCAAGTTTGACCTCACCCCCGACGGTATCGCCGTGCCTCCCCAGCGCGACGGATTCCCCGAAAAGTATCGTAAAGAGATTATTGAACATACTGATGATAAATACCTTATTCCCAATAATAAATAAACTTCATTTAAACACATTAAAAGCAAGGACGAGTTCCTTGCTTTTTTTGCATTAAGACATAGATAAGATTTACAAGTATTCCTTTTCAAGACTTAAATAAATATAAAATGGCTAAAAAATTTTGCCCGTTCTATAATAATAATTATCTTTGGCGCAACCTTAAACAATCTAATACTAAAGATGTATCAACTCAAAATTGCGCCGAGTATCACCAATCGCGAAGGTGAAGCGCTTGAAAGGTACCTTCAAGACATC
>JAEIGA010014992.1_pt1 | contig 11802 bp, 8 predicted proteins | sample 9270691 | NCBI WGS metagenome assembly JAEIGA01 (sample SAMN17057246, study PRJNA624740) | gut metagenome | biome: biome; isolation source: fecal sample | host: Bos grunniens | place: China: Xizang | collected 2019
AAAATTGAGCACAGACAATAACAAGAAAAAAAAGTCACCAATATTTATATATTATGCTATTTTATTAATCGTTGTCCTTGTAATAAGTTACCTACTTATTCCAAAACTTGTAGAACCAAAAGAGAAAAAAATCTCCTTCAGCGAATTTGTTGAAATGATTAAAAATGACGAGGCAGAACAGGTCGAGGTAAATTCCAGACAATATAAACTCAAGCCTAAAAATTTCAAAGAAACAAACACATATTATGTAACCGGTAATATTTACAACGATTTTCATGAAAGCAGTGCACTTTTAAGCCTTCTTGATCAGAAAGGTTTAAAATACGACTCGCCCATAGTGTCGTCTAATTATTTATTGGAATTTATCATTTATGTTGTACCTACTATCGTTACAATTGTATTTTTCGTCGTTATTTACCGTTCTATGAACAAAAAAGGCGGAGTAATGTCCTTCGGCAAAAACACAAGTAAAATTTATGCAGAAAAAAGCACCGGCAAAACATTTGCAGATGTAGCAGGACAAGAAGAAGCCAAACAAAATCTTGTAGAAATTATAGATTTTCTTAATAATCCCGGTAAATATACTGCTATCGGAGCCAAACTCCCAAAAGGCGCATTACTTGTAGGTCCTCCCGGAACAGGAAAAACTTTAATGGCAAAAGCAGTAGCGGGCGAAGCAAAAGTACCCTTTTTCTCTCTTTCCGGTTCAGAATTTGTGGAAATGTTCGTAGGAATGGGAGCTTCCCGTGTACGTGATTTGTTCAGACAGGCAGCAGAAAATGCTCCTTGTATTGTTTTTATTGACGAAATCGATGCAATAGGAAAAAGCCGCGATAACAGTTTTAGTTCTAACGACGAACGAGAACAAACACTTAATCAGCTTTTATCTGAAATGGATGGTTTTGACTCTTCCAAAGGTGTTGTTATTATAGCCGCAACAAACAGACCTGAGATACTCGACAAAGCTCTGCTCCGTCCCGGCCGCTTTGACAGAAGAATAATAGTTGACCTCCCGGACCAAAAAGGCCGCGTTGATATAATGAATGTTCATGCCAAGAATGTCCTTATGGAGCCTGATGTAGATTTTGAAGTTATTGCACGAGCCACTCCCGGTGCTTCCGGTGCTGATTTAGAGAACATAATCAACGAAGCCGCATTAAGAGCTGTACGTGCAGGTAAGCAACGCGTAAGCCAAAAAGAAATGGAAGAAGCCATAGAAGTTGTTATCGCAGGAGAAGAAAAGAAAAATCGTGTTATGTCAGACGAAGAAAAAAGAATAGTTGCATATCATGAAACAGGTCACGCACTTGTCACTTCTCTCCTAACCCACACAGAGCCGGTTCACAAAATTACAATCATTCCAAGAACTTCAGGCACACTGGGTTATGTAATGCATGTTGCAAAAAAAGAAAAAGTTCTCATGACAAAGAAAGAACTTTTAGAAGAAATCATTATTCTTACAGGCGGCAGAGCCTCAGAAGAATTAGAATTTGATTCCGTAACAACAGGCGCATCAAACGACATTGAACGTGCCACCGAAATGGCTCGAAATATAATCACAACTTACGGTATGAGTGATTCCTTCGGATTTGTAAATTGGCAAAAAAAGAATCAAATGTATCTTGGTGACAGCAAAACTTTGAATTGCTCCGAGGAAACTCACAGTAAAATAGATAATGAAATCCAGCGAATTGTGGCCGACTGCTACAAAAAGGCATTGGAACTTTTAGGTGCACACAAGGCTACGCTTGATGCCCTGGCTTCTGTTCTTTACGAGAAAGAAAACCTAACAGGCGATGAATTTATGAAGCTTTTCTCAGAACTTGAGCCTGATATCACATTAACACGCGCCGATGACGGTGTGTAAAAATCGGGGTGTTTTATGAACGGAATCATCACTGTTTCTCTCAGTCCTGTAATTGATATACATTATTCTGCCGACAGCTTTGATGTGGGCAAGGATAATGTTGTTAAAAGCCGCGATATTTTTGCAGCAGGCAAAGCCATGAATGTTTCAAGAGCTTTGCACACTGTAGGTATCTCCGCAGAAACACATATGCTTCTCGGAGAAGAGAATGCTTCGGAATACTTGAGGCTTGCCTCAGACTATGCTGTTCCCCTCTCCTGCATTACGACAGACGGAGCAGTAAGAGAAAACATTTCCGTAAATACACCAAATGGAGAAACAAGAATATGCCTAAACAACTACAGCATAACTCCTAATATACTACCTGTTTTTGCCGTCAAAATCATCAGTAAACTTTCAGAAAATATGGCTGTTGTTTTTTCGGGAAGCCTGCCAAAAGGCATCACCTGCGCAGATTTTGTAAAATTCGTATTGACAATAAAAAACGCAGTTCCCAATACAAAAATCGTATTGGATTGCCCAACGCTGAATTCCGAACATATCAAAGAAATAAAACCTTTCCTAATTAAACCAAATTACGAAGAAGCGTTAAAATTATTAAATAATCTTAATTTTGCCGGTTTTACAGCCGAAGATAATAACGATGCCGAAAACGCAGCAAAAACATTATGTATTCATACAGAAAGTAGCTACTGCGTAATAAGCTGCGGCGCATCAGGCGCCGCATACTCATCAAAAAATGGTGATTCAGGTTATATAAAAGCTCCAAAAATAAACAACATTGCCTGCTCCACGGTAGGAGCAGGCGACAGTATGCTTGCAGGTATGTTATTTAGTTTTTTAAAAGAGAATTCCTTGCATCGCTGTACCATTTCAGAAGCTGTAAAATGGGGTGTTGCTTTTGGCAGTGCTGCCTGTTTAAATAAAGGCACCGAACCACCTACAGCAGAGAATATTTTTCAGCTACGCAGAGAAATAGATTAAACAACTTTATCACTGTATGTGCCAAAAGGATAAGCCTTTTATCTTGAATAACACCATCATCAACTTAAGGTCAGAACTTTCCTTTTACCGTCTTTTAATAGCATTCTTATAAAATTACATCATATTTCAAATTTCATGCCGTCCTCAGCAAATACAGTTTCAAAGGGAAGCTTATCCTTATTTTTTTGCATTTGTTCATAATTCGTAGGGAAAATATGTGTATAAATCATCTTCTTTGTTCTCGTTTTAGCAATTATATCTATGTTCTTTTCTACATCATAATGAACAAGCTCGCAAACTATGGCATCAAAATCTTCTTCAAAGACAATCTGAGGATAATCATGAAAATCACAAGATAAATCGCAAATATACATGAGTTTTTTACCCTCTGCCTCTATATAATAAACAAAGCTTGGATATTTGCCGCCCATAAGGTGGTCTGTTCTTATTGCTTTTACGCGTATATTCTCATCAGAATATATAAATCCCTCTTTTACACAGTGAAAAGATATAAAATCTTCTTTCGGCTCCATATGAAGAGCTGTAAGCCAGCCTTTAAATGCATCTATTCCCGCCTGTTCAGGCATAAACATATCAACACGAACGTTTTTGGAATAAGCTATGAATTTCTTTGCAATGCAAGAAAGTGAACCAACGTGATCTTCATGCATATGCGTAATAAAAACGCACCTTATATCATACGCACTAAGATGCTCATTTGTCATTTTACTTTCTACGTGAGTACCGCAATCAAAAACATAATGCACCCCATTAACCGTAAGTAAATGACCGGATGTTGCCCTGCCGATTTCCGAATAACCATGACTTGTTCCGATTGTAATCCATCTCATAATTAATTACTCCCTATTCTTTGCTTTCTCAATGTGCTCTTTGTAAAAATATGCACTTTTTTTCGGTTTTAATTCCATTGTTTTTTTATCTACCTGTGTTATGCCGAATTTATAATTCGAACCGGCAGACCATTCAAAATTGTCCATAAGACTCCACAAGTAATAGCCTCTTATGTCATAACCTTCTGACAAAGCTTTTTCGAGACTTTTTAAAAATCCCGATACATATCTTATACGGTCATTATCTTCGACCATACCCGTTTCGTCAACAGGCTCCTCGCCTATGGCATACGTACCATTTTCTGTTATGTAAATAGGTATTTTTATGTTATACAAATCGTGTAACAGCTTGACAGCCTCATAAAGAGCGTCAGGATAGTATTCCGTACGGTTATTTAAGAAATTACCGCCTTGCGAAAAATCTGCCTGTGCTTTGGCATCAACGGAAACAGGAACGCGGTTATACACATTCAGGCCGAAAAAGTCCAACGGCTGAGACGTAAGTTCAAAATCATGAGGCTTCATTTCCATTAAAGTCCCCTCTTTTGCCAAATGCTCGATAATATAGTCAGAATATTGTCCGGCAAGAATCGGGTCACAGTAAAATTTCCAATTACGTTCATCTTCGTTAATAACCAATGCCGCATCCTCCGGAGAAGATGTAATTGCATGGCGTTTCCATATATCAATGACAACGCCTATTTGAGAATTTTTTATATTTTCGCTGCGGAATGCTTCCACTGCCTTACCGTGAGCCACCAAAATATTATGACGTGCCTGGTTTCCCCATGCTTCATTCGTATGTCCGGGAGCAAAACCGCCTAAAGCATATCCTACATACGTTGCTATAGGCTCATTTATTGTAGTCCACATGGGAACTATATTGCCAAATTCCCTAAACATCTTATAAGCATATTCTCCAAACCACTCTATGGAATCTCTGTTTGCCCAGCCTCCTCTTTCTTCGAGAGCCTGTGGTAAATCCCAATGGTATAAAGTAATATTCGGCATTATTCCGGCCTTCAATAGCTTCTCAAAGCATCTTTTATAATAATCTACACCGAGGGGATTTAATTTGCCCGTACCTTGCGGTAACACACGAGACCATGAAACAGACATACGGTAAGTGTTAACACCGATGTATTTAAGCATCTCCACATCACGGTCAAAACGATGATAACTGTCGCAAGCAACGGCCGGCGTTTCACCATTAAATATTTTACCGGGTTTTGTTGCAAAAACATCCCATATACTTGGTGTTCTGCCATCCTCTGCTGCCGCGCCCTCTACCTGACCGGCACTTGTGGCAAGACCCCATAAAAAATCCTTGGGATATTTAAAATTACTATTATTTGTTGTCATATTTTCTCCTCACCCTCTATCAAAGCGATGATAAACAAGTATAGTAGAAGCTTTGATTTCTGTTTCTGTATGCACCTACTTGTGAACCGGTGTCAGTCAGAAGCGCAGAATAAATACTTTCGTGTGTATAACCATTTGTCTTTGCGAGCACACGTTCAACTTCCTCTATACCACCCATAAATCTCATATTAATACAAAGAGCATTTGCGATAATTCCTTTTACTCCCATGTCGTAAGCTTCTTTTGAGTACTCTTTAATCAACTGCGCCAGCTCATTCGATGCCATTGCACTGTATTCTTCTGAAACACTGCAAAGGATTTCACTTATTTTATTGATTTGTTCGTTTGTTAAAGAGCTTTCTGCTAAAGAAGAAGGTCTCTCATAATCTGCCGTATTTGTCTTTTTAATTATAAAAGTAATGCTTAGAATATCTTCTGCAAAAACTTCAAGTTGAACAGAGCTCTTTGTTTTTGCTAATACGCAGTCATCCGTACCTGCTGCTCTCAATATATAATTACCATCTGCCAAATAAACAAACCATGTTTGTTCGCTTTCACCTTCTGAAAGAAGAACAATTCCGGCACCTGAAGTAGGACTACCACTTACGCCAAGAATATATCTTGTCTTTACATTGGTAATTTTATAACTGCCGTCAACTTGACGTTCAAAGTAATATAATTGTTCATTATCTTCGCTATTTGCTTCTTTAGATGTTACTTTTAGTCCGGAAAGTCCCAGACCGTTAACTGCATCGGGAGTTACAATATGTGCAATAAAATCTGTACCTATATCAACATATCCATCAGGCATATCAGGAAGGTCAGCTATCGGATCTCCGTCGACGGTAACCTCACACGTTGCTGTTAATCCGCTGTATGTTACGGCTGTGATTATTACTTTGCCTCTTGCAACCGGTACGGCCAAACCATTTTCATCAATCGTAAGAATACTCGTATCGCTTGACGACCAAGTTACTTTCTCAATTATTGAATTGAAAGGCTCAAAAATCACTTCAAATGTTTCTTCTGAACCAAAATTAACTGTATAAGTATCTCCCTGGACAATGCTTATTGATGTAGCGTCTACAAGCCTCACAAGCTTTATACTGTAAGTTCCCGTATCTTCGAACGAAACAGGTCTTGTTTTGAAATAATACGTTTCTCCTGCTGTCATATAGCACCGAGCATAAAGGATATTATCTGTATCGCTGTTATCATCACTCACAAGAAGATTCATGCCTGAATCATAAATACTTCCGCATATATCGATACTATTGTTATATGAATAGATTGCGTAATACCCATCTGCATCCGGTACAAAAGAGAAAAAGCCTACGCCTCTGTCAACTGCAGTATCAAATGAAACCTCCTCATCGCATATAATGGAGGGTATTTCTTTAATTGTAATTTCACAAGAACTTGTTAATCCTTTTTCGGATGTTACAGTAATTGTTACTGTGCCTGATTTCAGAAGTGAAACATAACCCATTTCATCAACAGTTGCAACACTCTCATCACTTGATTTCCAAGTCACTTCTTCTACAATACAATCATCCGGGAGGAAGTTTGCATATAAAGCAATTTTTTCTCCTACATATCCAAATAAAACCTCTTCACATAATATTTCCACAGCAGTAGCAGGTATTTCTTCGATTACCGTTACTTCACACGTATCTGTCAGACCATTCTCTGAAGTAATTGTTATTACAGCTGTACCTTTAGAGACAAAAGAAATTATGCCGTTTTCATTGACTGTAACTATGTTCTCATCGCTTGAGGACCATGTTACAGACTCCGTCTGACACTCCTCCGGAGAGAAGAAGTACCACAACATTAAATATGTATTTATATCACCGGAAATGGCGTCACCATTTCCGATAGTTACGGAAGTTGCAGCAGGTCTTTTGTTAACAGTCACCAAACACGTTGCAGTAAGTCCGTTTTCTGATTTTACCGTAATAACAGCCTGACCTTCTGAAATAAGATGAACTCGACCATAATCCGAAACAACAGCAACCGACTCATTACTCGATGACCACACTACCTCTTCTTTAACTGAATTTTCAGGAAGAAAACTTACAGATAAATAACGATATTCATCAGCATAACCGGAAATAGAATTGTCGGGTATAATAGAAACAGAAGTTGCTGTTTGTATCTTTTTAATTTGAACAGAATATGTTCCTGTTGTCTCGCTAAAATAAGGAGTGGATTTAAGATAATATGTCTCACCGGCTGTCATTTTATAATTCACATAAAAACAATCCGTATTTTCATCCATATCATCATTACAAGCAAGCTCGTTCATATCACCATCGTAAATATATCCATACGTATCAATATCCGCATTATACGAATAAAAAGCATACAGACCTGTTACTGTCGGTTTAAATTCAAAAATCGCAGCGCCTGATTCTACAGTAGCTTTTACAATCTTTTCTTCTCCAATGTTTATTACAGGATATCCGGCAACCTCTACAGTACATTTAGCCGTAAGTCCTTTTTGTGATGTTACTGTAATGACAGCTGTGCCTTTTTTAAGAAACTCAACTGCACCGCTTGTCGAAACTGATACAACCGAGCTGTCACTTGAACTCCAAGACAGGCTTTCCGCTTCGTAATTTTCCGGAGAGAAAGACACGGTAAATTGCTGCTTATTTCCAATGTAACCAATAATCTTACTTCCCTGATCTATAACAATCGAATTTGCCGCCACTGTCTTTGCTATCTTTACATTAAAACTACCCAAAACATCTTTATTAAAACGGCATTGCAATATATACGTTGTACCGCCTGTCATATCACACTCTAATCTAAAATTGTTATCAGCACCGCTGTTGTCATCACTTGCCAACAAATCCCTTGCAGAAGAATAAATTGCCGCAAATGTATCTTTATCGGAGAAAGAACTGAAAACATACCTGCCGCTTGACTCCGGCGTAAAATAAAAATATGCGTTCTTTTGATATTTTGTTGTTAAGGCCTCTGTCAGATTGTTTGCCTTTATTGTTGAATAATCTGCAATTTCGATTTTGCAAGTATCTTTTAAGCCATTTTCTGAAACAACAGTAATATTTGCTGTTCCCGGTGCAAGTAAAGAAACTTTACCGTTATTATCTACTGTTGCCAAAGCATTATTATCAGAGCTCCACGTAACACTCTCATAAATACAATCTTGAGGCGATAAGCTTGCCGTCAATTGAACACTGTCTTTTACATATGCTTTTATATTATCGCCTTGGTCTATTGTCAAAGACTTGGCAACGATTGTTTTTTCTAATTTAACACAAATATCGCCTATACTTGTTGTCTCATGGAATGAAACACCGAAAATATATGTTGTACCGGCTTTCATGTCGTATTGAAGGCGGAAATTAAATTCTTCCCCACCATCATCGTCCTGCAAAAGCTCATTCATATTTGCATCGTAAATATAACCCTTAGTATCATCTACAGAGGATGAATAAAAAACATATCCGGCACTTTCTGTAGGTGTAAAGCTAATGTATACTATTTCTCCTCCCTCGCTTATAGTAACTATTTTTGTCTCTCCTGACTGAATAGTTGTAATATCCGCTGCCGCCACATTGAGTACAACTGCGCTAAAACAATATGTGAGCAACATAACAACTGCAAGGAACAAAGAAAAAGATCTTTTTTTCCACATTATTAAAACACCCTTTCATTAGTATAAGATTACACAAATTATCCCATACCAACAAAAGGATGTCAACATTTTATATTCTGTTTCAGATGCTATTTATTTTGAAAAATTTTCTTTACGGCCTCAGCCACAGCCGATGCCAATCTTACATGAGAATCAGCATCAATATGAACACCGTCAGCAGGCCCCGGCTCTGCATAATCGGCACCATTCAAAAAAAAGCAATGCTTTTCGTCTGCCACTTTTTTGTAAACTTGAGGAAATTTTAAGCTCAAATCATGTCCGATGTCCCCACGAAATTTCGCGTATACATGCACCCTGCCATCCGGATGTGACGGTTTTATTTCCGGTGGAGCAATTAATAAAATCTTCGGCGGAACATTTCCTCTGCCACACTGAGGCGAGTCCTGTATTATATCCACAAGTTTCGAAATACCTATAGGCATTTCCTCTTCTGTTATATCTTTCTTTATTTGCAAATCATTTGTCCCCAACATAATAACCACAATATCAAGTGGCCTGTGTGAAATGAGACATGGCAATAAATAGTATTCTCCGCTTTTGTATTGCGACTCTTCTTTATAATAAATTGTCGTTCTGCCGCAAAGGCCTTCTGAAATTACATTATAATCGTCACCCAACCGAGACTGAAGCACCGCCGGCCATCTGTGCTGTGCATCAAAACGTTCCGACGGAATAGGCAAATCTTTCCATCTGCCTATGCACCCCCATGTGTTTGAATCGCCATAGCATAGCACTTGTATTTTATCTTTCATATTATTCCCCGTAAAAATTTCATTCAAGCATACTCAAAAGCTCTGTTTTCGATCTTGCTCCCAATGCTTTTTTTATAACCTTGCCGCCTTCTAAAACAAATATAGACGGTATACTCATAACTCCAAAAGAAGACGCCAATTCCGGCTGTTCATCCACGTTTACCTTGCCTATTTTATACTCCGGATGTTCTTTTGCAATCTCGTCAACAACAGGCGCTACCATACGGCAAGGACCGCACCAATCTGCGTAGAAGTCCAAAAGAACTTTTTTATCACTGTTTAAAACTTCTTTTTCATAATTGTTTTTGTTGATACTTATTACTGACATTATAAAACCTCCTTTTATGAGTTTATTATATACCGTTTTTATTTTATTTTACCATTCATTATATCAGAAATTATGGTTATTACTTTACTGTAGCAACCGCCGCAACCTGTAGAACAATGAGTAGTATTTTTTACACTGTCAAAAACAGAAAGTAAACTATCAAGGTTTTCTTCTTTATGTGCTGCATCAAGAATATCAAAATAACTTACTTTGTTACATTTACAAACAACATAATTCTCGTTTGTATCTGTATCAACCGGTTTAAGGTCACATACAGGCTCTGCCTTATTCTCAGCAACCCATAATCCATGTAAATTGCAATAAGCATATACTGCCTCAACTTCATCCTTATCGCATATAGAGAAGCATGCTGCAGGCTTATCTCCCGGTTCAAGACATTTTCTTTGATTGCCGAATTTTGTTTGAATGGAAATCCACTCAATATAATGTTCTGCTGCCATAGGATGTTCTACATCTCCTACAACTACATAAACCTTACTGCCCTCAACAGTAAATACGGGCAAATGTTTCTCTACGGAAGCCTCCACGCTGCCCGGAATTATCTCTGTCATTTTTTGACCGCAACACATTACGGGAATACCCGCATCCTTTACTACGGCATATATATTACCGCACTTTTCACATCTAAAAAATCTTTGTTTCACAACAAGTATCTCCTTTCATTTTTTTACATTATATCATAATTTACACTCCATATAAAATATGTAAATTGCGTATTTCTTCATTTTTGATTTTATTATTGACAGAATATGCATGTCCTTCCATTTCTTCTCCGCAATAATCCGTTATTTTTTGCTTTTTCAATTCTGCAACTATATCTTTACAAAGCTCTTCAATAATTTTAATCTTCACTTTTACTTCCATTTCATCATTAGGCGAAGAAATAATATGTTCAACAGATGACTCTGATTCAGAAAGCACAGCCAAATTGCGCATAGCTTTAAAAACCCATTTATAATACGTCATATAAGTCTTATTTAACAAGAAAATAACATTGACGGCACTTTTGGCAAATTCAAATACGGCCATTTGAGCTGCGGCCGTTTCTTTTCTCGCAATGCATCTTTCATAATTATATAAACCTGATTGACCCATCATCAAAAGATTACCTGCAAGTTTCTTCAATCTGACATCCTCAGGCAGATAAGCAAAGCGCCCGCGTATTTCCGTAAAAAAACCTAAACCATCATAGAAAAGCTTACCGTTAACCAACTCTGCCAAAGATTGCTCCGGCACAAAAAACCATTCTTTCAAAGACAAACAGCCGGCAGCATCGCCCGTCTTTTCCTTCAGAAAATCACCGATTCTGATAACTCCGTGACGATTCCCACCAACAGGACTCAACTTGCTCCGTTTAAAACCCATAAATTCTTTCGGAAGTTTTGAATACGCTCTTTCAAGAGCAAAAGCAGACTTGCTGTCTATAATTTCCTCTCCCGGAAGAAAAATACAGAAACCCGGTTCAAAATCATGGTCAACAGACAGGCAATCATCAAATCCGAAACATTCAGAGCCACTACCCACAAGACCCACAGCAATATACTTTTGCAGTTCTGAAAAATTTTCACGAAGCATATTCTCTCCGTGCTCAATATAAAATTTTTCTGAAAGTTCAAGCCCCTTCATAAATTCTTTTTGCCCTTTCAATTAATTGTTTTTCATAATTGAAATATCCGTAATATCCAAAAACAGAAGCGCATTTTTCACACACAAAAGCATAATACCCATCTCGTTTGTCAAAGTTCTCCAATATCTGCTCTGCTTTTTTTAAATAATGAGATATTGTTTCTTCTGCATCCAAAAGTCCGATTTCTGCCTCTTTTGCACTGGCCATGTTTAAGTATGTAATAGCAACCTCAAGCATTCCGTATTCTATAGAAGACATAACGGAAACAGCTTTGTCATAAAGCTCGCTTGCCTCTTTGTAACGCTCCAAATCAACCAAAGCC
>JAEIGA010014993.1_pt1 | contig 11802 bp, 11 predicted proteins | sample 9270691 | NCBI WGS metagenome assembly JAEIGA01 (sample SAMN17057246, study PRJNA624740) | gut metagenome | biome: biome; isolation source: fecal sample | host: Bos grunniens | place: China: Xizang | collected 2019
ATTATGATGAAGAAGAGGATGACTATGAAGATTTTGTGGATGATACAGGCAGGGTTTTATCCAAAGAGTTAGAGGATGATGATGATAGATTATTGAGAGATACTGACCCTATTGAGCGTAATATGTTTGAGGAAACAGCAAATTACTTTTTGACGGGTAAATCAGAAGTCTATGGTAAAGATGACCTTCGTAGTTTGTATAAAACAAAACAAAAAATTATTGATTCTGATGATGTAAGTAGTACAGATGATGCTGTTGCAAAAATGGTTTTGGCAATGACAGATGGTTTGTTGAATTTACCTCGTGTAACAGGTAGATTGTTTAAGAAAGCCAAAGGTAGTGGACGTAAAATGCGTGAAAATATGATAGTGGAGGATGAGGAAGATGACGGATGATAAGTATGGACAGATAAAGCATTATTTACAGTATATTGTAGATAAATATAAAGATATGGACTCCAGTAATTTAGATGAAGTTAATAAAATATTAGATAGAATTGTATTAGATTTTGATACTTCTGAAATAAGTCCTAATATTATTTTAACTCGTGCTTTATATGCAGATGAAAAGACAGGAGATTTTCAAAAGGGTAAATTTGTTGTAAGACCTACTATTAAATATAATTTGTCTATTATAGATGTCAAATTATCTTTTGTAATTATCAATAGTAAAGATTTTTTTAAGACTTTTATTAATTATATTATTGATTGGGTTTTGACTTATACATTGTATTCGGAATTGCAGGATAATTTGGCTTTATTGAATGAAACTGTTTTTAATATATTAAAGGAGCATAATTCTCCTTATACTGTTTCTTTTTCTTTGGGAGAGGGTATTACTGATATATCAGAGGATTCCATAGAATTAGGATTGAGTTCGGAAGTAATAGGTTCTATACCAAATTTGGCTTTCTTTTCTACTGATGATTTTTGGAAGCAAAGGTATATTGAAAAGTTCTTAAATGTATTAAAAGAGTGTAATAGACCTTATGATATTGTAAAAATAAAGTCTGATTTTACAAAAGAATTGAATATTTATAATCGTAAGAGTATAAATAAATTATTAAGAAAGTTCGTAAGTCGTAAGATAGATTATGTTCGTGTAGGTGTAGGTTATGCAGAAACAGAGGATTGTTTTGCTTTAATTGAAAGAATAGCCGTTTCAGAAGATATGGTTGATAATTATGATATTGATGATATTATAATTGTTGATAATGATAATCCCACAACAGCAGAGAAGAAAAAGGGTTTAACAAAGATTATAACTAAATATAAGTTAATGCCTTTTGAAAAGAAAACAAATATTTTAATAGATATAGGGTTAAGAGATTTTATGAATAATATTTATGAAGTTTGCAAGGGAGTTGAAATAGAATGAAAAAAGCAGGTATTATAATTGGTGTTTTGTTTTTTGCTATTGCTATTTTATTGTGTGTATTTGGGTTAAAAATGATAAATAAAGAACCTACTGTTGAGAATCCTAATACAGAAGTAGTAGATACTACTCAACAGGGTCAGCACACACAGCAACCTAATACGCAAGAGCAACAGCCTAATGTTGAGCAACAGCCTGTGCAACAACAGCCTGTTCAGCAGCAACCTCAACAACAGCAAGGTACAACTACAGTTGTTGAAAAAATTGTAACAAAGGAAATATCAGGTGTTATGACAATAGATGAAAATTCTTTGGGTACACCTATTGCTACAAAAGATGTTATTGTACGTATTATAAATAAGAGAATTATGATGATAGATGAGGATACAGATAGTAGAAATCCTAAAATGTTGACTTATTGTTTTGATGTGTTAACACCTGATAATATGCAGTTGACATTATTTGTTACTCAAAGTGTATATACAGTATATAATATTGCTGATATGTTGCAGGTCAGTTATCAAATTTATACTAATGACAATGGTATTCAGTTCCCATTGGTTTTAAATGTAACTACAGTACAATAATAGATAGAAAAAGACAGTTGATAAAAATATAAGACATATAAGGCATAGAAATATTCATAAAAATATTTTTGTCGAGGGTGTTGACAAACAGGATATTTATATGTATAATATATAACATATAATGGACATAAAAAGTTATGTCAAAAACACTTTTATAAATAAATATTTTTAGTAATCGGAGGTTCTAATATGTCAAGTATGTCAAATGATAGTTTTAAGAATGTCTTTGATAAGACAAAGGGTGTGGATATCCACAATGAGGGTAAAAAGATTATCTCTGCTATGAGTGCAGAAGAGCGTTCTGTTTTGCGTAGTAAGTGTCACACTTTGCATTTTGTAAAGTTGCTGAAGTTGGCAAGTAAGCGTGCTGATAGAATGGTTGCAGGTCAGGAGACTCGTGTAAGTTATAAGGCTGTTGGTGTTGTTCTTTATTCTGATGAGGATATTGTTGTTCCTGATATTCCTGGTCATTATAACAAGGATACAGGTATTCCTCCTGAGGAGATTAAGTCTCGTAAGATTAAGGCTAAGGAGCAGTTTTATCTGACTTATTATGAGTTTATGTTCTTGATGTTCCGTCCTGAATATGCAGGTTATTGTACTCGTGACGATGACCCCTATGGAGTTTATTTCTCTCCTAAGATGCCTAAGTATCTGACTAATGAGGCAAAGTTGCCTACTCCTACTATTAACTTCTCTAAGTCTGGTTCTCCTAAGGAAGTTATGGATGAGGTAGATGAGTATATTCCTGAATTAAAGCGTTGGGTTATCAAGGAAGAGTTTAGAGATAAGTTTGGCTCTCTGTTGCCTAGCATTACTCCTCAGCGTAAGCAGGGTGATTTGGAGATGATGCCTACTTCTACTAATGCTACTGTAGGTCTGGCAGAGGCTCTGAAGAAGAAGTATGGTTATTCTTATGACTATGAGGCAAATGTTTAATTTGTAATAAACATAAATATGTAAAATATATAAAATGGTGGCGGGTTGGTTATTCCAACCCGCCATTATATTTTTGGTGTAGTTATTGACAAATAAAGGTTTTTAGTGTAAAATAGGAATAGAAAAATGATGTGAGAGGAAAAGGTGAAATAAAGTGAGAATTTTTTATATTGCAGATACTCATTTTGGGCATGCAAATATTATCAGATTAAGTAATCGTCCTTTTTATAATGTAGATGAAATGGATAAAGTTTTGATAGAGAATTGGAATAGTCGTGTTCAAAAAGATGATATGGTATATATTGTAGGTGATTTTGCTTTTAAGAGTGCAAATCATCCAGTAGGTATTTTGGATGCATTAAATGGTCGTAAGGTTTTGATTAAGGGTAATCATGATGGTAAAAATTTAAAAGACCCTGTTTTTAGAAGACATTTTGAAGAAGTTTGTGAGAGAAAAACAATAAATGATAATAATAGAATGGTTGTAATAGACCATTTTCCTTTAATAGAATGGGATGGTTTCTTTAGGGGAAGTTATTTAGTTTATGGACATATTCATAATAATACTTCTAATTTTGCTTATAAGTGTTTGAGAGAACTTGATAATGCACTTAATGCAGGTGTAGATATTAATAATTTTATGCCTGTAACTTTGGATGAATTGATTGTCAATAATAAGAAATTTAAGGAAAATCATAAAGTTTAATCTTGAGGTGAGTTAATGGAAGATTTGGGTTTTCATAGAAAATATAGACCAAAGACATTATCTGAATATATAGGTAATGAGAAGTTAAAGAAAAGTGTAAAGAAAGCATTGGACTCTGATAGAAAACCACAGGTTATTCTTTTAAGTGGTCCAGCGGGTACAGGTAAGACTACTATGGCTCGTTTATTAGCAAAGGAGTATCTTTGTGAGAATAGAGAAATAGTGGGTGGTGCTTGTGATAAATGTTTCACTTGTTCTGCTATGAATGAGTTTATTGAGACGGGTATGAGTGATAGTTTAACAAATATTCGAGAAGTTGACGTTACGGATAGTAATAAAAAACAAGATATTGATGATTTGTTAGATGATGCCTCTTTACCTTCTTTTGATGGTAATTGGAAGATTTATATTCTAGACGAGTGCCATATGATGACAAATAGTGCTCAGAATAGATTGTTAAAGACTTTGGAAGAACCTCCTGAAAAAGTTTTGATGATTTTGTGTACTACAAACCCTGAAAAATTGTTGGATACTATTATTTCTCGTTGTCAGTATAAATTTGCTGTTACAAAGCCAACAAGAGAAGAATTGATAGAGTTGTTGGTAAAGGTTTGTCAGACAGAAAAAGTTGTTTGGGCTCGTCCTGCTTTGTCTCTGATTTGTGTAAAGGGTGATTTTGTTCCTCGTAAGACATTGATAGAGTTAGAGAATGTTATAAGAGAAGCAAAAGAAGTTACTCGTGAAAAGACTATAGAGGTCTTGAATTTAGTTGAGGATAAGTTTTATTTTGAGTTTTTTGAAATGTTGTTAGAACCTTATATAAATGTTCAGAAATATGTAGCATTCTTGGGTAAAATAAAGTTAAATATGGAATTGACTGCTTTTATGGACAGTTTGATACCTTTCTTAATGCGTGGTATTTATGTAGCAAATGGTTTGAATGTTGAAGCATTAGACCCTTCTGAGGTTGAAAAATACAAAAAGTTGTTTAAGAAGTTTAATGTTGAACAGATGGCTTATTTGTTAAAGGTTTTAATAGATATTAAGGAGTCTCGTAATTTAGAGGCAAGACTAATGTTGTTAGGTTATCAAGGTATTCAGTCTTTCTATCCTAAACAGAATACAGCAGTTGAGTCTACTCCTATGGAACTCGTAGATAACAGTCAATTAAGTGCAGCAGAAGAAAAGAAATCAGGGCAGGAAGAATTTGAAAAATCTCGTAGAGTTTCTGAAGAAGATATGTTTAAGGCAATAGATAGTGCAACTGTTCCTCTTTCAGAAGAGCAAATGAAGAGTTTTGGTTCTGTTTTGAATACAGGTTTTGGCGGATTTGCTGTTGATGAGTCTAATCCAAAAGTAAAAGTTATAAGTGAAGAAGATGAATAATCTTGTTTTTCTTATAGGTGTAGGGTTTAAGCCCTACACCTATTTTTTTTATATTGTTGTTTTTAGACAGTTACATTAAAAAGTGTATGTTATATATCATACATAAGCACAAAAATAAGGGGACATTAGATAGAAAGTGCTACAGTTATTTTTAGATTATTTACGAAGTAGTATATTGAAATATTTGATAATTGAATTCGTTAAATTTAAGAAACGAGGGGGTTTTATTTATGTTTATGTCTAACAAGAAAATGAGTAAAGTTGGTGCTATTCTTTTAGTTGTATGCTTAATGATGGCTCTTTCTACTCAAATGGTCTTTGCGACAAATGGCTTAAATGGTGTTGGAGATGGTGGTAATACTACGGTTACTGAAAATGTAACAACAACTACAAATCAAAATAATAATAATACAGTTGTAGGTGATACAACTACTACTTCTCAACCTACAACAAATCAGGTACAGACTAATAATCAGCAGGTTACTACTAATAATCAGCAAGTAACTACTGATACTACTACAAATAGTGGTACTAATTCTGTTATGCCTGGTTTGCCTGATTCTTCTAATAGTCCTGCAGAGGTCGATAAGACAGCGGGTGCTGTAACTGATTTGTTCAATAATGCTGGTCCAGATGCAGAGGATATTGAAATTGCAAATCAGATTATTGCTCCTATTGCAGACATTATGAATAAGGTTATGGCTGTTATTTTGGGTGTAACTTCTTTATTGATGATGTTTACTACTACACTTGATTTGATGTATTTAGCATTCCCACCTGTTCGTGACTATTTAGATGGTGGTCGTCAAGGTAGAAATCAGATGATGATGGGCGGTCGTGGAATGGGTGCTCGTGGTATGGGTGGAATGGGTCGTATGGGCGGAATGGGTATGGGTCGTATGGGTGGTATGGGAATGGGCGGAATGGGCGGAATGGGTGGAATGGGCGGAATGGGTGGCATGGCTGGTATGGGTGGAATGGGTGGTATGAATGGCATGGGTGGTATGGGAATGCAAGGCGGTATGCAACAAGGCGCTCCTGTTGGTGGCGGTTTAAGTGCTGTTGGCCGTTGGGTTTCTGATGAAGCCGTTTCTGCTTGTAATGAGTGCATGGGCGGTGCTATGGAAGGTCAAATGGGTATGCAAGGCACTACTGTTAAGTCTATGGTATTCTGCTATATTAAGAAGCGTTCTATGTTCTTATTGATGTTCGGTATTTGTGTAGTCTTGTTCTCTTCCACAGTATTCTTTGATTTGGGTGCTCGTTTGGGTACTTGGATTTTGAGAATGATTATGGGCTTTGGTGCATAATTATTTTATTAAAATGAATTTTAGTTTTGATTTAAGTAGGTGATTTATCGATGAGTATGACAGGTGATTTGTTAAAGCAACGTAAATTAGAAAGACAATCTCGTAATAAGTATCATTCAAAGCGTGTTGAAAGTGAAATACTTATTGAATTGAAGAATACTCTTGATGAATACTTAAAGGATAATGATAGTGTAATGATAGAAGTCAACCCAAGAGTTCTGGGTGAGTTCATTACAATAACGGATTCAATATCTGCTATATATGAGTATGAACAACAAGAATCTAATTTGTTTGTTTTTAGAAATAGAGAATTGTTTTAATAGTTAAAGGAGAGTAATAGGATGGGTATTAAAATAAAAAGAAAATTAGGTGAAAGAATTGTAACGATTTCAGAAGAGTTAAATATTCCTCGTATAACTGTTGAGAGGGTTGTACGTGCTTATTTAGATAGTCTTGTGGAATCTGCACAGGAAGGTGAGACTATTGTAATTGATAATATTATGTCAATTAAATTAGTTGAAGATACAGAAACAGGTAATGTTAGATTGCGTGGTCGTGTATCCCCTTCTTTGAAGAATAAATTGTATAATAAATCAATGAATGATGGTATAGATTATCAAGAATAAGGCGGTGAAAGGGTATGCTCGGTAAGACTCATCACGCAGGAGGTACTGTTGCTGCTTTATTGGCTTTTGAGATTATGAGGTCGAATGGGTGGCTGATTCCTGATTGTAATGAGACTATTCAATTATTGATGATGTACCCTTTTGCTTCATTTGGTAGTATTTTTCCAGATTTAGACCAAAATGATGATGCTCAACCATCGAAAGACCCTGTTGCATTGGCAATACATAAGGTATTGAGATTAACAGGTGCAAAACATAGAAGTTGGCAAACTCATAGTTTGTTGTTTACAGGTGGGTTTTGTTTCTTATTATTTGCATTAGTTTTCTTTGGAAATGCTTTTTTAGGAGTAACAGGTGCAATAGATTGGGCTTGTCTACGATTGGCGTCTATAGGGTTTATAGCGGGTGTATTAAGTCATTTAATATTAGATGCTTTTTCAATGGCTGGTATTCATGTTTGGCCTGGATTTAAAGTACGATTTGTTCCAAAAAGTTCAGCATTTAAGACAGGTGGTAAATGGGAAACTATTGTTTTCTATGTTTTAATAGTTATTTTATGTTTGTTAATAGGAAAGATATTTGTGATAGATATAATTAATTGGGTTAAAACTTTATCTTTTGATTTTAGTTTGAAAGATTTGGGTATTAACTTTGAAATTGATAATGAAATTTTGAAAAATTTATTAAGATTAAATGAATGATAAAATGAGGAGGTTTTTAATATGGTCAAGTCTAATAAAATTACTAAAATTTTGACTATGTTTTTAGCTGTTTTTATGCTTTGTGGTATGTTTGCTCCCTCTGTATTTGCAAGTGTAGCAAAGGTGACTTTTTCTACAGATGCTATACCTGATACTGCTATAAAAGAAGCAATAAAAGAAGCTACTGAAGGTATGGACGCTGAAGTAGTAGCAGGTAAAGAAAATGAGTTGCATGTTAAGTATAAAGGAGAGGTTCATCATGTTGCTACTTATACAAAAGATGCACAGGGTACAAGTGCTACTTTTGTATTAGAAGACTCATGGTCAAAATTAAAAGCAAAAACTCAAACGAGTACAATGAAACTTTTTATTGACTCTTTAACAGATAATGATAATGTTGATGATACCGCTTTAAATACATTTATGAATGATTTACAACAACAAGATAGAAGTGTTGCAACTGCTATGCTTCCTTTGTTATATGAATCTGTAAATGCTGACTTGTATCAAGCATATATTATTGCAAAGCCTTTCTTGGATGTACTTAATGTTATTTTAGGTGTAGGTTGTGTATTGTTAATTTTGTTATTGTTGTTCTCTACTGTTATGGATTTAGCTTATATTGGTTTGCCTATGTGGAGAGAAAGTACAGCAAACAAAAATGGTGGTGGAAAGACACCATTTGGTGTTTCTTATGAGGCTGTAAGTACTGTTAAGGAAATAGAATCAAATACAGGTGGCGATTATAAGAATGGTTATCTGTTATATTTAAAGCATCGTGGTTTAACATACATTGTTTTAGCATTGTGTATTGTTTACTTAATCTGTGGTGGTATCTCAGGTATTATTTCTTTCGTTCTGAGTCTTACCAGTGGTTTTACAGTATAATGTAAAATAATTAAGGGTAAAGGGTGAAGAATATTCTTTACCTTTTACCCTTTTAGTTTATAATTGATTTGAAATATATTCTATATAGATATTATTCTTACTGTAAAAGTAAGAGAGAATAGGAGGTAATATAATGAAATTGAATATGAAAAGAGTAGGAATATGTTTCTTATTTTGTCTTATTTTTATAGTAATGGGAAGTTTGCAAGTTTATGCAGAAGATATAGATTTATGGATTGCAAATGGAAGTATTGTGCAAAAAGGTGAGCAGGTAGGCTTGGAAAAAAGCAGTGCTGAAACTTCTTTATTTAATGACTCTTGCCTAGTTATAGAGGGTGCTGACTTTTCTATAGATACTCTAAGTCGAGATATTACTAGTTATTATTTAAATTGGTTTAGGGGTATTGAGGAGTCAGATTGGTCAGATTTTACAATGCCTTCTTATAAAATAATTTATAATTTAAGAAAGATAACTGTGGAGAAAGATGTAAATGGAAATGCTTATTTTAAGTACCATAATGCACAACCAGGTTCTGATACTTTTTATCTTATAGATGATATAGATACTTTAACTGATGTATTACATAATAGAGAAACAGCAGGTTATTTTAAAAATACTATGGCAAACTCTGATAGTTATGAGAAAGCCTGTGAAGTTGTTGTTGAAATGGAAATAGGGGAGCATAAATACAGATTTCATATTTTACCTGAAAAATCTTATTTGTTAAATGATTCTTCTAAAACAATAACTACAACAAGTAAGTCAACGGCTACAAATGGTTCAATTGCAAAACATCAGTATAATTCAGCAAAAAATGCGATTAAGTTGTTTGAATATTTAGAAAAGTGTGCTTTAGAAGGTATAGTTGCTGCAAGTATAGAATCGGGATATAATATAGGTATTCCTTATAGTGCTACCCAAAAGCCTATATCTGACGTTATGGAGTTGGAAGGTTATGGTTATGAGTTTAAGAATGGTACAACTATTAGTTTTACTTTTGGATATTTTTATAGTCCTTTATTTGGAAATATGTATTTAAATCAACCAACTTATTTACCAACGGACAATAGGGCATATCTTGAAGACCGTAATTATACAAAAGAAGATTTATGGCTTGAATTAATAGAGTCAGATAAATCTACTTTATTTAGAAATGGTCAAATACAAATTTCTGAAAATTTTATAGATTTTGTATTTAATCTCTCTGAAGAATATGTCAATGAAGAAGGATATAAATTAACAGATGCTACAATAGATAATGGTGCTACTCGTTATAAATATGAGGGTACAAAGAATCCTAAAAATGTTATGAGTTATAATGTTCCTTTAGCTGTACCTTATATGTTTAATGTAGCAGGGGATTTAGCAAATTTGTCTACTTCTAATTTAAAAATAATAGAGGGTTTTACATATTGTTTATATAATGATTGTATTTATAATAATTCTGATATGACACGTGTAGCCTCTATGGAGTATGAGGTAGGAGTGCCAAGAGAGAATGTTTATTTATTCCATCAGTTATTACCAGGTAGTGAAGAGGGTACAAGTTTTGAAACAGGTGTTGCATTGATAGGTGTTTTTGATGAGTGTGTTGTGGATTATAATGAAACAAGTGCTGCAAATTTAGATGATTATCTTGCTAATACATATTTAACGGGAAGAAAAATAGCATTTGATAATGGTTATAGTGATGCCTTGAATATACGCCAAAAGAATGTAAATTTGTTATATACAACAAGTGAAGCAGGTAAAATACCTTATTTACCCTTAAATATAGCGTTTCCTATTACAGTAGAAGAAGTAAACTTTTCTATTTTACAAAATTTATTGAGTGCAGATATAGCAATCAATTATCCAGAACTTACAGAAGATTTACAAAAGGCACTTAAATATGAAAGTGGTGAGTCTTTCTTTAAGGAATTGTGGGATAAAGGTGCAGATGATGGAATTTCTACTCATGGTGAAGTACCTCTAACCACAAGAGCTGTTAAGTTATATATTGATTTTGGACCTATTGTAAATCAATCTAAAATAGGTCAAGCAGGTGCAACTAAGTATGCGTTTTATTGTGTTCGTAATAATGCTTATTTAAATGATGGTGATTTAATAGATTGGTTAAAAACAGATACAGCGAAAAGTTTAACTTATGTGGATGCTGAGACCTTATTAGAAAAAATCACAGGTGATTTTAGAGGGGGTATAACTAAATTAACTTATCCTGATTGGCAAAAAATGCAGAAAGTAAAGAATTATTTGCAGAATGAAAAAGATATGTGGATAGTTCGTGTAATGAATGTTATGTCTATATTAATGGGTGTTGGTTTAATTGTTTTTGCTGTTTTATTTATGATGGCTTATTGGATAGATATTTTTAATACATTTAGTAAAGCGTCTATTTTACAAATGATTTCGTTTGGAAATATGTATCCTGTAGCAGAGAAAGATACGATAGAAATGTTACCAGATAGGGGAGGCAAGGTCAAATATGTTACATTTAAGGATGTATTGATACTTGGTCTTATTATGATAGCTGTTGGTATTTTATTTATGAATGTATCTACTCTTGTTTCTTGGATAATGTATATTTATGATTATATAATGTTTGTGTTAGGAGGGGCTATATAATGAGAGATTTTTGGAAAAGAAGTTTAAGTCTTTTTTTAGCCATTATAATGCTTACTTCTATGTTAAGTTCTAGTTTTTTAGTGATTTTTGCTAATCAAACGGGAGCACAGAGAAGTGCAAGTTTTATAAATTTCTATCAAGATAGTGACGCTACTTTGTTAGATATGAAAAATTTGTCAAATCAGGATTATTATGCTATGTTTCTATTTATGACAAACTGGTTTGAACCTGGTAAGACTACTTTTGCAGATATGTATACTCCTTCAACCACAGAGGGAAGTTTCTTTTATAATTTTGTTAAATCTTTAGGTAAAGACCCAGCGGGTTCAGATGGAGAAACCTTAAAAAAGTTAGTTACTGCTTTTGCAGAAGATACATTTAAGGGGTTTGGTACAGGTGGTTGTACTCTTTTAGATTATAATGGTGATATATTAACAGGTCAAAATTTGTTGTATGCAATGATAAATTCTATGACTTGGGAAGATGAGTCATTTTGGGAAGAGTATGTTGAGGGTTTAAGTGGTTTTGAAGATAAGCGTGAGCAAATTTCTAGAGATGCCTCGATTACAGGGTATTTATCTTCTTTATTAACTTTAAATCATATAGATATAGAGTTTAAGAGTTCTAATAAATCGAAGGTTTATTTTGGTGATAAAAAT